>PDWI01003604.1_pt1 | contig 21650 bp, 19 predicted proteins | sample 1430891 | NCBI WGS metagenome assembly PDWI01 (sample SAMN01162508, study PRJNA174530) | Oral metagenome, whole genome shotgun sequencing project. | biome: Marine environment; feature: Marine mammal; material: Swab sample of the gingival sulcus; isolation source: swab sample of gingival sulcus... | reverse complement strand
ATCGGGTCTCTTTCCCGTGAGATGAGACATTGCAACAGCGGAGCTTTCAGCCCTCTGCCACTCTTTTGCCCGTTTTACCTCTTCGACCGCCGGTGTCATGCCGTTTCTTAATGGGCGCGGGGGCTGGTCCACTTCTTTCTTTTTTTCTTCTCCAGCGTGACCGGTTTCCGGCGGAAACGGATGGGCTCCCGCTGCTGCGGGAAGAGCCGGGCGAGCTCTTTTGTCAACCCCTCGCAGGGGCGGATACTGATATCAGCAAGCACCTTGATATCGACCTCACCCGCCTCCGGAAAGTCGAGGGTGATCGTCAGCGGAACCTGGCCGTGCCACGAATAGCAGGCCTTCTTCACCCGCTCAAGAAGCGGTCTGCTTACCTGACCCGCCGGAATCCGCAGGGTCGCGGAATCGGTATATTTATCACGGGCATTGTCGAGGGTGTCGATACTTTCGGCAATGATTTTCGGTCCCCGCTCCTCCTGCTGCACCCGGCCGAGAACAATGACCGGATCCTCGCTTGCAAGGATCTCACTGCACTGCTCGTACGTCCGTGGAAAGACGACCACCTCAACACTCTCAAAGATATCTTCGATCGAGATAAAGGCCATCGCGTCACCCTTTTTACTGCGATGGGGCTTCATACTCCTGATCAGTCCACCGATACGGACAGCACCGTCATCGGGCCACTCCCTGAGTTCATCGACCTGGCAGTCGATGACCGATTTCAGTGCCGGCATCACATCGTTGAGGGGGTGGCCGGTGATATAGAAACCGACCGCATCTTTCTCCCATGCAAGGCGATCTTTCTCCTCCCACTCGTCAATTGCCGGCATCATCATCACCGGTGCGGCAGTGGTCTTCTCCTCTTCGGGAACGACACCAAAAAGGGAGAGCTGGCCACTCTGGCGATCCCGCTGTACCGCCTTTGCCTGCTCCATTGCCTGTTCGAGCACCGCCATATATTGTGAACGTTTATGGCCAAGAGAATCAAAGGCTCCGGCCTTGATAAGCGCTTCGATAACCCGGCTGTTGACCCGGCGGGAATCGACACGGTTGCAGAAGTCATATATCGAGGTGTAGGGTCCCTCCTTTTGCCGCTCCTCGATGATAACCTCAAGAGCCGATTCGCCGACATTTTTGATCGCGGCAAGTCCGAACCGAACCCGGTCGCTGCTGACACTGAAGTCGATCGAACTCTCGTTGATATCGGGCGGCAGAACCTCAATACCATGGTCACGGCACTCGGTTATATAGCGGACCACCTTGTCGGTGTTGTTTTTATCACAGGAGAGCAGACCGGCCATAAACTGCGGCATATAGTGCGCCTTGAGCCATGCGGTCTGGTAGCAGACAAGGGCGTAGGCGGCGGAGTGCGATTTATTAAAGCCGTAACCGGCAAATTTCGCCATCAGGTCAAATATATGATCCGCCTTGTCCATCGGAACGTTGAGCTTTTTCGCCCCTTCGAGAAAGGTGACCCGCTGTCTGTCCATCTCCTCCTTCTTCTTCTTGCCCATCGCCCGGCGCAGCAGATCCGAGGCGCCGAGACTGTATCCGGCGAGGATGTTGGCGATCTTCATCACCTGTTCCTGGTAGACGATGACACCGTAGGTCTCGCGCAGCACGTCCTCAAGCTGAGGCAGGGGATAAACCGCCTTCTTCTGTCCGTGTTTGGTGGCGATAAAATCATCGACCATCCCCGACTCCAGAGGTCCCGGGCGGTAGAGGGCGACAAGGGCGATCAGGTCGCTGAACTGCTCCGGTGCCATCTTCGCGACCAGTTCACGCATCCCGTTGCTCTCAAGCTGAAAGACACCGAGGGCATCTCCTCGACAGAGGAGGGCGAAGGTCTCTTTATCATCAAGGGGAATGGTGTCGATGTTGAGGTCAATCCCCTTGTCTCTTTTGACATGTTCGACCGCCTTGTGGATAACGGTCAGGGTCTTGAGACCGAGAAAGTCAAACTTGATAAGACCGGTCTTCTCGGTGTGGCTGCCGTCGTACTGGGTGATGGTCTCCTCTTCACTGGCACCGCGAACCAGCGGCAGGAAACGATCCATCGGCCCGGGCGAGATGACAACACCGGCGGCGTGGGTTGAGGTGTGGCGGGCAAGTCCTTCAAGCGTCCGGCATGTTGCGAGGAGCTCCTCTATCTGCGCATCTTCTGCTGCCATCTGTGACAGCTTCGGCTCAATCTCAAGTGCTCTGGCGAGGGTCATTTTGGGGTCATCCGGGACCAGTTTGGCGACCCTGTCGACCACCGGAAGCGGGATATCAAGGGCCCGGCCGACATCGCGAACCGCACCGCGGGCCTTCATGGTGCCGTAGGTGATGATCTGTGCCACCTGGGTTTTGCCACCATAGGTGCGGCGGACATAATCGATAACCTCGCCACGCCTCTCCTGGCAGAAATCGACATCAAAGTCAGGCATTGAGATCCGTTCCACGTTGAGAAAACGCTCAAAGATGAGGCCGTAGGGAATCGGATCAAGGTTGGTTATCTTCATGCAGAAGGCGGCAAGGCTGCCCGCCCCGGAGCCACGCCCCGGTCCTACCGGAATATTTTGATTCTTCGCCCAGATGATAAAGTCAGAGACGATCAGAAAGTAGGTGGCAAACCCCATGGTGTTGATGACATTCATCTCCATCTCAAGGCGATCCCGGTACTCTTTCTCTTTCTCTTCGATGAAGGTTCCGGCCTGCCGCATCTCGGTAAAGCGCTCCTCGAGCCCGTTGACACAGGCAGTACGAAACATCGACTCTGCGGTCTCTCCTCTGGTGATCGGGAAGTTTGGGAACGAGTAGTTGCCGAGTGGAATCTCAAGGTTGCAGCGCTCGACAATCTCCCTCGTGGTGGTGATGGCCTCGGGGCAGTGGTCAAAGGCGCGCTCCATCACCTCGGCGGATTTGAAGTAGAACTCGTCGGTTGAGAAGCGGAAATGTTTCGGGTCGGTGATCGGCTTGCCGGTCTGGATGCAGAGCAGAATCTCGTGGGCGTGGGCATCCTCTTTGTTGAGGTAGTGGCAGTCGTTGGTTGCCACCAGCTTTATATCGAGTTCGTCTGCAATCTCCTTCAGGCCGTTGTTGACTCCCTGCTGCGCGGGAATTCCGTTCTCCTGCAGCTCAAGGTAGAGGCGGTCGCCGAAGATGGCGTGGTACTCTTTTGCCCTGGCGCGGGCACCGGCCATGTCATCCTTATAAATGAGCCATGGCACCTCTCCCTTGATGCAGGCGGTGAGGGCGATGATGCCCTCGTTATACTTTGCCAGCAGCTCCATATCGATGCGGGGTTTGTAGTAAAACCCCTCAAGCTGGGCGACGGTTGCCATGTGCATCATATTCTGATACCCGGTGTGGTTCATCGCCAGCAGCACAAGGTGGTTGCGCTGATTTTGCGGGATATTTTCCCGGCAGGTGCGTCCCATCGGGGTGATGTAGAACTCACAGCCCACGAGCGGTTTGATGCCGGCTTCCCGGCAGGCGAGATAGAATTCGAGGGCACCGAACATCGCACCATGGTCGGTTATCGCCACCGCGTCCATATCATACTGGCCGCATTTGGCGATAAGGTCATTGATGCGGATCGCACCGTCGAGAAGGCTGTACTGGGTATGGAGGTGGAGATGGGTAAATCCTGCACTCATGGGGCAACTGCTCTCTGTTCAGCGAAGAAACGTAGTAGCGACAGACATGGAACACCCACTCTTTTTAGCACGAAAAGGGGGCGAGACAAATGTTTTTTTCTCTGCCGCAGCCGGGCGCGGGGTGAATGTCATTGCTGTCGAGGGAAGGAGCGGGCGGCAGGGTGTGGCAACGACAGATCCTGAACCTTGCCAATCTGCAAAACTGTCTGCTCAGAAATGAAGCTGGATGTCTGCTTCTTCGCGACACAACTTTAAAGACAGGCAAAGGAGTGATTCCTGACGGTGCCCTTACAAAAATAGCTGTTTCAATTCAGCCGGTCGGCTGGTACTCTGCATCGTTTGTGAACTGTGCGGGTACGGGACTTTCCGATAACGGTGCAACCTGAAAGCATGTCTGCCCCGTCTTGTGCATGAGCACCCGGGGCAGACATGCTTTGTCCTGTTCCTCACTGCTTCCTTCAGCGTATATCCTGCCATTTCTTCTATCATGGGGAGGCCACTCAACAGCAGCTTGAACGTAAAGGAGAACATCATCGAAGACCACTATGATTTAGACAGATTTGTTACCGCTCAGGGGAAAAATATTGACCATGTTATTGGTGAACTGAAACGCGGGCAGAAGTCCGGGCACTGGATGTGGTATATCTTTCCCCAGATAACAGGGCTGGGAAAAAGTTCAACGTCAAGATACTATGCAATCAAAAGCAGAGAAGAGGCCGTTGCATATCTCAAGCATCCTGTTCTCGGCAAAAGACTGCTCGCCTGCACTGCCGAGGTAAACAGACACCGCTGCTTCTCAGCCGAACAGATATTTGGCTGGCCGGACTATCTGAAATTCCGTTCGTGTATGACCCTGTTTGCCGTGGTAACCGAAAAAGAGAACCCTTTCTCGCTCGCAATAGAACAATACTTTGATCACCAGCTCGATCCGAAGACAGTTGCGATACTCGAATCTCAGCAGAGAAAAGAGTCCGAACGTTAAAAATATGAACAGATAAACTCAGAGAAACAGAACCCAAAAAAAGGAGAAGAGTATGATCGATTTAAAGACAATCGCAGCTCCACAAGAGTTTGATGGGAGCGATCTCATCTGTTATTGTTTCAACTATACGAAAAAAGATGTTGAACAGGATTTTATCCGTCACGGTGAGTCAACAATTCTTTCCAGAGTAAAAGAGGAGAAAAAGAACAACGGCTGCAACTGTGAAGTGAACAACCCGAAGGGACGGTGATGCCTTGGTGATCTCCACCAGGTGGTGGAAAAAATAAAAAAGAGTCGGTCGTAATCTTCCTGCAGAGACCGGGAACAATTGTAACAGAGTGTTGCTGAAAGGGCCAATATTTTATCGGTGACAAGGGGGGGGGAGGGCCTTTTTCTGATGAAGAAACGTAGACCTCAGGTTAGAATCACAAGCCGTTGCCGGTTACTCGACTTCTATGCTGTCCGAGCTATAACGGGTAAAAATATTTTCATTCTTTTTTTTCTGATTACAGTTTATCGTTTTTTGCTGCTGCGCTTCGCATCTGCCGAAACGGTCGTTGTTTCAGAACCTGCCCGGTGATCCCGGTCCGGGGACAACTGCCGTGGCAGAGTTCTTTTTCGCTCGGCGGTAAAGGCCCACCACGGCAGGGCTTCACCACGTTCAACAAAATGGACAACAGCCATAAAAGTATCAAGCACACAGGGGTCGTGTCTTTTTGCTGTTACCGCGCACAGTTGTCTGTAGAGCGCCAGCGGGTTTTTCCCTGCCAGTTTTTGCGGATGATCAATGCCGACAGCCCGCAGTCGTGCAGCAATTGCACTGCCAACATTTGGCAGGTCTTCAAGGCATGAGACTGTCTCTTTTTGCGGGTTTTTCATCTCGTCTCCTGCTGATCTGCGGTTTCCTCCTTCTCCTGCTCTTCGTTGATGTTGAAGCGTTGCCGCAGTTTTTCATAGTCAAGCACTGTTGCCCGTCGTGCCGACGGGGTGAGGAACGATTCGAGCTTGGTCTTGAGGATGACCGAGTTCATCTCACTCGAAATTGCGATGACTCCCTCCATGATCATCTTCTGGAGCAGCAGCTCCTGGCGGGTGCGCTCGCGGATAAAGGCGGCAAACGGCAGCATGAAAAAGTTGGCAAAGATCAGTCCATAAAGAGTGGAGGTGAGGGCGATCGGGATGGCGGTGATCAGCACATTGGTCTTGTCAATGCCGCCGATCATGGTAATAAGGCCGACCACCGAACCGATGATTCCGAAGGCGGGAAAGTAATCAGCGATCGACCGCAACACCCGTTCAGAGTCTTCGCGGCGGAGTTTGAAGAAGTACATCTCGGTGTTGAGAATGTCGCGAATCTGATCAATTTCGTAACCATCGACCAGACAGCCGATGGCACGGCGCAGAAAGAGGATCGTGGTTTCCGCCTCGCTCTCTTCGAGGCTGAGGACACCTTCCGCCTTTGATTTGACCGACAGGTCGATAAGGATGTTGACGATCTCGGTCTCGTTGCGGAGCGGGGTCGAATAGGTTGAGGTGATCACCTTGTAGACGATTGTCAGTTGCTCAAAGCGGAAACTGAGCAGAGAGGCGGCAACGGTACCACCGCAGACGATCAGCAGTCCGGAGAGGTTGAGGTAGAGACCGAGGTTGCCGTGAAGAAAGAACCCGGCCACAAAGAGCAGGGTGCAGAGGACTATTCCGGAAACATTACGAGAATTCATCGGATCAGAGCAGGAAAAAGGTTAACGTCCACGGACCGCTTCGGCCGGAGGACGACTGAGAATGACCTCGACCCGGCGGTTCGAGGCCCGGCCTTCGGCGGTGCTGTTATCGGCAATCGGCCGCCATGAGGAAAATCCACTGACCACCACCTGAGCCGGGTTGACCTGCATGTCGCCGACGAGAAAATCGGCAACGGCGTTGGCCCGGGCAAGAGAGAGTGCCCGGTTGCTCGAAAACCTGCCGCGAACAGGAACATTGTCGGTGTGCCCCTCGATGTTGATCTGCAATCCGGGACGGTTCAGCAGTCGTCTCAGTTTCTGTAACGAATCCCTGGCGGTGGCGGAAAGGGTGGCTTTTCCGCTTGGAAACAGCAGGTCTCCGGTGAGGACAAGACGCAGTGCTCGGTCAGGAATAAGGGTCATTGAGGCAAAATCCTCAAGACTGTTTTCCCGCAGCAGGGCCTGGCCGAGGGTGAGTTCCTGCTGAAAGTTGATCGCCGGTTCCCCGGGCGGAGCCGGTGCGATACTCTGTTGCGAACTGCGCTGTCTGGAACCGGCGTCGCGGCTCTCGACAATTTCGGCGTACTGTCTGCCGCGGCGGCTCTCCTTTGTCGCCGGAGCAGTGTTGAACGGGGCCTGGAGAGGATGACGGACCTCCTCTTTTGCCGTCGGTTTCAGAAAGAGAGATCTCTTCTCTTCTGCGGCTCGTTCCAGTTCGAGTGTTGACGGCGCGGTACGCAGAATCCGGGTCAGTTGCGGACTGACCGCAGGCGGAGTTTTGGCGGCGGCTTCGGCGGAGGTGGTCCCGGCGATACTCTCGGGCGTTATCTCCCTGATCAGCAGTTGATTCTCAATCCCGGCAATGTAGAGGGTAAAAAAGAGAACAAACATCGTCATCATCAGATCCGACCACGCCACCGACCAGTGTGTCGCCGGTGGCCCGCTTGCCGAAAAATCGGGGAGATCGGTCCGGAAAACGGTCTCGGCGTTTCTGCGTCGCTCGGCATAAAAACGTGGCCGGTTGGGGTTGAAGCGACTGTAGGCAGAGAGGACATCTCCGGGGATGACATCATCATCGACTCCGCTGATATTGAGGTCGACCTCACCTCGCGCCGTGCTCTGCTGTTCGTCCATGGCGTGTTAGAAAACCGGTTTATAGTCGAAGAAGTGGGTGGTGCGCAGCTGGCGGAAGGTCCGGGTCTCGCCGCGGGCAACAAAGCTGTCGGTCACCGCACCGTTTGAGGTGAAGCGTACCCCCTCAAGAAATTCACCGTCGGAGACTCCGGTGGCGGCAAAAGCAACCCTGTTCGATTTGATCAGGTCTTCGGTGCGAAAGGTCTTGTTGAAATCGGTAATACCGTGTCTTCCCGCCTCGGCCCGGTCGCGGTCATTTTCATAAAAGATCCGCCCTTCAAAATAGCCGCCGAGGCAGGCAATTCCTGCGGCAACGACAACAGCTTCAGGGGCGTACCCATAGCCGATATAGATGTCGGCTTTTTCGCCGGTGATCGCAGAAAGGCAGCCGGAGACTTCGCCCTCATCGAGCAGTTTGATACGGGCTCCGCATTCACGAACCTCATGGATCAGTTTGTTGTGACGGGCCTCGTTGAGGATACAGACGGTCACATTTTCGGTATATTTTTTTAATGCCCGGGCAACCCGTTTGACATTGACGACCGGTGCCTGGTTGATATCAATCACCTCGCGTACATTCGAGCCGACAACGATTTTGTACATGTTCAGGTTGGGAACAGACTGGATCGTGCCGTGGTCAGCAATGACCGCAAAGGAGGTGGCGTTGTTTCTGCCGTCGGCAGCAGAACGGTACGCCTCAAGAGGGATCGCCATCAGATCAAACTTGTCCCCGCCCTGGCCGAGGGTTGCCGGGAACTGCACGGTATCACTGCGCTGCTCGAAACGATCGTTTACCATCTCCCCTTCGATCGGCAGGCGGTTCAGAACTTTTGCCAGTGAACTTCGGGCCCGGTTGAGAATGTCACTCTCATCACCGAGTCCCTGACACCGGGCGGCGGTGAGGGCGGCGATTTCGGTCGCACGGACGATCTCCATGCCGTAGTTGATTTTAATATCGTAGCGCGGTTGTAATTTGGGAATATTCTGCCCCTGCATCAGCTCTCCTTCACGGTTGCGACTTCTCTGGAAACGTGTACGGCCAGATCTCCTGTCAATTTTCTGGTTGCAGTTGAAAATGTATCGCTGAAAAAAGATGACGCCTGCTGAAAATTCTTTTCTTTTGAGCCTAAATAAAAGGGGCTATGGAAGGTCCCCTCGGTTTTTCTCCGTTAATTGGTGCAGCTCGGCAATAATTTTCTCCCGCTCGGCAAGGAGTTTTTTTCCGGCGATGGTATCTTTTATTTTCAGCGGCTGCGGGAATTCATCGATCAGTTCAATATCCAGCGGTGCCGATTCAAGTTTGCGTTCGGCATCGATAATCTCCTGCGGGGTCGGAAGAATTATCCCGTAGAGCTGGTACGGCGTATGAACGAGACTGTGTCCCCGGTTGTAGTAGGCGGAGGCAAAGCCGCCGTCAATATTGATCGATACCCCGTCGCTGCTGGCCATATGTGCTCCCCTGGCGTAGTTGACCGGGGTGTGGCCATAGATGACCCGTTTGACGCCGAACTCGTCAAGCATCTTCTTCTTGAAGCCGGCAGTCTTCATGTTCCTGTGCCAGTAGAGGGTGCGCTCCTCATGCAGTTTCTTGTCAGTTGTAAAGTAGCGCTCGAAGGTTTTCATCGCATGTTTTCCGAAAAACGGTGATTTTGGGCCGCACCACAGATAGAAGAAGAGCGCCTGATCTTCCGGGGCCTGCGGCAGTCCGTCTCTGTAGTTGCGGCCGACCCGCTCAATGGTCTCCTGGATAAAGTTGAGCAGTCCTCTGCCGCTGCGACCGAGAAACTCCTCAAACTCTCCGTCAGCGGTTGAGGGGACGAGGGCGTGGATATTGAGAAAGTTGTTCTGGATATGGTAGGTCTCACCCTCCTCAAAGAGATAGAGCAGCAACCGCTTCAGATGACGGTTGGTGGTAAACTGTCTGACCAGATCTTCGACAATCTCGGCCTCTTCGCTGCTGAGCTGTCCGGGGTTGTCATAGTCGATGGTCGGAAAGTGGGTGTCATTGAGGCCCGGCTCGTTGTTTTTCAGCATCGCTGCAAGACGATCAAGCCAGAGACGTGACTCCATTTCATACTGTGGGAAATCACGGATGGTCTTCTCTTCAAGTTTGAACTGGATGATCGCAAGCGCTTTTTCGAGCGAACGACCGAGTTCTGTCTTTGCCTTGAACCGACCGGTAATTTTATCAGCGGGATAGGTCGCCGCGGCGAACTTGGCAAGGCGGTCGGTATCAAAGCGCAACCGTTCAAGGAAGCTGAAGTGGTCATAGCGGCAGGTGATGCGCATCGCCTCGACGGCAAGAGAGGCACAGCCTGCTGCCGCCCCCATCCAGAGAATATCATGGTTGCCGAACACATAGTCGACACCTTTTCTGTATGAGGGTGAGGAGAGGATACGCAGAATCTTGTCGGGCTGATCTCCACGGTCAAAGACGTCACCAAGTACCTGAATGCGATCAAGGAGAATACGGCGAATCGCAAAGGCGAGATGGGTGATAAGCCGCTGTGAGACGATCGGCTCTTCAAAGACCGGATCGGGCACCGGAAGTCCGGCAAGCAGGCGGTTGATAACCCCCTGAAATTCGGGTTTGAATCTGCGTTCGAGATCGGGACGGATGTTGGTGGTCTTGTAGCGGAGGATGTCAACAAGGCAGAGGATCACATCCTGCATATCCATCTTTATGTCCTCTTCCCGGAGATATCGCTGCTTGCGGATAATCCGGGTGAGGTACTGGATTTTTTCGGTACTGAAGGTGTTTGGCAGCGCCTCGCGACAGGTCTGATAGAGGATCCCGAAACGCCCGCGCAGAATCGACATGAACCGATCGCCTTCACCGTGAAGATCACTGATCCACAGCGTTGTCGGGATGTTTGAGTTCAGCTCAAGATCAAGGTCAAGCAGCCGGTTTGACAGCTGGTCAATTCTTTCCACCAGACCGGGCGCACCGGCAACCTCTTGTGACGGAGAACTGTTTTGGTCGGTCATAGATCTGCTCCTCAGTCAGAGGGGGAAGAAGCACAAACAGCCCTGCGGGCAACCTCGTGCGAACGTGTTGAAAGAGTGCCGGAATTGTCAGGATTATAGCAGAGAGAACGCCAGAAATAAACCCTGGACTTTTTTCCGGAAAAGGCTTTAAATCAATGAGGTTGAGGATGTTTCGCCGGTATTTCCGAGAACGCCCGAGTTTGAAATACAAAAAACCCGGAAACTCAGGAGCAATACTGAACAGGCGGTTTTCCCGCGCTCTGCATGCAGAGAGCAGAGTATCAGTTGCAGACACCGTGGAGCAGAGTATGAAAAAAAGTATCTTTGCACTTTTCCTCATTGTAACGGGTGTTGCCGGCAGCGTTGAGGCCGCTTTGTCGATTCCGGCCGGACAGCCGCAGATCAGTGTCTTCGGGGTGGTCGAAAAGAGAGTTGTTCCCGATACGATGAACTGGGAACTGCAGGTGAACACCAACAGGGCGACGATCCAGGAGGCCGCGACAGCACATCTTGTCAATGTCAGCAGGGTCCTTGCATTGCTCAAAGAGCTCGGGGTCAGGGAGACTGACACCGCCACCTCTCAGATGCAGATTGTTGAAAACTGGCTCTACCGGCAGGAGACCCGGGTGATGGATGGCTATACCGCCGGGACCCGCATCTCTTTTTCGATTATCGACTTCAAACAGTACATTTTGCTGTGGACAAAACTTGCGGCCTTTAAAAACCTGCAGATCATCGGAGTAAACTTTTCGCTCTCTTCGCAAAAGAAGCTGCAGCAGGAGCTGCGCAGTGAGGCACTCGTTGCCGCCCGAAAGAAGGCCGAAAAGATGGCCGCCACTCTCGGCTGCACGGTCGGTGCTCCACTGCTGATTGAAGAGGGGGGAAACATGATGGCTCCGACTGCGCTCAACAGGGTTATGGCTGCTCCTGTGGGCGGCAGCAGTGACAGCAGAGGGGCAACATCACCGGGAGAGCAGGTGGTGCGCAGTACTGTACATGCAGTATTCCTTCTCGAACAGAGCAAGGGACAGCAGTAAAACGGACACGAGGTGTTGTCTGATTTCCCGTGCAGGGAGGATGGGCAGCTTTCAGGTTGAACCCACGACAGGAGAAGCAGAGATATTATGAACGAAAAAGAACTGCAGAAACAGTTACAAAGTCGAGTCCGCAGAAAGCTGGAAACTCTTTTTAATAAGTACCATATGGACTATGGCGGAGTTGATGCCACGATGAAGTGGAAGCCGCTGGTTCTGGTTATCGGCAACTACTCCTCGGGAAAATCGACCCTCATTAACGAAATGGTCGGCCGCGAGGTTCAGCGCACCGGACAGGCCCCGACTGACGACTCTTTTACCATTATTACCAGCAGTGACAGCGGTGAAGAGAGAGAGATTCCGGGATCAACTCTTGTCAGCGATGCGAATCTTCCGTTTCAGAATTTTAAACACTACGGTGAAAAGCTGATCTCACATATTCAGATGAAGGAGATCAACAGCCCGGTGCTTGAGCACCTCGCGATAATCGACAGTCCCGGAATGCTTGATGCGACCTCCGAAAATGACCGTGGCTACAACTATATGGAGGTCCTTGGTACTTTTGCCAAAATGGCGGATCTCATCGTTTTGATGTTTGATCCGCACAAAGCGGGGACGATCAAAGAGTCCTATGAGGTGATCCGGAACACCCTGCCGGAAAAGTCGGCTGAACATCGGCTGCTTTTTGTTATGAGCCGTATTGATGAGTGCGAAAACCTGACCGACTTCACCCGTTCCTACGGGACCCTCTGCTGGAACATGTCGCAGATGACGGGACGCAAGGATATTCCCCACATCTATCTCACCTATGCACCGGCTCTGGTTCATGCCGAAGAGATTGCTGAAGGGTGGCCGCAGGAGCGCGACGAGCTTATCAGCAGGATCAAAACTGCCGGCGCCTACCAGATCAACCATATTCTTGAAGATATTGATCGCCAGGTTCACGAACTGAGTATTGTCGGCGAGGCGGTTGATACATTCATAAAGAGAGCGACATCGACGTTCTGGAAGTACTTCAACGTTGCGATGCTGATTGGGGTGGTCCTCTTTTTCTTCGGCGATGTCATGCTCAAATCACTTTTCGGATTCCCCGAAAAGACACTGCTTGAATCTATCCGCACCGGGACCATGGACAGTTTTACGATCGTGCTGCTGATCATTCCGCTGGCCTTTTTTATCGGAACACTCTTTATCGGCTCTTTTGTCTATCGCAGTTTCGCCTTCAAAAAACTGCAACGGCAGGCGCTGGCACAGAGCAGTAAACTGGTTGCCCTCACCAGTGACTACCGTAAAAATCTCTGGCTCAAGATGGAGAACAAGGCGCGGGAGAATATCGAGAAACTGGGGATAAATGATCTGTGGAGCGGGTATCGGCGCAGCTATCAGCGGATTCGTGCCTTCCTCGACAACGATATCAAACAGTTTTACCGCCGTATCGGCAGTAAACGGGGAGGGGTACCCGAATAAAACCTCACTGCAGGCAAAAAACCAATAAAGCGGGACGTCTCCTGGTGAGGTGTTCCGCTTTGTTGTTGGCACCGGCTGTTGACGGGCAGCTTCCCGGCCCGCCAGAGGAGGGGGCCCGCATCGGGCATTTTGGCAGTTTCGACCCGGGAAGAGAGCTGTTATAAATAGCCGTTTCGCTCGAACCAGTCGTGGGCGACGTTGATCTCTTTCATCTTCTCTTCGGCCATCTGGCGGAACTCTTCGCCAAGGTTGCGCACCTTGTCGGGATGGTACTGCATGCTCAGTTTTCGATACGCCTTTTTGATCTCGGCAGCAGATGCTCCGCGGGCGAGCCCAAGGGCCGCATAGTGACGGGTGGCCTCGTCCGGACCGCCGCTGAAACCGCCACCGTACCCACCGGAGCTGCGTGTTCCCCGACTGCTGCCGCGGTACCGGTATCTGTTTTCAAGGCTCTGCTGATCCCATGCCTTTATCGCCAGCAGACCGGCGACATGGCGCGCCACATTCAGCTCCTGTTCGGGGACGTTCTGTTTGGTGAAGAGGAGTTGATAGATCAGCTCAAGGAGAATAAAGCGGTGCTCGTATGGGAAGCTGTGGCGAAACTCAAGACAGAGTTCATCAAGAGGCCGGACGTTGCCGGCAGCCTCATTGATAAGCTCTTTCACCCAGCTCATCTGGGTCTGGTTGTAGCGCAGATTGATCTGGAAGAAGTTGTGGATGGTCTGCACTTCGGCCCGGCTGATCTCGCCGTCTATCCCGGCAATATGGATGAGGATGTTGACCAGCAGCCAGACGAAGCGGTTGTGCATCTCTCCCTGTGAGCGTTCATACTCGGCCACCCGCTTTTTCAGCAGCCAGCTGAAGAGGGTCATCCCCGCAAAAATCAGCAGGATAAAGAACATCCCGATATAGAAAAGAGTGCCGATGAAGTTGATCAGCGCCGGAGCTCCTCCGGTGAGCAGAACCAAAAGTGCCACCACCAGAAGACAACTGCCACAGCCCGGAGGTTGCTGTTGTCTGTATTGCATGTTGTAACGTCGGTATCGGTCTTCGCCTGGATCTCTGGCGAACAACCTCACTATTTATAATAATATCAAATGGTTAAGGGCAAAATTTGTCAAAGAACCGGGTCAGTGGTGTGTGCCGCTTTCAAGCAGGGCGTCAGCGAACTCTTCGGGATCAAAATCGCGCAGATCATCCACCCCTTCACCGACCCCGATAAAACGGATCGGGATCTGCATCTCCCGGCAGATATTGATGACGATCCCTCCCTTTGAGGTTCCGTCCAGTTTGGTCAGCGCAAGACCGGTTACCTCAAGGGCATCATCAAAGAGACGTGCCTGCGAGACTCCGTTCTGACCGGTGGTCGAGTCGATAACGAGCAGCGTCTCATGCGGGGCGGCCGGCAGCTTCTTTTTCATCACCCGTTTGATCTTTTTCAACTCCTCCATCAGGTGGTCTTTGGTGTGCATCCGGCCTGCAGTGTCGACCAGCAGGACATCGATATTCCGGGCAGTGGCGGCTGAGATCGCGTCAAAGACGACCGAAGAGGCGTCTGCACCCTCGCGGTGGGCGACGACCCGGACGCCGTTTCGCTCTCCCCAGATCTTCAACTGGGAGACCGCGGCGGCACGAAAGGTGTCACCAGCGGCAAGCATGACGCTTTGCCCGGAGGTGATGAACTTGTGCGCGATCTTGCCGATGGTTGTGGTTTTGCCGACCCCGTTGACCCCGATGACCATGATCACAAACGGTCCCTTTTTCGGCATGACAAGGGCCGCGTCTGACTCTCCGGCCATGATGTACTCTTTGATCTGCTGCTTCAGCAGTTTTTTCAACGCTTCGGGATCGGTTAACTCTTTCCGGCTGACCCGGCGGCGAATGTTTTCGAGCAGTTCCATCGTCGTTTTCACCCCGACATCGGCGGTGATCAGAATCTCTTCAAGACTGTCAAAGAGCGTACTGTCAATCTCCCTGCGGCCGAGAAAGAGCGCATCCATCTGAAAGGTGAGACTCTCTCTGGTCTTATCAAGACGCTCGGAGAGACGTGACAGAAAGCCTGCCCGTCTCTTCTCCTCTTTTGCTGCTGCGCTCTCTTCTGTTTCGGTTACAGTGTCGGCAGAGCCGGGCTCTGCTGCCGGCGGGGCGGGTGCAGTCGCTGCGGTCTCGTCTGCATCCGGCTGTTGAAAAGTCTTTTCCTCTCCGCTTTCGCCGGTACGTTCTGCGGCGTTGTCAATTTCACCGGCGGACTGCAGGTCATCACCTTTTCTTTTTTTTCTGAACCAGCTCAGCATCTCTGCTCCTGAATGTTGATGACAGCCTCAAAACGAGACCTTCTGATGAACGGATTTATCTCGAATATATAACGATAACTCAAAATGATAAGAGTCATGGGACCATGGCTGTGAACACAGAACAGCGGATGGTCAGGGTGCCCTGTTTTTACAAAATCGTTGCAGACTATAAGAACAACTGACAGTGAAGACAAACGATTTACCAACAATCCTCACCGGTGCAGGCGGGAGGCCCCGTTTTCCTGATAGACCGTTGCGTCCCGGCCGGGCATGACATATAGTAGCGTTCTGGCTGGAGTATATACGTCGCTCTCTGATCATTTTCAATGCGGCGTGTGCCGTTTTCTACGATTTTTCACCCGAAAACAGTGCGTCCACAGGAGCTCCGGCAGCGTAAAACAACGAAAACGATGTCGATAAACCCGGCAAAGGAGGCAGTTCAATGGCAGAGCAGAGACCAATGACACCTGAGGCGCAGCAGGCCGCGGCGGCGCAGCAGGAGCTGGCAATAAAAAAATCACTGGGAAAGATTAAACGGAAGATCCTCGTCATGTCCGGCAAAGGAGGGGTCGGGAAGTCTACCGTCTCGGTCAATCTTGCTCTGGGTCTTGCCGGCAGGGGATACAAGGTGGGGTTGATGGATGTCGATATCCATGGGCCCGATGTTATTCGCATGCTCAATATCCAGGGCGATCTGAAGGATCCCGCCTCCCCTCAGGCGCTGGTTCCGACCATGCAGTACAACGAGAATCTCAAGGTGGTGTCTCTTGAATATCTGATGCGTGACCGCGATGAGGCGATTATCTGGCGCGGGCCGATGAAAATACAGGCGATCCGCCAGTTTATTTCTGATATGGACTGGGGTGAACTTGACTACCTTGTCATTGATGCTCCTCCAGGCACCGGAGATGAGCCGCTCACCGCCGCGCAGACGATCCCCAATCTCACCGCAATCGTTGTGACGACACCACAGAAGATGGCGCTCGCCGATGTCCGCAAGTCGATCAACTTCTGCAAAACTGTTGAGGTGGAGATCGCAGGTATTGTCGAAAATATGTCCGGTTTTGTCTGTCCGCACTGTGAGGCGACTGTTGATATCTTTAAATCCGGTGGTGGTGAAGAGCTTGCCCGGGAACTGGAGCTGCCGTTCCTCGGTAAAATTCCGATGGATCCTCAGGTTGTTACCGGTGGTGATGACGGCAAACCCTTCCTCGCTTCCGCCGGCAGTGGACCGGCGATCAAGGCCTTTGCCCGGGTGGTTGACCAGGTTGAACTGCGGGTCCCGGCGGTGAAGATTCCAGAACCGATTCCGATGGCAAAGATCTGATCCTCCGGCGGTCCTGAATCTGCTCTCAACTGTATATCACAGCAAAGGCCGAATGGGAGATCCGGCCTTTTTCCCCGAAGAACCGGGGCGCTCAATCACAACGAGAACACCTGCAGACAGCCAGAGAGGAGCCGGTGCTGCTGTCTGCTCTTTCTTTTACAGGGGCTCTCTGGAATGACGTAACCAGGAGAGAAGAGGGGGAGCGGGCGTTTACGGGTGTTCTGAAGGAGGGTGTTATGCTTGTCGAACAACTGATTGTCGGCACAATGAGTGTCTGCTGCTATATCATCGGCTGTGAAAAGACCAAAAAGGCCGCAGTGATTGATCCCGGCGGCGATGTCGAGCTGATCATCGCAAAACTTGCCGATATGGGGCTTGAGGTCGAGCAGATCCTGCTCACCCACGGCCACCCGGATCATGTCTGCGGCAATCGCGAACTGAAAGAGGCCACCGGGGCGAAGATCGTCATGCACGATGCCGAGGCCCGCTTTATTTTTGATCCTGAAATTGCCCGCTACTTTTCGATGCTTGGTCTCGAAGAGTCGCCGCCGCCGGATGTTTTGATAAAAGACGGCGATGAGATCAATATCGGCGAGGAGAAGGTCGCGGTGATTCATACCCCCGGACACACTCCGGGCGGAGTCTGTTTTTACCGCGCGCCCCATCTCTTTACCGGTGATACCCTCTTTGCCGGCAGTGTCGGCCGCAGTGACTTCCCGGGCGGCTCTCATCAGCAGCTTATCAGCTCAATCAAAACACGGCTGCTGTCTCTTCCCGAAGAGACCACTGTCTGGCCGGGACACGGGTATCAGGGGAATCGCTCAACGATCGGCACCGAAGCGCGTTCGAACCCGTTTCTCTGATCTTAAGTTTTTTAGCAGCTGCAGCTGTTTTCGAAGGATTGGTCAAGACCGCCTCGTTTTTGAAACGGGTTGGCTCGCAATCGTCCTCTGTTACCGGCAAAAGCTGATGCAGGCTGAAAACTCTCTCCTCAAAACAGTAGACCATGCGTGAAATTGTTCTTGGAACAGCAGGCCATGTTGACCATGGGAAAACCAGTTTTGTCCGTGCTCTGACCGGTCATGAAACCGACCGGTTGAAGGAGGAGAAGACGCGCGGGATCACGATCGAACTGGGATTTGCCTGGCTCGATCTTCCCTGCGGCCACCGCCTCGGTATCGTCGATGTCCCCGGCCACGAAAGGTTTGTCAAAACGATGGTGGCCGGCGTCTCAGGGATCGACCTTGTCGCCTTTATCATCGCCGCCGATGAGGGGATCATGCCACAGACGGTCGAGCATCTCGATATCTGCCGGTTTATGGGGGTGGAGCAGGGAGTGGTGGTGGTGACCAAGAAGGATATGGTCGAGCCCGACTGGCTGGAGATGGTCAACGAAGAGGTTGTCACCTTCTGCGCCGGCTCTTTCCTCGAAGGCGCACCGGTGATCAACGTCTCCGCAACAACCGGAGAAGGGATTGAAGAGGTGCGCAAAGAGATTGACCGCATGGTGCGGGGTTTTGAGTTCAGGGAGGTTTTCGGCCCGTTCCGGCTGCCGGTCGACCGCTGTTTTGCGATGAAGGGGTTTGGTACCGTTGTCACCGGAACTTCAATTTCGGGACGGTTGAAGGTTGGTGATGACGTCCGCGTTTTTCCGACCGAAAAGAGGGCGCGGGTGCGCGGTATTCAGGTTCATGGCAACTCCTGTGAGGAGGTCGAGGCCGGCCACCGCAGTGCGGTCAACCTGCAGGGAGTTGAAGTTGGAGAGATGAGCCGGGGGATGGTGGTCGCGTCCGCAGAGGGGCTTGAGCCGAGCTATATGCTTGATGTCCGCCTGCAGTATCTCTCTTCGGCGGTGAAGGTGCTCAAACACCGGGAGCGGGTACGTGTTAACATCGGGTCCGCCGAAGTGATGGCACGGGTCTCGCTGCTTGATTGCGATGAACTGCAGCCGGGAGGGGAGGTGTTTGCTCAACTCCTCTGCGAAGAGCAGGTGGCGGTCTGGCCCGGGGATCGTTTTGTCATTCGCAGCTGTTCACCGGTTTTGACTGTCGGTGGTGGTAAAGTTCTCGGGAATGTACCGCCACGGAAGAGAAAGAGGGTGCAGCTGCAGGACCGAAAGCAGAACTGCGCCGCGCTTGCGACCCTTGAACAGGGGGAGACCACAGAAAAAATTCTGCTGCTGCTGGCTGAGAGCAGGGAACGGGGGCTGACGGCGGCAGAGATTGGTATTCGGCTCGGTCTTTTTGGAAAAAACCTTAAGAAAGCATTGCAACTCCCTGTATCGACAAAAAAAGCAGCAGTTGTTGATTCGGTAACACAGCGCTGTATTATCGTTGAGATCGCCGAGCAGATTAAAGAGATGATGATTGCGCGCCTCAAGGAGTGGCACCGGCAGCATCCGCTGGTTCCGGGTATCGTCCGCGAGGAGTTGCGCACCGGACTTCCCCGGCCTGTTGAGGTCAGGGTGTTCAACTACTGCCTTGGTGAGCTTGTTCGCCGGGGAGAGATTGTCCAGCAGGAGTCGTTACTGCACCTCGCCGGTCATGAGGTGGCCCTGAAGGCGGATGAGGAGGAGCTGGAGCGGGAGCTTGCCGCATGGTTTCTGCAGCGGGGTCTGCAGACACCGACGATCAAAGAGACCATGGAGCACTTTGAAGAGTACCCGGCAAAACTGGTCAGAGAGGTGATCGACGTTCAGATCCGCGACGGCAGGATTGTCAAGGTCAGTGAGTCGCTCTACTACGCGCGGGAGATCCTTGATCCTCTGGTTGACAGCGTGGTCCGGCATATCAAAGAGCATGGAGATATTGATGCCCAGGCCTTCAAAGAGATGACCGGACTGTCACGCAAGTTTTCGATACCGGTTCTCGAGTATCTCGATCGAATCAAACTCACGATGCGGATTGAAGATCGCAGAGTTCTCCGCGGTGGCGGGTAAGAGAGTGTGACAATATGGATCCGCCGTCCGCGTTCTGCCCGCAGCGGTCTTTCCCGTTTGCGGGGCACTTTGGTATCAGCAGGACTGATTCTCGCTGTACTGAGAACAGAAGAGAAAAGGCGAGATACTTGCCAGTGGAATTGACTTTGTCTGCAAAATGTATAGTATAGTAGGCTCAGCGTGTTACCTGTGTTTTTGTAAAAAAACAGATAACACAGAACTCAACTAAGGAGAACGTTCGATGCGCAACGAAGATATCGTCAAAGTGCAGGCCCATTGCGATGGTCCTTGTGGAATTTATGACCCCGCCAGTGCGAGGATAGCAGTAGAGGCGGTTGTCTCGATGACCAAAAAAATGTCAGCACTCGAGGTGCCTGATCACAGTACGAAAGAGCCGCTTATGGCCTTTTTGAACACCTTTGCCCGCTACTCTCAGATCAAGGAGGAGCAGGCCCATATCGCCAAAACAGAGCTGCTTGTTCTGTGGACCGACTATTTTAAGGAAGCTCATCTTGAGAAGTATCCTCAGCTCCATGATCTTTTTTGGAAAGCAGCGAAGTTGTGCTCTGCCTGCAAGGTTGAGGTGAATCTCGATCATGCCAATGAGCTGCTCGACACGGTCAAACAGATTCATGATATCTTCTGGGAGACCAAAGGCAGAACGGTTGCCTGGTATCTTGCCGGATAATGCAGATCGTCCAGGTTGACGGACACAGTATGTTCCCAACATTTCGTGACGGGGACATACTGTGTGTTGATCCAGATGCATATCTGACCACCCCTCCTCAAATCGGCGATATTGTCCTCGCTGATCACCCCTTTATCAAAGACTGCACTGTCATTAAACGGATTCATGCAATACAGGCGGGGAACCTCTTTGTCCTCCACGGCGACTCTGCTGTCGACAGCAGTGACAGCAGAAGTTTTGGGCCGGTGGCCTTACAGTGTATCCGCGGGAAGGTTGTTGGCAGGCACAATGAACGCTGAGCAGAAGGCCGGAAGATGCCTCTGCGGGCGGGCGATTTTTTGCTCTGAGAAAGCAGAGGGCCGGGTTGTCCGCGATGCGCAGATCGCTGCGAAACCAATGTGAATGGCGAGCTCACCTGTGGCATTGAGGCTCCGCCACGACAAGAGACCTCTGCGTTCAGAAGGCTGCAGAGGTCTTGTCGTCGATATTCTTCTGCACGCTGGTCGAACAGATTGCAGAAGTATGAACGGGACTTCTACTCTGCGGTAATCTCCTTATCTCCAAACAGTTCAAGTATCCTGGTAATCTTAAATGACACCAGAACGCGCGAAGAGTCTTTCTGTTCATTTTCGGATTTTCCCGTCCGCCGTGAGAGTCGGGCAATCAGCTCTTCGTCTTCGACCTCTTTGACCTTTTCCAGAGATATCCGCATCCCGGAATAGCCGCCGCCCTTTTCAATAAACAGGTAGTGCGCGTACGGGTTCTCCTGCAGATTCTTTCTGGTGAGCTTATTGAGCATGATAAAGCTGATCAGACCGTCATCAAGAAAGTGTGGCTTCGAATAAATTGCGCTGTTGACCCTGCCGGCAGTATCGGCAGTTGATAACACCCCGAAACCATCGGTGTCGGTAAAGTACTTTTTCAGATCCATTCTATTCTCCTTACAGTCCGTTTGATAACGACAGTTCCCGCACCGGGATCTCCTTTGCTGTCGTCGAAAAGGTATTCTCAAAAAAAACAGTACTTCATGGCGGCGGCAGGTTTTCTCCACGGCCGTAAATATAAATATAAACACATCACAGGATTATTCAAGGTTCATGCTTTGATAATACCTCGTTCCTGAAAGACTTCTTTTGCTGTGAACATCGCGTTCAGGGCCGCCGGGAAACCTGCATATACGGACATCTGTATTATCACTTCAACGATCTCTTCCGGTTTACAGCCGACATTTAACGCTCCGTTGATGTGAACGTTGAGCTGTGGAAGACAATGCCCCAATGCTGTCAGCGCCGCAACCGTTGCAATTTCACGGCTTTTTAAATCGAGGCCTGGACGTTGATACACATCACCAAAGGGAAACTCAATGATATATTTTGCCAGGTCGGGGGCAATAGATTCTAAACTTTCGATAACGTTTTTTCCTGCCTCTCCGTCAA
>PDWI01003603.1_pt1 | contig 21659 bp, 19 predicted proteins | sample 1430891 | NCBI WGS metagenome assembly PDWI01 (sample SAMN01162508, study PRJNA174530) | Oral metagenome, whole genome shotgun sequencing project. | biome: Marine environment; feature: Marine mammal; material: Swab sample of the gingival sulcus; isolation source: swab sample of gingival sulcus... | reverse complement strand
TTGTGTGCTGATTTTTATCGGCAAAACGTGCCTTAACGCGATGCGCGACAGTACGCTAATCAATTACTTTTGTCAAGCCACCAGTCTTTTACCACGTACATTATTTTTGTCAAGACACCAGTCTTTTACCACGTACTTTTTATCGGCAAAACGTGCCTTAACGCGATGCGCGACAGTACGCTAATCAATTATTTTTGTCAAGACACCAGTCTTTTACCACGTACGGTAATGCGCCTTTTCTTAAATAATTATAGCATCGGTCAGCAAATGTGTTAATACCCAACCCAAAGTGTTTGTGGGGTAGTGTGAAAATGCCTAAAAGACTTGCGTGCAGCTGCGTTTTTAGAATTTGAGTCATATCGGACGAGATCTGGTGAAAATTATAAAAATGCAGAAGTGCCAAATATTGACGGCATTTTTGTGCTATACTGCAAAGATTTTGGGTTTATAAGGTAGTTGAACAATATTTTCAATGAAACAGCACATTAGCGAGGGGCGCTCCCCCGTGATTTTGGCTGCGCCAAAACACTTTGCCGCTTGGGCGGTACGAAGAAAACCGCTTCGCACTAGGTCAATACCTTAGAGGTAATTGAACGGAAAAGACTGTTGAAGGTGCGGTTGGTGGAGTGATTGCTGTGTTAATACCTTAGAGGTAATTGAACGGCTTTTGGCAGAAGAAAAGACAGCTAATCTGGTAAACGTGTTAATACCTTAGAGGTAATTGAACGGAGGTATCAGAGTTAGAAACGAAGTTGACAGAGTCTAGTGTTAATACCTTAGAGGTAATTGAACGGAAGTCGGTCAAGGAGGAACTATGTTTAAAAGAATAAGAGTGTTAATACCTTAGAGGTAATTGAACGGGCTAGTAAAATGGCCGTTCCTGAGACTAGTATAACAGAAATTCGTCAAAAATCAACCTTTTTTTGCGTTTTTAGCGGGAAATAATTATCTGACGATTTAGGTGCACTTTGTCCATTTTAGTGCGTTTTAGATTAATTGTCAAAAGATTATGAATATTCTGTAAATTACTTTCCGCTTTTTTGGGCGTCTTTTGCACTTTTTCGCCGATTTTTTGCATAAAAACGGCGTTTTTTGCCGTTTATGCATTTTTGAATTTAACGTATTTCACTTCTTCTAAACAGCTACAACCAAGTATTTTTAATATCTACATAAATTATTATAATTATCAGATAATCAAGAAAATTATTTTCCGGAAAATCGCAATATACATGCTGATTTTGCGCAATTGTGCCCACTTCGTGTCTATTTGGCAGATTTTGTAAAAAGCCAATTAAAAAAGCCTGCAATAAATAAATTGCAAGCTTTTTAATACTATCTTTTGAATGTTCACTAAAACTCTAATGTATCACCAATATTTGGCGTATGTATATGGTCAGCGTCTTTTTCAACCAGTTCTTTTAAGGCGGCAATCGATTCGGTTTCACCGTGTGTTAAGATAATATCGCTATGATGGCCGGTTGAGCGTATCCAGTTGACTAAATCGCGTTGATCACCGTGCCCAGAATAACCGCTTAGGCGGTATTTTTTTGCCTTGTTGGCAATGGTTTCTTCCAATATGGTCAAGGTCGGCGTATCTTCTAAAATGGCGCGGCCCAGTGAACGCTCGGCTTGGTAGCCGACGAAAATAACGCTGGTTGACGGCTTCCATAAATAGTGTTTTAGGTGGTGGCGAATGCGGCCGGCATCGCACATGCCGCTTGCCGAAATGATAATTTTAGGGTTGTCATCGCGGTTAAGTGCCTTGGAACGGTCGTTTTCCTTGACGATTTTAAGGCGCTCGGGGGCAAATGGCGAATGCCCTTTATCGAGTAGTTCGCGCAGTTCGCGGCGCAGTAGTGCAATGTGGTGCGTATAGATTTCAGTGGCGTTAATCGCCAGCGGGCTATCGACGTAAATTGGGTATTTGGCAAGTGCCGATTCGGGGTTTTCTTCGGTAAACTTAAAAATATCGTAGAGCACTTGCTGTGTTCTGCCAACTGAAAAGGCCGGAATAATTGCCGTGCCACCGCTGTTTAAGGTCGATTCTAAGGCTTCAATTAAACTGGCGGTGCGGTCTTGTGCCTCTGGGTGAAGGCGATTGCCGTAGGTTGATTCGCAGACGACGATATCGCTTTGCGGTGGCGTTTGGCCAGGCGGTAACAAAATGGGGTTATCGGTACCGAGATCGCCTGAAAAGGTAATGGTTTTACCCTCTAACCAAAGCGTTGCACTACAGGCACCTAACAAGTGACCGGTGTGGTTAAGCTGCAACTTAATGTTTTCGTCGACGTCGACAATTGTATTGGTATCGATTGGGTTAAACATGGCCATTGCGCTGACAACGTCGTCGGTATCGTAAATTGGCTCAATTCTGTCGAGGCCGGCACGGTCGCGCTTTTTATTTTCCCACTCGGCGTCGTATTGCTGTATTTTGGCAGCGTCTAGCAGCAAAATTTCAGATAGATCACGCGTTGCACGCGAACAGAATATTTTGCCGATAAAGCCGTCTTTTACCAATTTGGGAATGCGGCCAGAATGGTCGATATGGGCATGTGTTAAAATCATGGCAGAAATTTCAGAAGGGTCGTAATTAAATGTATCGTCATTGTATTCTTCTAATTCGGGGTCACCCTGAAACAGGCCACAATCGATAATATATTTCTTGCCACCACTTTCTAAAACGTAATTTGAACCGGTGACGCATTCTGCCGCGCCGTGAAAGTGAATAATCATTTTGTCCTCCTCGCAGTATTGAACATAAAAAATTTGTGCTAAAATTTGCTAAATTAAAAAATAGATGATGAATTTAAGCCGCGATTAAGTTATACTATAAAAGGTATAAGATGAAAACCAATTACTATAATCTCGTCTCAGAGGGGAGCAAACGATGAAAATGTTGAAAATTATAGAAAAAAGGCGTTCAGTTCGCGACTATCGTGACAAGGCGCTCGAACCAAAAGATATGAGCACCGTCGATGGCTACATCAATAGTGTACCACAAATTGTCGATGGCGTAACGGTATCTTTGCGAAAAATTGCTGATAGTCAAGCATGTTTTGACTTTTTAGACGGTTATGCCGGCTATCACGGCAATATGATCAGCGCGCCACATTACGTAATTGTCACGGCAACAGCCAAGCCACATTGCCTCAAAGCGGGTGGTTATGCCGGTGAATGGTTTGTATTAAATTTGACGCGTGAAGGCATTGCAACCTGTTGGATTAGTGCCAATAACAACGAAGCACGCGTCGCTGAATTTTTAGATTTAGCGCCAACAGAAGAGGTTGTCGGCATTATCGGCTTTGGTTATCCGGCAAGTGAAGCACGCGTTTCTAATATATACGCCTATGGTACGGGCTCTAATGTTACACAACTTAATTCCAGCTACTCAAATACGCCGGTGAGTGGTCGCATTTCATTAGAAGAAATTGTGCACATCAGCCGATGGGGCAATTTGGCGTCGGTTGAGCGCCTTGAAGAATTGGGCTATGACGAAGTGTTTTACTATATGCGCTTAGCGCCGTCGTCAGCCAATCGTCAACCGTGGCGCTTTTTGATACAGCGTGGCGAATTTGTACTTTGCGTTTCGCGCGAAGACGGTTACGATGACGATCGCCTAGCGCTCCTCGAAGCGGGCATTGCCATGCTCTACTTTGAAGTGGCAATGCATGATTCAGGTTTTCCAGGGCGTTGGTATTTTGAAAATATCGAGAAAGATTATCAAGTTCCGCAAGATTATTTAGTAGCTGCTATTTACAAATTTAATTAGTTTGAGTTGATGGTTTAATTAGTAGAGTAAAGATGACAAGCAATTAAGACTTTAATGAGGGAATATGAAAAAAATACTAGCAATAATTATGATAACCGTCTTAATGACGGGCTGTGCAATGTCGCCGGCAAAAAATGCTCAATCAGTAGATTCAAATGTACAAACGACACAGCTAGCAGAAACACCTGAACAGCGCGAAGCGCGCTTGGCCGAGGAAAAAAAGCAGGCTGAAGAAGCCAAGCGCAAAGCCGAAGAAGAGGCCAAGCGCAAAGCTGAAGAAGAAGCCAAGCGCAAGACCGAAGAAGAAGCAAAACGGCTAGCCGAATTAAGAGCGCGCACTGTTTACGCCAAAGAGGGCGCAACGCTCTACAGCGATGCTGAAATGACAACGCCGTTAGACCTTAAAGCGACAGTGCGCACAGCACTTTTAACAACTGAAAAAATAAAGGCAGAAGATGGCGCGATCAGTGCCTATCAGTTTGAAAGAGTTGGCGATCAAGCACAAAACGGCTATGTTAAGGCAGAAGCTGTCGTTGAGCAGTTGTCTGACTTTATCAAAAAGCCATATGAGAATATCGACTACGGTTACTTTAAGCGCCGTGAAATTGCCGAGCGTCCGCCGGTAAAAGTAAAGGGGCTATACCTGACACAGTATACGGCCAGTAATTCAAAACGCGTTGACGAGCTAATCGAAATTGCCAATCAAACAGAAATTAACGCCTTTGTCATTGATGTCAAAGACGACAATGGCAATTTACTGTTTTATTCGAAGACGGCTGAGGCGATTATGCCCGAACTAAATGAAAAGGTGGCAATTAAAGATATTGATGCCTTTGTCAAAAAGTTAAAAGATAACGACATTTATTTAATAGCGCGCATTGTGACGTTTAAATCGCCGCAATATGCCGCCAAATACACCGACCGGGCCATTACCAAACCAAATGGTAAGCTCTATAAAAAACGCGACGGCATTGCTTGGGCGACCGCTTACGATCGTCAACTATGGGCCTATGTTATCGGCATTTGTAAAGAAGCGGCCGATTTAGGCTTTGATGAAATTCAATTTGACTATGTGCGTTTTCCGGTTGTGTCAAAATCGGATAATGCATCACTTGACTTTCACAACGAGAAAAACGAATCGAAACCAGAAGTCATTCATAAGTTTTTGCGCCATGCCTACGAACAGTTAGCAGATAGCAAAGTGTACATTACCGCCGATATTTTTGGCTGGTCGGGTAGTGCCTTAGGTGACGAGGGCATTGGCCAGCACTGGGAGGCCATGGCCAACGCAGTTGATTACGTGGCGCCAATGATGTACCCATCGCATTATGGCCGTGGCAATTACGGCTTAAAGTACCCCGATACACAACCGGGGGCGACAATTGACGCCTCAATAAAAGATATACTGGCGCGCAACGCCAATTTAGAAACACAGCCGATTACCAGACCGTGGATACAAGATTTTACCGCTTCGTGGCTTGGCAAGGGGCGTTATATTGCCTATGGCAGCAAAGAAGTAAGAGCCCAAATTGAAGCCTTAAAAGCCAATGGCGTTGACGAGTATATGGTCTGGAATTCAAGTAACCGCTACCACAGCGCGGCTTTCAAAAAGAAAGGTGAATAAAATGAACGGTGAAGCAATTGCCAAATCACTACTAGAAATTAAAGCAGTTTCGGTAGTCGATAAAGACAATTTATTTACTTGGGCGTCGGGCATTAAGTCGCCAATTTACTGCGATAATCGCCTGACCATGAGTTACCCTGAAGTACGTGGCATGATCGCCGACGGCTTTGTCGCACACATTGAACAGCACTACCCCACAGTAGAGGTAATTGCTGGAACCGCAACGGCTGGCATTCCGCATGCCGCGTGGGTAGCAGAACGGCTTAACTTGCCAATGGTTTATGTGCGCAGTTCGGCAAAGCAGCACGGCAAGGGCAATCAAATTGAAGGTCGACTATTGAAAGGACAGCGCGTCGTTTTAATAGAAGATTTAATCTCAACCGGCGGCAGCTCGCTGGCAGCAGCCGCGGCACTAAGGCAAGCCGGTGCAGAAGTTATGGCGATTATTGCGATATTCTCTTATAATTTCGCCGAGGCCGAACAGCGCTTTGCCGCAGCCAAAGTGGCCTACGCTTCGCTAACCGACTATCGCGCACTTTTGCCGGTGGCAGTTGACGCGGGCTATATTGGCGATAAAGATGCCGCCGAATTGGCAAATTGGCGTCTCGACCCACGTATGTTTACGCCAAGAGAAGACGCTTAATGCGCAGGCGACGAATTGCTGGTGCGCTTGACGCTTTTTTGGCGTATCCGCAATATGCTCTGTTAGATGATGAACACACCAATAGCAAACTACGCGCCTTTGCCAATAACGACGTGCTCAATGTCGAAGTAGGTAGCGGGCGAGGTGGCTATTTGGCAAAAATGGCAGCGCGTTATCCCGACCAAAAGTTTGTCGGCATCGAATTAAAGGAAGAGCTGCTGATGACCGCAGTGCGAAAAACCGATATGGCGGGCGTGGCTAATTTAGTTTTTGTCAGGGGTTATGCCGAAAATTTTAAGGCTTGGTTTGACGGCATTGTCGTCAACACCATTTACTTGAATTTTGTCGACCCCTGGCCGAAGCGGCGCAATGCGATTAAGCGTTTAACACATCGCAATTATTTAGAACTGTACAAATCGGCTATGGTAGCGGGCAGTCGGCTGATATTAAAGACCGACAATCGCCATCTTTACCTCTTTTCACTGGTTGAACTGGCAAAATACTTTACAGTCGATAGTGCCACTACTGATTTAGAGGCCGAAAACGACCTCAATAATGTCGCCACTGAATACGAAACGCGTTATATTAATCAGGGAAAAAAAATATACCGCATCATTTGTCATGTTGCTGACAAAGGCGGTACAATGCTTTAAAACAGGACACAGTATGTTATTTTATATCATAATTATCGGCGTAGTTATTGCGCTTGACCAATTGTCAAAATATCTGGTAGTCGTATACCTAAAACCGCAAAAGAGCATTGCCATCATTAAAGATGTCTTTCACTTTACCTATTCTGAAAACACTGGCGCTGCGTTTAGTATGTTACGCGATAAGCAGCTTTTGCTAATTGCCATTACAGTAGCGGCAATGGCCTTGATGAGCGCCTATTTATTTAAGTGGTCGCAAAGCGATGGACACTTACTACAAAAAATATGTCTTGCACTTATCATAGGTGGCGGTATCGGCAATTTAATCGATCGCATCAGGCTTAATTACGTGGTCGATTTTATCGATTTTAGATTGATTAATTTCGCCATTTTTAACATTTCAGATAGTTTTATTGTAGTCGGCTCTATTTGTTTAGCGCTTTTAGTTTTATTTAATGTCGACTATTAAGTTATAAAGGCGGGGCTGTCAGATGAAAGTTGAAGATACTCTTTTTTCGAGGTCAGAAAGTTTAAAAATAATGTTTTACGCGCTGATAATCGGTGTTTTGGCGGGGGCAATTTCAATTGTCTTTAACAAACTACTGTCGATTGGCGTAAGCTTTATTAAGCAAATGATTGAACGGCAGCACCTATTTATTTTGATTGTGCCGGCCGTTGTCTATTTGCTTTTTTTGTTGAGTAATCGTTATTTTCGCATAAGCAATCAGACTTTTGGCGTGCAGGCGGTTGAGCATGAATTGGTAGAAATAGATCGTCAACTGATGAAACCAAAGGCGGTAATTGTCAAGTTTATCAATACAATTATCACTTTAAGCTGCGGTTTTGCGGTGGGGCAGTTTGGACCAACTGTGCATTTAGGTGGCGCAATTGGGTCGAATATTGGCTATTATTTTAAGTTTCCTAAAAAAGTTATTCGCGTCTTAATTGGCTGCGGTGTGGCCGCTGCCATTTCATCGGTAATGCAAACACCTTTGTTTGCCGCCATCTTTGTCGTTGAAGTTATTTTTGCCAAGCGCTATTTTGACTATATGTTGCCCATATTATTCGCTAGTTTAGTGGCCTTTTTCTTAAATATTTACGTGATTGGCAGCAATCACATTGTCGACTTCAACGAGTTTCGCTTTGAACTGATATTGACAGCGCGTGATTGGCTGTTCTTAATTATTTTTGCTGTTGGCTTGGGGCTAGTTGCCGCGCTCTACGTATTTTCGCTCAATTTCTTTGAAGCCCAATTTGAGGCGCTCAAAGACAAAAAAGCCGCCTATCTGATACTGATAGTTAGCTTTGCAATTGTTTATTATTTCTTTCCGCAGGCGCATTTTACGACACCTGAAAAAATTATTACACTAGCTGAAAAAAGCAATGGTCTGGCACTGCTCGTGCTGCTTTTAATTGTGCGTGTTCTGTTAACCGGTTTGCAACTGGGTTCAGGGCTTTACGGCGGCAATTTTTCGCCAGCTGTGCTAGTTGGAATAGTATTTGGCGTCATCAGCAATATGCTTTTTAGTGCGGTTGGTGGCCTGCAGCTAAGCCTGCAAAATTGGTTGACCTTTTCGGTTGTCGGCATTATTAGTGGCTTTGCTTTCGCGCCGCTGTCTGCAATTGTCTTGGCAATTGAATTGACCGGTGATGGTTCAATATTAATACCGGCTTTGGTAGTTGCTTTCGTCAGTTATTTCGTGTTTGATTTATTGATTGACGATGGCGTTTACAGTTTAAAAAACCTCGATTCAATCAGTTGATTGAACCATTTGACGGGCAAAGCTATCAATGCTTCCCGCGCCCATCATTACAATTAGTGTCTTTTCGTTGACAATTTCGCGCAGTGCGTTCGGCACGTTTTCTAATTTGCCAATATAGTGGGCGGGTTTGCCGTTCTTCGTAATGGCTTCGGCTAAATCTTTGCTACTGATGTTGTAGATGTTTTTTTCGCGCGCGGCGTAAATATCGGTTACAAAGACGTGTTGGGCAGCGTTAAAGGCAGTTGCAAATTCGCCAAGCATGTTTTTGGTGCGCGAGTAAGTGTGCGGTTGAAACACAATGCACAGTTCGCGATTGGGCAAACGGGCCGCATCGTCAATTGTTGCCTTGACTTCTGATGGGTGGTGCGCATAGTCAGAAATAACATCAGCGCCCGCGAATTTACCAATTGCTTCAAATCGTCTGTCAGAATTAATAAAATGTTTGATTGGTTCGACAATATCGTCTAAACTGGCGCCGTTAAGATGGCAGGCAGTAATTGCGGCCAGTGTATTGTAGACGTTAAACTTACCAATTAGCGATTGTTCAATTGTCGTAATGAACTTTCCCTTAATGTAAAGGTCAAACGACGTCTTAGCACCATTGCCCATTTTAATATTTTGCGCCATATAATCTGCCGGTTGGTCGATGCCAAAAGTTGTTACGCGGCAACCCTGATGATTGTTTAAAAGGCGGGTGTTGGCATCGTCGTTATTTAAAACCAAGTGGCCATTGGCCGGTAAGTGGTTGGCAAAAGTGCGAAAAGTATCGACCAATTGCTCAATGCTCTTATAGTAATCAATGTGTTCCGGTTCAATATTGTTGACTACTATAGTCGTTGGGTAGAGGTGTAAAAAATTGGCTTGATATTCGCAGGCTTCAACTGTTACGAAGGCGCTGTCGGCCAAGTGATAGGCGCGTTTTGTTTCGTGCAGCTTTGCGCCAATTAAGTAACTGATGTCGCCTTTTTGGTGGCGCAACAGATGTGTTACAATTGACGTCGTGGTCGACTTGCCATGTGTGCCTGAAATGGCGATAATTTTTTTGTGCAGCTTTAAAATCTCGTTGAGAGCTACAGTGCGTGGGATAATTGGTATATTCTTGTTTTTTGCTGCGATCATCTCGGGGTTATCGTTGTCGATTGCACCGGTGTATATCACGATATTGGGGTCTTTTACATTATCTTTGGCGTGACCAATTGCAACGTCAATGCCATTCTTTTGCAATTCTCTGGTGGTGGCCGATTCAGTTTGGTCAGAACCGCTTACAGCGATGCCGCGATTACTTAGTATTTGGGCGATTGAACTCATTGATATGCCACCAATGCCAATCAAATGTACTTTTTTTACATCAAAAATCGATTTCATGATTAATTCCTCTACATTGTATAAGACTACTATTGAATTATACCAAAAGATAACGTAAATACAATTAATAATCCTTAATTAATAGCTGATAAAATGACTTTTTTGCAAAGTTATCGATAAAATGGGTATAAATATGATAGAGTTTACAGTATTTTATATTTAGAGGACGATTATGAAGAAGTTAAAGCGGTCTGCAAGGATTAGTTTAATTGTCAAACACCTCGTTGACAACCCCAACAAAGTGATTAGGTATAGTGAGTTTGAAGACCATTTTGAAGCTGCAAAATCGAGTATTAGTGAAGATTTGGCCATCGTCAAAAATATTTTTGAAGCAAATAATGCCGGTTATATCGTGACATTGCCAGGGGCTGCCGGGGGCGTAAAGTACCTGCCGTGCTTAAACGCAAGGCAAAAACGCCAACTGTTAGACGATTTACGCAGTGCGCTTTGTCAAGGTAACCGCGCAATTGCTGGCGGTTACTTATACATTGCAGATATTTTATATAACCCAAAGTATATTAAAGGTATTTCACAAATTTTTGCCGAACGCTATTATGACCAGCAAATAGATTGCGTTATGACAATAGAAACCAAAGGTATTCCATTGGCTTTTTTGACAGCGCAACAGCTTTCTGTTCCCCTAGTAATTGTCAGAAAGCAAAATAAAGTAACCGATGGTGCCACGGTCAGCATTAACTATATTTCGGGCTCATCAAATAAGCTCGGTCAGATGTTTGTACACAAGCGTGCGTTAAAAGAATCAGATAATGTGTTAATTGTCGATGATGTAATGAAAGGGGGCGGTACAATAAAGGGCTTAATGGATTTAGTGGCTGAATTCGATGCAAACGTAGTTGGTTCTGCTGTGTTTTTAGAGCTGGATACCGCTGTCGACAAAATGGTGGATCACACATTTGCGCTATTAAAATTAAAAATCAAACGCGAAACTCTGACTTTTTTGCCTTAAAATTAAGATTTATATTAAAATAATAGCCTTTCTTTTTATTTTTCTTTCACTATTTTAAGAAAATTCACTAAAATACTAGCGCATTTTGTTAAATTGATGTAAAATAATATTAGTGAGTGCGGTTAAGTATGCGTGACAGTGCTTAAGAGCTCTAAACAATTCAACGATAGGGGGAGCTTTATGGTTATTACAGATGTAAAAGTAAGAAGGATTCAAAGTGAAGGCAAAATGAAAGCGGTTGTATCGATTACAATAGACGAAATGTTTGTTGTACATGATATCAAAATTATTGAAGGCATTAACGGCCTATTTGTAGCAATGCCAAGCAAAAAAATTGGTGATTCAGATTACCGCGATATTGCACACCCAATTAACAGCGAAACTCGTGCCTACTTGCAAAAGGTTATCTTCGAGGCTTATGACAAACAAGTTGCAGCCGATGCGTTGGCCGAAGAACAAGCGGTAGAAACAGACACAGAATAAGTGCTTGTTTGCAGATGTTATATTGGTGTTTTGCCGGAACACTCTACATGTCTTTCCCCGCGAAAATATTGCGGGGATTTTATTTTATTTTTGTTAACTGCATTTTATGAACATATCGTGGTATAATATAAGACGAATTATTTAGCGGTAGGCGCGACGACTGGTTGATCACTTTGGCGCCTGCCTATCGTCAGTTTGCTAAACAATACATAAGGGAGGTCACACTGATGCTATACTGGCAAATTTTGCTTGACACAAATGATAAAAACACACTTTTGAGTACATTTGACGTCTGTGGGAAAACATATTTAGAGCAATTGATTTGGTATTACGCAAAGTATTCCAAAAAAATGGGCGTGAAACTGGTGCAACCAAATCAACAGCTCGCCGAAAAGTTGACACAACAATGTGCGCACTTGGGCATTGACAGTAAACCAGACAGTACAATGAGTACACTAATTTTAGACGCGCGTTATGCCATTACAGGTATAAAGCGTATTCTCAACGATGTTCAAGTAGTTGAAGACAGTGAAGTTTCGCGCATTTATTATTATAAAAACGAAGTTGTTGCCATTATGTTAACGGCAGAACTGCGTCAAAAAATAAATGATCAAGACAAAGATGCGGCAAATAACACTGCATCGTTAGGTGAACTCGAACAATTGTTGACGCGTATTGCACCGACCAGTGCGGTGGTGAAATTAAAGAAGAAACACGTTATTCGCATTAAAGAGCCCGAAGATATACAGCGCTTTATGGCGCTACTCAATCGGGTGAAGCAGCGCCAGCTGATGCGTGATGGCGTCTTTATTATTGATAAAAAATCCACTTGGATAGACCCCGATGTAGCAGTGGGCAGTGGTACGGTTGTGTTGCCGGCAACGCTGTTGCGCGGGGCGACCTCTATTGGTCAGAATTGCCAAATTGGGCCAGCGGCGCGCATTATCGACAGTAAAATTGGTGAAGCGGTTACAGTAAAAGACTCGACAGTTATGTCTTCGTCAATTGACGACCAGACAACCGTTGGCCCCTATGCTTATTTGCGGCCAAAATCGGATATCGGCAAAAATGTAAAAATAGGCGATTTTGTCGAAGTCAAAAACTCGCGCATTGACGATGGTTCAAAAGTATCGCATCTCAGTTACATTGGCGACGGCTTTATCGGCAAAAATGTCAATGTCGGCTGCGGCGCAGTATTTGTCAATTACGACGGCTACAATAAACACAAAACGGTTGTTGAAGACAATTGCTTTGTCGGCTGCAATGCAAATTTAGTGGCGCCGGTAACGGTGAAGACGGGCGCTTTTGTGGCGGCTGGTTCAACCATTACGAATGACGTTGTTAGCGACAGTTTGGCGATTGCACGCGCACGCCAATCAGTTAAGCAAGATTGGGCTAAAATGTGGGCAAAGCTCAATAAAAAATAAGCTGGGCTTGGCAATGTCATTCTTTAAAAGAGCAGAAAAGACGCCTGGTGTCAACATTGACATCTTTAGGCTGCAAAATTTTGCGCTTTTTGATTACAACGACAGCTTAAATGTGTTAAACTATAACTAGCAGAAAGCATTCTCTCAGATTATTGCACTCGGGTGTGGATAATCTGTGTAAAAACAGGAGTATTTGTTGGATATTTTTGTCAGTAGTTTGTTACATATTACAGTTACCGATGTGCTAGACATCGCAATAATTAGTGTGCTCATCTATAGCTTTTTAATGTTAGTGCGCGAAACGCGGGCCGAACAGTTAATCAAAGGCTTAGTATTTGTAGTCGTCTTGTGGCGACTGTCAGAATGGGCACAGCTGCGCATGGTCAATTATTTAATTCGCAATATGATGACCTTGGGTTTGGTGGCGCTAATTATTGTCTTTCAGCCTGAACTAAGGCGCGCACTTGAGCATATTGGTCGCAATCGCCTGTTAAACTCGGGTTCTGGGCAAACGCTTGAAGAAAATACCGATTTAATGATAAAAACAGTTGTTTCGGTTGTTGATGAACTGGCTCAAAAGCGAATCGGCGCGCTGATTGCCTTTGAGAGAGAAACCGGCCTATCTGATTTACTTGAAGCCGGTGTTGAGTTAGATGCAGTGGTTACACCGGAACTGTTAAAGAGCATTTTTATAACGACGTCACCGCTACACGATGGCGCCGTTTTTGTGCGCAATAATCGCATTGTCAAAGCCGGTACCATTATGCCGTTAACCCATAATGTCAATATATCAAAAGAGTTGGGCACACGCCATCGCGCGGCGCTCGGTTTAATTGAACGCTCAGACGCCATTGTGATTGTCGTATCAGAAGAGACCGGTACGATATCAATTGCGATGGACGGCAAGCTAATGCGCTTTTTAGACGATAAGTCGTTAGAGAGCATATTGCGCACAAAATTTAAATTGGTTCAAAAAAGTGGCATGATAGAAAAACTGTGGGGAGGCTTAAAAAGTGCTAAGCAAAATAAAACGCCTTAAAGATATTCGGCTGACCAAAAATGCCCCGCAAAAATTCTTTTCTGTGCTAGTTGCCATTATCTTATGGCTGCTCATTATGGATTATGAAAATCCGGAAATGACCAAGACATTTCGCGCGGTGCCAGTTACTTATTCGTCGGCAGAGCAGTTGGTAGTAAATAAGCTGCATGTCGAAACGCCGCTTGACGAAAAGGTTGATATTACTGTACGGGGCAGGCGTAAAGATGTTTTGTCATTAGAGAGTAGCGATTTAAAAGCACAGGTTGATTTGTCAGATTTGTCCAGCGGTACAATCGATTTGGCGATTGCGCTTTCATGCAAATCTGATAAAATTACGATTTTGAATGCCAACAAAACGTCAATTCGCGTTGTGTTGGATGATATCGTAACCGTCTATAAAGCAGTTCAACACTTTGCCGAAGGTGAACTGCCGGACAATTATGAAATATTAGACAAAAAAATAATACCTAGTATTGTGGCAATTACTGGGCCGCAAAAGACAATAGATATCATCGATAAAGTTATTTTACCTTATTCGTTGGCCGACATGACGACATCTGCTACTTTTTATGATTCAGTTGTCGTGCTTGATGCCAGCGGTCAAATTATCGAAGGGCTCAATTTATCGAACGAGCGCTTTAAAGTGGATATAACCATTGGTCAAGTTGTCGAATTGCCAATTGTGTACAACTATAAGCCGTTCGAAGCTGAAAACTTAGAAATTGTCAGCAAAACCGAAGCAACACAAACGGTAAAAGTGAAGGGCAGTGTTGAAAGTTTAAAACTACTTAAAAGTATTAATAGCCAAGAAATTGTCATTCCGGAAGAAGCCGGCGAATATCAGTTTTCAGTTAATTTGATACTGCCAGAGGGCATTGTTCAAATAGAGCCACAGCAAATTGACGTTTCGCTAAAGTGCGATTTTGTCGAACAGCAAACGTATAATTTGACAGCCGACAGTATCGAGGCGCTAAATTTAGATGCTAAATATATTTATCAACTGAGCGAACCCTTTGAAAAACAAGTGATACTAAGCGGCTATCGCAGCGTGTTTCAGGCTGAAGATTTTGCGGCACCGACTGTTACAATAGATTTTAAAGGCTTAACCGCCGGCAACCATAAGTTGCCATATCGCGTTGTGATCGCAGAGGGTTTGACAGCGACGGAACCAGCCGTCTTAAGTGGTGAAGTTGACGTCACTTTAAGTTTGAAAGATGAGGAATAAGTTGAACGTGGAAAGAGCGCTAGACATCATAATTAATTCGACACATGATGCAATGATTGCGGTCGATATGAACGGCGTGATTACACTTTACAATAAAGCGGCTGAAAAACTGACCGGTCGCCAAGCCAAAGATGTGATCGGCAAGCCGGTAGTTGATGTTGTCGCAAATACGCGCTTGCCGATTATTGTTGCAACTGGTAAGTCAGAAATAAATAAAAGGCAGTTGTTGGGTGAAATAGAAATTATTACCAGCCGCTTGCCAATAGTAGACGACGGCGTTCAAATTGGCGCCGTTGCAATTTTTAGAGACGTTTCAGAAATGGTTAAATTGGCCGAAGAATTGACCAATTTAAAGCAATTACAAATGACAATGGCTGCCGTATTCAACGCGGCGCAAGACGCCATCAGCGTGGTCGACCAAAAAGGTATTCACATGCTGGTTAATCCGGCCTATACCAAGTTGACCGGTTATCGCGAAAGCGAAGTGATCGGGCGCGACTACAATGTCGACTTAGTCGAGGGTAAAAGTGTACATAAGCGCGTACTTGAGACCGGCCAGCCGGTGGCCAACGCCATTATAAAAACTGGTAAGATGAAAAAAGACGTCGTCGCCAGCGCGGCGCCAATTATCGTCGATCAAAAAGTAGTCGGTTCAGTTGCCGTAATACACGATTTAACTGATGTTAGACACTTGACAAAAGAACTAGATCAGGCCAAGCAAATTATTCGCAATCTCGAAGCTAAATATACATTTGACGATATCAAAGGCGACAGTTTAAATATAAAAGACGCTATCGAAAAGGCCAGAATTGCCGCAATAACGCCGGCAACTGTCATATTGAGAGGTGAAAGCGGCACCGGCAAAGAATTGTTTGCCCACGCCATTCACAATGCATCAAACCGAAAGTACGCCCAATTTGTCAGGGTCAATTGCGCGGCAATTTCAGAAAGCATATTAGAAAGCGAGTTGTTCGGCTATGTTGAAGGCGCCTTCACCGGCGCATTGCGCGGTGGTCGCATTGGTCTGTTTGAACGCGCTTCCGGTGGTACAATTTTTCTCGATGAAATTGGTGAAATCAGCACGCAAACACAATTGAAATTGCTGCGTGTTATTCAGGAAAAAGAAGTTGTGCCGGTCGGCGGTACCAAGCCGATCGCGGTCGATGTGCGCATTATTTCAGCGACCAATATCAATTTAGAAGTTGCCGTTAAAAACGGCAGTTTTCGTGAAGACCTCTATTACAGGCTCAATGTGATACCGATTGCAATACCGCCACTGCGCGAACGCTTGACAGATTTAGAGGTATTGGTGTCGCACATTATAACCAAATTTAATCAAGAATATGGTCGCAGCATTCGCACAATCTCTCAGGCGGCCATCGCCGAACTAAAAAAGTATGATTGGCCGGGCAATATTCGAGAATTAGAAAACTATATCGGTCGTACAATGATACAAATGAAAATTGTCGAAACTGAAATAGATGCCTATCACTTGCCAGCATTTGGCAATAAAACAGCACCAAAAATGCCTGTTTACTTAGATGATAGGGCAGCGGGGTATCAAGATATCGCCTTAAGTAATTACCTACAATATAAAGAAATACAGTATATCGCTAGCGTGTTGAAGCGCACGGCGGGCAATCGCTCAGAAGCCGCTAAAATATTGGGTATTTCCGTGCGTAGCTTGTATTACAAATTACAAAAATACAACCTTAAATAGTGCAATAAATTGCAGCTAAAATTATATACGCAAGAATTTGCATGCAAATAATTGCAGCTTGCACTAGGCACTTGAAAAGAATTATCAAATGATAGCGCATAGGGCGCTAATAGATTAAAAGTCGTGTTAATAATAAGTTGGCACGACTTTTGCTATAGTTATTATTAAACAATGAAGACAAGAGGAGGATTTATGCTAAGAAAGCATGTATTGGTGATTAATCCGGGGTCGACTTCAACAAAAGTTGCCGTCTTTAAAGCTGCCGAATTAATTATTGAAGACAATTTGACGCATTCGGTGGCAGATCTCGACAAGTTCACCAAAATTACCGATCAATTTGACTATCGCAAGGCAATGATATTGGCTTGGTTAAAAGCTAATAATTTATCGCTTGACGAGCTAAAAGCAGTTGTCGCCAGAGGTGGTTTGCTTAGACCGATGCCATCGGGTACTTATAAAGTTAGCGATTTTATGGTGCAAGATTTAATTGCCGGCATACAGGGTGACCACGCCTCTAATTTAGGCGGCATCATCGCCAAGTCAATTGCCGACGGCGAAGGGCTCGACGCCTTTATTGTCGACCCGGTAGCGGTTGACGAATTTGACGATATCGCCAGAATTTCTGGCATGCCCGATTTGGTTAGAAAATCTTTGGTGCACGCTTTAAATGTGCGCGCAATTGGCCATAATGTCGCCGAAGAATTAGGCCGGCCGTTTGATGATCTCAATATGGTAATTGCCCATCTCGGTGGTGGCATTTCAATTGTGCCGCTGCTGAAGGGTAAAATGGTCGATGCCAATAATGCCAATGAAATGGGGCCGTTTTCACCGGAGCGCTGTGGTAATTTGCCAGTCGATCAACTTGCCGAAATGTGCTATTCGGGTGAATACACCTGGAAGACAATGAAGCCTAAAATCAGAGGTAAAGGCGGCTTAATTGGCTATCTTGGCACCAGTGATGCACGCGAGGTCGTCAAGCGAATTGAAAGTGGCGACAAACATGCAGAACTGGTCTATCAGGCAATGGCTTATCAAATTGCCAAAGAAATTGGCGCCATGGCAACTGTTTTACAAGGCGATATCGATGCAATTGTCTTGACTGGTGGTGTGTCTTACTCGACTTACTTAACTGATTTTGTAACAGAACACGTCAGCTTTATTGCGCCGGTTATTCTGAAGCCCGGCGAAGATGAAATGACAGCTTTAAACGAAGGTTACCTGCGAACACAGACCGGTGAAGATAAAATAAAAATTTATGAAGACGAGGTGGTAAAATGATAAAAAATTTTGACGATGTAATTGCATTCGCAAAAAAACGTGGTCCAAAGACTTTGGCTGTTGCCTGCGCGCAAGATGACGATGTGTTAAAGGCAGTTGAAGAAGCTAGGAAGGCGCAGATAATTGATGCGATTTTAGTTGGCGATGTGGCGTTAATTGAAGAAAAGGCCAAATTGGTTGATGTCGATCTCGCTAATTATCGCGTCATTGACATTAAAGATATGGCAGAAGCGTCGCTTAAAGCGGTTGAGTTGGTGTCATCTGGTGAAGCGCATATGGTAATGAAAGGGCTGGTTGACACTTCCATTATTCTGAAGGCCGTCTTAAATAAAGAAGTTGGCTTGCGCACTGGCAATGCACTGTCACATGTGGCACTTTTCGATGTGCCAAAATACCATAAATTAATTGCCATTACCGATGCGGCTATGAATATAGCACCCGATTTAACAGCTAAAAAACAACTTATTGAAAATGCACTGGTCGTAACGCAAGCGCTTGATATCGACATGCCGAAAGTTGGCGTGCTCTGTGCTAAAGAAAAGGTCAATCCAAAGATGCCAGCAACGGTTGAAGCAGCTGAACTGGTTGAAATGAACAAAAATGGTCAGTTACTTAACTGTTTGGTCGGTGGACCATTTGCTTTAGACAATGCCATTTCAAAAGAAGCGGCTGAACTTAAAAAAATTGACCACCCAGCAGCGGGCGATTGCGATATTTTGCTTTGCCCTGACATTGAAGCAGGCAATATCTTTTACAAGGCACTCAGCTTTTTAACCGATTCGACAAATGCTGGCATTATCGTCGGTGCTAAGGCGCCAATTGTCTTGACGTCGCGCGCTGATTCTGACGAAGTTAAACTCAATTCTATCGCGCTAGGCGTCTTGATGGCAGCTAAACAATAGGAGGAAAATATGCAAACATATCGAATACTGGCGATTAACCCTGGGTCGACTTCGACTAAAATTGCCATCTACGACAATGAAAAAGAGGTATTTGAAACGACACTGCGTCATTCTAGTGAAGAAATAAATAAGTACGATCGCATTTTTGATCAATATGAATTTAGAAAGCAAGTGATCTTGGGTGCGCTAAGCGAAGCGCAAATTAATTTGACGAAATTAAACGCAGTGGTTGGTCGCGGCGGCTTGTTAAAGCCAATTGCCGGCGGCACTTATGCCGTCTCTGAGGCAATGTTGAAAGATTTAGAAGTTGGCGTTATGGGGCAGCACGCCTCAAATCTGGGCGGTATTATCGCCAATCAAATTGCTCAAAATCTCAATATTCCGGCTTATATCGTCGACCCAGTCGTGGTTGATGAAATGGACGACGTCGCGCGCCTGTCTGGCATGCCTGAAATAGAACGCAAAAGTATATTTCATGCACTCAATCAAAAGGCGGTTGCCCGACGTGCCGCTCAAGAAATGTCTAAAAAGTACGATGAACTCAATTTAATTGTGGCTCATCTCGGCGGCGGTATTTCGGTTGGTGCGCACTACAAAGGTCGCGTTATCGATGTCAATAACGCCTTAAACGGCGAAGGCCCATTTTCACCGGAAAGATCAGGCGGCTTGCCGGTTAACGATTTGGCACAACTCTGTTTTTCGGGTAAGTATAGCTTGGCCGAAATGAAGAAAAAAATCAATGGTAAGGGCGGCTTGGTGGCTTATTTAGATACCAACGATGGTCGCGAAGTTGTCAAGATGATCGAAAATGGCGACAAAAATGCCGAACTGATTTACCGTGCATTGGCCTATCAAATTGCCAAGGAAATTGGCTCATGCGCAGTTGTTCTAAAAGGTGACATCGATGCCATTGTCTTAACAGGTGGTTTGGCCTACGACAAAATGTTGATCGGCTGGATCAAAGAATCGGTCGAATTCCTTGGTAAAATTATCGTTTATCCAGGCGAAGATGAAATGTCAGCACTGGCACTGGGCGGCTTAAGAGTACTTAAGGGCGAAGAAGACGTAAAGGAATACATTTAGACAATGGCTATTTTAGACGATAAGCGCATTCGCGTCATCATTGGGCACTACGGCAGTGGCAAAACCGAGTTTTCGGTCAATTATGCGATTGCTTTGGCGAAGTTAACTGAGCGCAAAGTAGCGTTGGCCGATTTAGACGTCGTCAACCCTTACTTTCGTTCGAGAGAGCGCTTTGCAATAATGGAACAAAGTGGCATTACAGTATACAGTTCGCAACTGGGCAACAATGTTAATTTCGATTTGCCATCGCTTGATGCCGGCGTGTTGGCACCACTACAAAACGACGACTACGATCTCATATTAGACGTCGGTGGTGATGCAACCGGCGCGCGCATATTAGCGCAGTATCGCGAATACTTAAAACCTGGCAACTTCGATGTATTTGCTGTTGTCAATGCCAATCGTCCAGAAACAGCTGACAAAGCCGGCATAATTGGGCACCTCAAGGCAATTGAACAAGAAATTGGCGCCAAGATAACCGGCCTAATCAACAATACGCACTTCTTGTGGGAGACCACGGTAGAAGATGTGCTGCGCGGGCAATCAATTATTGAACCAATCGCGCAACAATTGGGAATACCGCTGGTTTATGTTTCAGCTAAAAGTGATATAGCAGAGCAATTACCGGCGGATATAACAGGAACTATACTGCCAATTGCCATGTATATGCGTGACAGTTGGATGTAGTATAACGCAATCTCAAAGCATTCTTTGTATCGTGAATAATTTGAGATAATGATAGGAGGGATATAAGTGGCTAAAGGTAAAGTAACTTTTAATCAAGACATCTGCAAGGGATGTGGGTTATGTGTCTCGGTCTGCCCTGTTAAAATTTTGGGTATGGATACGACGAAGATTAACGTTAAGGGATACCATCCGACGACGATAATGGACGAAGAAAAGTGTATTGGTTGTGCAAACTGCGCAATTATGTGTCCAGACTCAGTTATAACAGTTGAGCGAAACTAGGAGGTGAGACTATGTCAAAAATTTTAATGAAGGGAAATGAAGCAATTGGTGCAGCGGCAATCAAAGCGGGTTGTGATGCCTTTTTTGGTTATCCGATTACACCACAGAACGAATTGCCCGAATACATGTCGCGCGAATTGCCTAAAGCAGGCGGCGTCTTTGTACAGGCAGAATCAGAAGTTGCCGCAATTAATATGGTTTACGGTGCAGCAGGTGCAGGCGCAAGGGTTATGACATCTTCATCTTCACCTGGTATTGCCTTAAAACAAGAGGGCATCTCTTATATTGCAGGTGCTGAACTGCCTTGTGTCATCGTTAGTATTGTGCGTGGTGGCCCTGGTTTGGGTGGCATTCAACCAGCTCAGTCTGACTATAATCAGTCAACGCGCGGTGGCGGCAATGGTGACTATAAACTATTGGTCTTTGCCCCGGCTAATTTACAAGAAATGGTCGACTTAATACAAGAATCATTTAATAAAGCAGATTACTATCGAAATCCAGTTATGATCGTCGCTGACGGCATGATCGGTCAAATGATGGAACCAATTGAATTTAAACCAGCGCCTGCGTTAGACCTACCTACTAAAGATTGGGCGACGATTGGTACAAAAGAAGATAGAAAGCCGAATGTCATTAATTCTCTTTTCTTAAAACCAGAAGAATTAGAAGTGCACAACATTCATTTAACTGAAAAATATAATAAAATGAAAGAAGCCGAACAGCGCTACGAAGCCTATCAATTAGAAGGTGCT
>PDWI01003602.1_pt1 | contig 21663 bp, 21 predicted proteins | sample 1430891 | NCBI WGS metagenome assembly PDWI01 (sample SAMN01162508, study PRJNA174530) | Oral metagenome, whole genome shotgun sequencing project. | biome: Marine environment; feature: Marine mammal; material: Swab sample of the gingival sulcus; isolation source: swab sample of gingival sulcus... | reverse complement strand
TAGCAGCAGATCCATCAGAATGTTCAAATACATGTAGTTCAGATGCAAACTGCTCTGGCAGTAAATTCCGTGAAGTACGTCCATAAATCTACTGACACATAGCACATAAAAAAGAAACAGGTTTAGGCCTGTTTCTTTTGTTGATTTTTGATGGTTTTTTTGATATGCTTGGGTGTATTATTACATGAAAATTGCATTATGATTTCACTGGATAAAGCAGAGATTATGGCGCCAGTTGGGAGTTTTGAATCACTTGCCGCATCGATACATGCTGGAGCAGATAGCGTGTATTTTGGTGTGACACAACTCAATATGCGTGCAAAAGCAGCACATAATATGACACTCACTGATCTTGATAAGATTGCACAAATTGCACATGACAGTGGTGTGAAAACATATCTTGTGGTGAACACACTTCTTTATGATCATGATACGGTTGTGATGCGAAAGATTGTTGATACGGCAAAAGCATCTGATATTGATGCAATTATTGCCTTTGATTTTGCATGTGTGAATTATTGCAATCTTATCAAAATGCCAGTGCATATGTCTGTGCAATTTTCTATTTCAAATTATGAAACAGTGGAATTTTTTGCTAGACATACAAATCGTGTAGTGCTTGCACGGGAATTAAATTTAGAGCAAATTCGAGCAATTTATCACCAAATCACACAAAATCAACTCATGGGCAATGAAGGGCGACTTATGGAGATTGAAGCATTTGCACATGGGGCATTGTGCGTGGCACAGTCAGGGCGTTGTTGGATGAGTCTTTATACAGATAACTCTAGTGCAAATCGTGGTGCATGTCGGCAAAATTGTCGTGCAAAATATAAAATTACAGATGTGGATACGGGAAATGAACTTGTAGTAGATAATCACTATATTCTTTCTGCAGCTGATATTTGTACAATTGATATCTTAGATCAGTTGTTACAATCAGGTGTACAAGTGTTGAAAATCGAGGGACGGGGACGATCACCTGAGTATGTTTCAACTGTTGTTAAGACATATAAAAAGGCACTTGTTGATATAGAAAAGGGTGAATACACAAAAGAAAAAGTAAAAGAGTATATGAAAGATTTGGAAAAAGTATTTAATAGAAAGTTGTCACATGGAAATTATTATCTTGGGAAAGAAATTGGTGCATATAGTGATGTGTATGGATCACGTGCGACACATGAAAAAGAATTTATCGGACGTGTCGTGCATTATTTTCCAAAAGTGAATGTTGCCGAAATCAAGATTGACACAGGTGAAATTAAAAAAGGTGATAATTTTCTTTTTATCGGTGCAACTACTGGGACGCTTGAGGGAAAAATTACAGAGTTGCATGTAGATGGAAAAACTTCTGAATGTGCCAGTAGAGGAGATCTCATCACGTTTAAAGTTTCAGATCGTGTACGTATCAATGATAAATTGTATATTGTAAAGAAAAAGAACAAATATCAAAATACATGATTTTATGATACAATGTTTGCGAGTAAGTTTTTAATGTCAAAAAAATATGGGGACAAATAAAATAAAGGTAATGCATAAGCGTAATGATTGTATTGGATGTGGTGCGTGTACGATGGCAGCGCCAGAACAATGGTCAATGAATGCTGAGGATGGAAAAGCGGATCTTGCTGGTGCTGAGTGGAAAAATGATGAATTTATGGTTGGAGAAATTGAAGAAGATGCACTTGATGCAAATAAAGAAGCAGCTGATTCATGTCCCGTGCAAATTATCAAGGTGAGTGGATATAACGATTAGCATGTAGAGACGCGATGTAGCGCGTCTTTTTGAGAAGTGGTTAGAAACACAGGGATTAAAATACATACTCCCAAGGTCCAACCTTCGGATATCCGAAGGTTGGACCTTGGGAGTTTTTTTCTCTTGGATAATTGTGTGATTTTTGGTATGATAAATTGGAGATATTTTTGCCATACAAAAAATCAAAATAAAATGGAGGAATGACAAATGGCAGATATTTTTCAGCAAGTTGCTGATATGATCGTTGAGGAAATGGGAGTTGACGCTTCAAAGGTTAATCCTGAAGCGTCAATTATTGATGACCTCGGAGCAGATTCTCTTGATATTGTGGAGCTTGTTATGCACTTGGAAGAGGAATTTGATATTGAAGTTCCTGATGAAGTCGCAGAAAAGCTTATCACAGTGCAGGATGTCGTCTCGTATATCGAAAGCGAGATACTATAGAAATAGTAGGTGCGATCAAAAGAAAATGACGTTACGTGAATATGTAACGTCATTGTTTTTTATCTATGAATTGAGTTAGTTTTAGAAAAGTGTCAGAATTGATGTTGGTTCTTATTTTTTGATTAGTTCGTATCCTTCAGGACTGTCTTTTACATCATAGCCGAGTTTATTAATTTGATCGCGAATCTTGTCAGATGTCTCGAAATTATTGTTTGCACGTGCGTGTTCTCGTTTTTCAGCAAGCTCTTTAATTTCTTTTGAAATATTTTCTGTAGTTTCTGTAATTTTAATACCAAGAGCATGTAAAACTTTTTTTGTAAATTGTAATATTTCAAATCCATTTGCGAGATTTTTATCATCTAAAGCACTATTAGTCTCTGTGATGAGTGCAAATAGCGTTGTGAGTGCTAGAGGTGAGTTAAGATCATCATCCATTGCTTCCTCGAATTCTTTTTTGTATTTTTTGATGTCAATGTTTTTTGTGTATTTTTCATTTGTGGTATATGCATTGAGTCGTTTGAGAAAATTCTCAAGTGTTTTGCGATTTTTGCGTGCCTGTTGCATGGTGTCCCATGTGAAATTCATCTGTGAACGGTAGTGTGAGAGGAGATAAATGATACGGAGGTCTGTTGCACTAAATCCTTTGTTCTTTATGTCTTCAAGTGTGTACAAGTTGCCACGTGATTTGCTCATTTTTTCACCATCTGTGAGCAAATGACGATTGTGTATCCAGTAGTTCACAAATTTTACACCATTAGCGCATTCTGATTGTGCAATTTCAGCCTCATGGTGAGGAAAAATATTATCTTCACCACCGGTGTGAATATCAAATGTTGCTCCAAGGTATTCCATGCTCATCGCCGAACACTCAATGTGCCATCCAGGATAACCGACTGACCATGGAGAGTTCCATTTCATGATGTGATCTTTTGGTGCTTTGAGCCAAAGAGCAAAATCCCATTGACTTTTTTTGTCTGGATGAGGGTCTTCGAGACGTGCGCCAATATTGAGGTTTTCTAGTGTATTTCCAGAAAGTTTTCCATAATCTTTAAATGTTTCTACATTGAAAAATATATTGCCATTTTTTTCATACGCATATCCTTTCTGAATTAATTTTTCAATAAGGGATATCATTTGTGGGATGTGTTCTGTGGCACGTGGAAAAAAATGAGCAGGAAGAATATTCATCTCGACTTCTGTTTCCTTTGCATAACTTTCATAAAAACGTGCAATTTCTTCGGGTGTTTTTTGCTCTTTTTTAGCTGCTTTTAGCATTTTGTCATCTCCGCTATCTCCTTGTGCAATATCGTCATCAGTTAAGTGTCCGACATCAGTGATGTTTTTGATGTGTCGCACTTCAAAACCTTTGTATTCTAGATATCTCCTGAGGAGATCTGCATTTGTATAAGCACGAAGGTTTCCAATGTGGATATAGCTGTAAACAGTTGGACCACATGTATACATACTAACTTTGCCAGGATTAAGTGGGACAAATTCTTCTTTTTGTTTTGTGAATGTATTGTAAAGCTGTAACATAGACTGATGATTTTTTATGAATCGTGATTTTTTTCTGTTTCCATTAAAGCATTATTTGCTGCTTGTGACCAGAGTTATTAGAGCTTGTTCATTTTTCTCTTTTTTGCACATGAAATTTTCAGACGAATAGGAGACTGGTGGATAGGCTCTTGGTAACTGGTAATTAGTATACAAAAGACGCGATAAATCGCGTCTCTACAGTGTGTCATAAATCTATGATGATTTTTGTACTAATTGCTATTTCTATATCCATCTCGCTTTTTTGAATATCGCAAACGTAAGTGCAACAATAACAATCATTGCAATGATATGGATGAGAACAGCAAACGGATTGTTGCTCAGGGGCATATTTGGTGCATTGAGACTGAAGAAACTAAGGTAGATTGTAATTGGAATCCACAGTACAGAAAATACTGTGATGATGCGCATGCGTTGATTGATTTTTTCGGAAAGAAGAGAGTTGTTTGTTTTTTCAAGTGACGTGACTGTTTCTTTTGCACTTTCAAGGTCATTCCAGAGTCGGATGTTTGTGCCTATGAGGTCTTGATAATATGCTTTAATGTCTTCGGGTACAACGCCGTTTGGTTGAGCGATGATTGATTCAATAATCGAGCGTTGTGGCATCATGGTTCTACGAAAATTGAGAATATCTCTCTTTACAACACTGATTTCTCGTACCATTTCACGTTCATGGCCATTGAAAACTTCTTCTTGGATGCGATCGATATGTTTTGTGACATGGTCGAGTCGCGGAAAACATGATTCGGCGAGAACTTTGAAAACTTCATAGAGTAGGTGTGCAGTGGAATGAATCATGTATGTGCGACGTTTACCTTCACTTTTTTCTAAATCACTAAAGAATTTGTCTAGTTGATAAATTTCTTTTTGATGTCCTGTGATAAGATGTGTTTTGGTGAGAAGGATGTCTATTTCAGCGGCATATGTTGTACGTTTTTCTGCATCAAAAAGTGGGATGTGAATTGTGAGGAAGAGGCAATTGCTGTATTTTGTTGCACGTGCACGATATGTTGGTGTTGTGAATTCTTCGATAGCAAGTGGGTGCACGTTAAATTTTTCGCGGATGTATTCGATGTTTCCTTGTGAAGGATTGGGCATATCGATCCATGTAATTTTTTCGTGTGTAACTATTTTCATATATTTCCTCCTGTTTATTTAATATATTTTTTATTTTATCAATAAAAGTATTTTTTAGCTAGTAGTTGATGGGATGTTTTGGAGTGTTTTTTTGTGAACTAGCATAGAAAATTTGATCTTTTAAAACATTGTTGATATCAAAAATAGTGTATTCATACTAAAAAAGTGTAGGTTTTTTTGTGAAAATGTGTTAAACTATATAATCATATTTTTATGAATTATGAAAAAGTTTGTTTTGTGGTTGATAAGATTCTATCAGAGAACACTTTCTCTCGATCACGGATTGTTGTCAGTAATTTATTCGGAGCGATTATGTAGATTTCATCCATCATGTTCGGAATATACGTACATCGCTATTGAGCGGTTTGGGGTGATAAAAGGTATGTGGATGGGAATCAAGCGCATTAGTCGATGTCATCCGTGGAATGATGGTGGTGTGGATTTTGTGCCGGAAAAAAATCATAAAATGTGATTGGATATTCATATGTAATTAGTTTGTATATGAGTACCCGATCTCATGGTGAGAGAGGGAAACAACTAGGAGGATGTACATGCAAGCACAATCTGAAAATTTATTAACACGGAGCCAAGCTTTATCAAAAATTAAAAGGGAGGTAGGCTTCCCGAGCCCATCTCCCTCATCACTATCTTTGTATTTTGATCTCGTAAGAGGGGATTCTCTAGATGATTCTGAAACGATTTATTATAAGATCGTTGCAGATTTGACTGCTATTGGATACGAATTGCGAGAAAAAAATCTTATCAGAAAATGGTTTACGGTAAAAGATCGTAATGATTCTGATGCAGAAAAAAATGAAGTTTTCTCTGCAATCAAAGAAGTTGTAAGTAAACATCAATTTGATCAGTCAAAAAAAAGTTAGTTGAGAGTGAAGGCTATGTCCAAAAACGCGTTTTTTCGAAAAGAGGAAGATGCTCTTGCGTTTATTCGTGAACAATTTGGTGGTTTTTGGAATGAAAATGATCTTTTTGGAAGATTTTTTAATCCATGGCATCAAGGATTTATCATGCTCGTTGATCCAGGGACATTGCGACCGCATACACAAAAAGAAGCTCTTTGGATGATTGAGAATTGGCTTGAATTTCCAAATCCGCGTCCACAGTATCTTGAGGAGTATTTTTTCTATGAAAAAGGATGGTATATTCCGCGTGTAAGTTTTGAGAAATTGCGACACAAAATTGTTAAAAGAGATTTAGTTAAAAGACTTGATGCGGTTATGTGTTATAAATATCACAGCTGTCAACGTCAAGCTGTTTTGGTCGAAATCACAAGTGTTGTGCGAAGTTGTTGGATCGATAATATCGATAACAAAAAATTTTGCAGAAGAAAAATTGCAAAAAAGTAACATTTGTGCATTAACTGGACATATGCAAAGTCATATGTCCAGTTTTTCTTTTTCATAAAATTAGCACTCTCTTGACACGAGTGCTAATTTTGTTTACACTAGAAAGGTATGAATGAAAGACAATCACATGTCCTCGTTGCTGTCATCGAGGAGTATACAAAAACAGGTTTGCCGGTTGGGTCCGGCGCACTTGTATCACAGTATCATTTTGATGTGTCACCGGCGACATTGCGTAGTGACATGGCGCATTTGGAGGAGATGGGATTGTTGCATCAGCCACATACGAGCGCAGGGCGCATCCCGACGGACAAAGGCTATCGCTATTTCGTCGAGGAGATTATGCCGGAGCGTGAATTGAGTCGAAAAGAACAGCAGACACTGCAAAAAGAATTATTGCAATTGCGCGCGCAAAATCAGCGATTGACACGTACAACTGCAAAACTTCTCTCGACACTCAGTGGATATGTCGCAGTCAGTGGGATTCCACACAACAATGATTTTTCAGAGCATGGATTGCGCACACTGTTGCAAAATGTGGACACGGACAATCTCGATGAGATTTGTGCGCTTGCAGAGAGTTTGGATTATATCGATGAAAAATGTGAAGAATTGATGATGGAGCTTTCTGATGGTGAGACAAAGATTTTTATCGGGTCGGAAAACCCACTGAGCAAAACGGAAAATTATTCCATGGTGGTCAGTCAATACGAGCAAAATGGCGAAAAAGGCATCGTCGCGCTCATCGGGCCAAAAAACATGGAGTATGACAAAAACCGATCACTCATCAATTATGTGAAAAAATTACTCGGTGGGATGAGTGTCATCATATTCATCGTAATTATTTAAAAGAAAAATAATGACAGAAGACAAAAGTACAGCAAAACAATTGTTTCGGTTATCGCAAAAAGCATTGTTTTATAATCCACAGGACAAGACATTTCTTATTCTGAAAGCGGCAAAAACAAAAACCGGTCATCCAGAACATGCACAATGGATGAAAGAATTTGGTCCGTGGGATTTGCCCGGTGGGCATGTTGATGACGGGGAGTATAAAAATGTAGCGAAAGCATTTGCGCGGGAAATTGTGGAAGAAGTTGGTATTACTCTGCAAGATGAATACATGTTGTGTCACACAGAAGTAATGATGCACAAAAAAGCAATACATCCGGGTCTAAATCATTTTTATCTCGTGCAGTACAACGGAGAGGATATTACGCTAAGTGAAGAGCATGAGGATTTTCGGTGGATGCGTGCAGAAGATATTTATGCTGACAAAGAGATTAAATTATGGATTAAAAACACGGTAGAGAAAGCTGAACAGATGATTGCACTGACAGAGTCGGAGGGGAGTTGGAAACGGTGTGTTGCGGACTTTGACAATTACAAAAAACGACAAGCACAACAACAAAAAGAATTTACAGCGTATGCAGCAGAGGGTGTAATCGCTGAGATGTTGCCAGTATTGGATAATTTTCATGCAGCGACAGAGCATGTGCCGGAAACGGAAGCGGAGAGTCCATGGGTGACGGGCATTATGTTTATTCAACAACAAATGGAAAAAGTTTTTGAAGAGCGTGGTGTCACGAAGATCGATGTCTCTGTAGGAGATGAGTTTGATCCACACATAATGGAAGCGATGAAAAATGATGAAGAGCAAGAGCTAGATGAAAATGCAAAAGTCGCAAAAATTGCACAACATGGATATAAAATAGGAGAAAAGATTGTGCGTCCAGCACGCGTTTTATTAGGTTAATGAAAAATCAACAGTTTAGATATCTTCATTGCAATAGCGATGAATAAAGGAAGGAGGTGATATATTATGACACGAGAAATTATGCATTTTATGCCATCTATGGATATTGATCGATTTTTTGGAGAAGAGTTTTTTGGTAATCAAAATTTCGCACCGGCTATTGATATATATCAGGACAATGATGATCTCATTGTTGAGACGTCTCTACCCGGTATTGATCCAGAAAATGTTGATATCTCAGTTGAAAATGATGTGTTGACGATGTCTGGTGAGACAAAAGATAAAAAAGAAATAAAAAGGGAAGATTTTTATCGTAAAGAGATTCGTGAAGGATCATTTTCACGTTCAGTGATTTTACCTGTTGCTGTAAAAGGATCTGAGGCACAAGCGGAATATGATAATGGCGTGCTTAAAGTTGTGTTGCCGAAAGCAGAGGATGCAAAGCCAAAAAAGATTTCCGTAAATATAAAGAAAAAATAAATGATTTTTTCTTTCTCCCTCTCACTTTTCTTGTGTGAGGGAGAGCAGTGAAAAGCATATGTTCTAAAATCGTTTCAGTAGCTTGTCGATTGGATATTGAAATGAGCTTGGAAAAGCTTGTATTAAATAATAATTGTAATTAAATTAAATAACATAATTATGAGTAAAATACTCGGAATCGATCTGGGCACAACCAACTCAGCAATGGCTGTGGTGGAAGGTGGACAACCGGATATCGTAGAGAACAAAGAAGGAAATCGTACAACACCATCAATGGTGGCAGTAAATAAAAATGGCGAGCGACTTGTAGGTCTCTTGGCGAAGCGTCAGGCGGTGACAAATCCAGATAACACGCTTTTTAGCATTAAGCGATTTATCGGACGAAAATTTGATGATGCAGATGTGCAAGAAGATGTGAAATTGTCTCCGTACACCGTGGTGAAAAGTGACAATGACAGCATTAAGGTGAAAATGGGTGACAAAGACTACACACCACAAGAAATTAGTGCGATGGTGCTGGGGAAGTTGAAAACGGATGCAGAAGATAAACTTGGTGAAAAAATTGAAGAGGCAGTGATCACTGTGCCAGCATATTTTGATGATGCACAAAGGAAAGCAACGAAAGAAGCTGGTGAAATTGCAGGACTTAAAGTTCGTCGTGTCATCAATGAGCCGACAGCAGCAGCACTTGCATACGGATTTAATAAGAAAAACGATGAGCAAATCGCTGTGTATGATCTCGGTGGTGGGACATTTGATGTGTCAATTTTGGAAGTGAGTGATGACACGATCGAAGTAAAAGCAACAAATGGTGATACGCATCTTGGTGGTGATGACTTTGATCAGGTGGTGATTAATTGGATTCTTGATGAGTTTAAATCACAAGAGGGTATTGATTTGTCACAAGATAATCTTGCACTTCAACGTGTCAAAGAAGCAGCAGAAAAAGCAAAGATTGAACTTTCAACGGCAGATCAGACAGAAATCAATCAACCATTCATTACTACAAGTGATGAAGGACCAAAGCATCTCGTGCTAACACTGACGCGAGCAAAACTGGAAGAACTCGTGCATGACCTTGTGCAAAAAACACTTGTACCGACAGAGCAAGCACTCAAAGATGCTGGCTTTAGTAAGGGAGATATTGACGAAGTGATTTTGGTCGGTGGGATGACACGTATGCCGATTATTCAGAAAACTGTAGAAGAATTTTTTGGCAAAAAACCAAACATGACAGTCAATCCGGACGAAGTAGTCGCAATGGGTGCTGCAATTCAAGGTGGTGTGTTTCAAGGAGATGTAAAAGATGTCTTGCTTCTCGATGTGACGCCGCTCACACTGGGTATTGAGACAATGGGAGGTGTGCGTACACCGCTAATTGAAAAAAATACAACAATTCCAGCAAATAAGTCACAAATATTTTCAACAGCAATGGACAATCAGCCAAGTGTGGAAATTCACGTATTGCAAGGTGAGCGTGAGATGGCAGCGGACAATAAGACGCTTGGACGATTTATCCTTGATTCAATTCCACCGGCACCACGTGGTGTGCCACAAATTGAAGTGTCGTTTGATATTGATGCAAATGGTATTTTGAATGTAAAAGCAGTGGACAAAGCATCAGGCAAAGAACAATCAATCAAGATTGAAGGATCATCTGGACTTTCAGAAGAGGAAATCGAAAAGATGAAAAAAGATGCAGAAGCGCATGCAGAGGATGATAAGAAGAAAAAAGAAGCAGTAGAAATGCGCAATGCAGCTGAGACACTTGTGTTTACAACGGAAAAAGCATTGAAAGATGCCGGTGACAAAATCACTGACGAAGAGAAAAAACCAGTTGAAGAAAAAATAGAAGCATTGAAAGAGGTGTTGAAAGATGAAAATGCTGAAATGGAAAAGATTAAGTCAGCAACTGATGAACTTTCTGAGGCAGCACAAGCAATTGGTGAAAAACTCTACAAAGCAGCACAAGAAGCACAAGCAGCTACTGAAAATACAGAGGACACACCAAAAGAAGAAGGCTCTGCAAAAGACGCTGAGGTAGAAGAGGAAAAAGAAGAAAAAACTGAAGAAAAAAAAGATGATGAGAAGAAATAGTTTTTTCTACTTTGAAATGAAAACACCGCGCTACTGCGCGGTGTTTTTTGATTGTGGGTGTAGAGGGATTCGAACCCCCGACCGTCGGCTTAAAAGGCCGTTGCTCTACCGACTGAGCTATACACCCGTATATCGTATTCATGTATACTGAAAAAAATACGACTAATGAACATTTTATAAAAAAAAGTTTAACCTGTCAATAGTGGTTTTTTTATTTTTTTTGTAGTATGATATGAAATATATGAAACATATTATAACAATTATTTTTGTAGTTGCTGTAGTAACCCTTTCGGGTTGTTTAAATTCTGGTTCAGGAAATCCAATCGGTGGAGTGATGAAAAGTGAAGATGCTGGTCGAAATTTTGAATCAAAGGTATATATCAATGAAAATACATCACTTGCACGGAGCAATGTGTTATCTCTGGCAATTGATCCATCAAATAATCAGATTGTTTATGCGGGTACAGGAGGAAATGATTTGTACAAAAGTGTGGATGGTGCTGAGTCATGGACAAAATTGTTGACAGGAATCACAAATATTAGAAGCGTAGCAATCAATCCATTTAGTACAAGTACAATTTATATCAGTGGATTATACAAAGGTCGTGGTAGTGTGGTAAAGTCTGTTGATGGTGGCAAAAATTGGCATCGAGTTTATCTTGAACCGTCAGATGGCACGAGTGTGACAGCGCTTGTTATATCATTGAAAAATGGTGAAGAAGTATATATTGGTACAAGTGGCGGAACAATTGCACGAACAAAAGATGGGGGAGAAACATGGAAAAATCTCTATAATGCGCAAGATAGTGTGAATTCGCTCATGTTTGATGGTGGTGATATGAATACGATCTATGCGCTTATTGGAGGGAGGGATATATATAAATCTCGTGATGGTGGAAAAACTTTTGAAGATATAAGCGATTTAGAAAGGGAATCACAAGAGGAATTATATGAAGGTCAATTGTATTCTATGGCAACATCACCATCAGTATCTGGAACGATTGTTGTCGGAACAGATAATGGCGTATATAAGTCAGTGAATTATGGGCAGACATGGACTGTAGTTGATGTGATTGCAAGTACGGTTGGTATTCCAATTCATGCTGTTGCAATCAGTCCACACGATGCGAATAATCTTGTGTATGCAGCTGCAAAAGCGGTGTATACGAGTGTGCCTGACGGATGGGCAATTACTGATACGACGAGTAATCGTGTAGTAAGTGTGATTACACATGATCCAGTTGATTCAAATATGGTGTATATTGGACTGAAAAATGTAAAATAATTTTTGTAATAAGTATATAAATTAATAGGGTATGTATAAGGAGATTATAGAGTTGCATCGAGAGGGGTTGGATAATGCTATCGATCATCTAGAGAAAGAGGCGGCAAAATTGCGTACAGGACGGGCCAATCCATCGCTCGTTGAGGATTTGGAAGTTGAAAATTATGGTGTGCTGACACCGATCAAACAGGTGGCAAACATCTCAACGCCAGAGGCACGACAATTGCTCGTACAGCCATGGGACAAATCTAATTTTGAAGCAGTAGAAAAAGTAATTACAGATGCTGATCTTGGAGCAAATATTTCCAATGATGGGATTGCGGTACGTTTGGTATTTCCACCAATGACAGAAGAAAATCGTGTAGATCTAGTTAAAGTGCTCAATCAAAAAGCAGAAGAAGCGCGTGTGACTGTGCGAAATGTGCGTGAAGAAATCTGGAAAGAAATCCAAAAAGAAGAAAAAGAGGGAAATCTCACAGAAGATGATAAATTTGCGGGTAAGGATGCTCTGCAAGAAGTTGTGGATGATTTTAATAAAAAGATTGAAGATGTACGAAAGAAAAAAGAAGAAGAAATAATGACAATTTAAAATAAGTAATGAAAATTTAAATAAAGTTTATAAATAAAAAATATTTATGTTTACTACAATACTGATATTTTTGATTATTTTGGGTGTACTTATATTTGTACACGAGATGGGTCATTTTTTTACAGCAATTCGCAATGGTGTAGTTGCACATGAATTTGGATTTGGTTTTCCTCCACGTGCTATTGGTGTTGTAAAAAATGAAAATGGAAAGTGGAAAATAATTTATGGAAATAGAGAATATTATGGAGAGAACACACTGTATTCGCTTAATATTATTCCGCTTGGTGGGTTTGTACGAATCAAGGGAGAAAACCCACTTCATGAAGACGATGTGAAGGATTTTGAAAAATTGTCAGAAGCGGACAAGGAGTATGTCAGAATGTCAGAAGATCCAGATAGTTTTGCAAAACAGTCTGGATGGGTGCGATTTAAAATTCTTGTTGCTGGCGTTGTGATGAATTTTGTGCTTGCGTGGGTTCTTATTTCAATTGTTTTGATGTTTGGCGCACCAGAACCAAATGATGAATTGATTGATCCAAGTATGATTGTAGCAAATATTGGTGTACAAATCGTTGAGGTAGAGTCAGGATCTCCTGCTGAAGAGATTGGATTGAAAGTGGGAGATAGTGTGAAAAAGGTATGTGGTGGAAATTCTTGTGTGGATATCGAAAGCGCAGATCATTTGCGTGATACGATTTTTGCACATCAAGGTGAGGAAATTCAAGTTGATGTGCAACGTGGCAAGGATATCTTGACTGTGAGTGGCGTGCCACGAACAAATGTTTCAGAAGGGCAGGGAGCACTTGGAATCTCTATGATGGAGACTGTTTTAGTTAAATATCCATGGTATGAAGCATTGTGGGAGGGCGTGATGCGTGTAATCAATCTCACGGCTATGATTTTAATAGCTTTTGGAAATATTATTGTATCATTAATTACTGGTCAGGGTGTTGGTGCAGAAGTAGCTGGTCCTGTGGGAATCGCAATGATGACAGAACAAATGAAAGATCTTGGATTTGTGTATCTTTTGCAATTTGCAGCAATTCTTAGTGTAAATCTTGGTATTATCAATATTTTACCAATTCCAGCGCTTGATGGCGGACGCATTCTCTTTGTTTTTATTGAAAAGATTAAGGGTTCTCCGGTAAATCATAAAGTGGAGGGTATGATGCATACAGTGTTTTTTGTGGTTTTGATTGGATTTATGCTTTTCATCACGGTTCGTGATGTGCTCAAATTGTTTTGAAAAATGTGAAAAATTGTAAAATCAATCAAAAAACTGCCCAAAAAGCAGTTTTTTGATATTTTGATGAATTATTTTTGGCACCGTATTTAGTCAGATAAATCGTAATTAATTCTTGAATCCAGCATACAAATACTTGACAAAAAATCAATTTTTTGGTAGAGTTTTATGAAGTAAAGATCATATATATTTAACGGTGTAAATTAAGTATTTTTGTATGAATACAGGGGAAAAAACAGTTGAGAAACATGGAAAATTTTATAGTGTTTTTCAGGATCTTTTAGCGCATTTACCAGTGCGTTCGCAAAAGATTGTGGCAAAACGATTTGGTGTAACGGAAGAAAAGCCACTTACACTGCAAGCAATTGGTGATGAGTATGAGATTACGCGTGAACGCGTGCGTCAAATTGTGCAATCAGGGCTAAAGAGCGTGCATACCGCAGAACATGATGCATATGTTTCCGCGCGTGATGAAATCATTGCAATTGTAAATGATAGACATGGGATTATTTCTGAAGCACAGATTATTGATGCGCTCGGTAATAATAATTATAGTGAGAATGGTTCTATTCGATTTTTTATTGAAGGAATGCCAGAACTTGATGTAATTAATACAAAAAAGTATCCTGTAGCAGATCGGATCATTGTAGTTAGTGATTTTGATGTGAACAAATGGCACAGTGTGCATAATACAGTAAAAAATCTTTTGGAGGACAAAGAAGAAGTGCATACACATGATATGATCCATAAGCATATTGTAGATGATTATGATGATATCACGCCGGAACAGTTAGTGAACTATCTTGCAGTTTCTCGCGAAATTGCTAGTAATCCATTTAATAAATGGGGTCTTGTAGAATGGGATGATATTTCACCACGTGGTGTACGTGAAAAAGCATTGCTCATTATGAAAGAAAAAAATACGCCAATGCATTTTCGCGAAATTGCGTCAGCAATTGATGAATATGGTCTTGGTAAAATGGGACGAAAATCTCATCCGCAGACAGTGCATAATGAGTTGATTCGTGATGATAATTTTGTACTTGTTGGTCGTGGTGTATATGCGCTTAACACTGAAGAGTATGTAGAGGGCACAGTGAAGGATGTGATTGAAGATGTGCTTAAGCGTTCTCCTGAACCACTTACAGCTGATGAGGTAGTGGATCGTGTGCTAGAAATGCGATACGTAAAGCCTTCAACAGTGAAAGTCAATTTGAATGCAGTTGCAAAAAAGCTTAATAAGGACAAAAAATATACTCTCTAGATATAAAGACAACTTAATGCTATAATGAATTTTGTAATGAACGTATATTCATGACAGAATTTTTTCTTCAAATTTTTATAGCATTTCAAGCAACCTGGTTTGTTCTTGTGCCGGTGACTTTTTATATTATTTTTCGGAGTTTATGGGGTCGTTATGTATGTATACATGATTTTTATAGCAAACAAAATGAAGTGCTTTTGGAACTAATACCGCCACGTGATATTGAAAAAAGTCCAAAAATTATGGAGCGGGTTTTTGATTCTTTAGCAGCGACAGATGCTGGTGTGAATGTAATTAACAAGTATTGTCACTGTGCACAAAATCCATATTTTTCGTTTGAGATTACAGGAGAAGAAGGTATAGCACATTTTTATGTACGTGTGCCAGGTGCATGGAGAACAATTATGGAAAGCATCTTGTATGCACAATATCCAGATCTTGAAATTGTTGAGGCAGAGGATTATACACAAAAAGTGCCACAGGTAATTCCAAATGAAGAATGGACGTTGAAAGGATTTGATCTGAATCTTCTCAAACCAGATGCATATCCGATTAAGACATATCAGTATTTTGAGGAGGATGTTACAGGAAAAATGATCGATCCACTAGCGAGTTTGATGGAAGTAATTAGCAATCTCGGCCCAGGACAACACATCTGGATTCAATATGTGATTCAAGCAGATCGTCCAAATTGGTTTGATGATTGGGGTAAGATGACAGTTGATGATTTTTTGGGCAAAGTGTCAAAGCCAAAGGGTCTGATGGCGCGTTTTGGTTATGATCTCAATCAAGTGCTTGGTGGTATTATTACGGGTGTGTTTAAGGCGCCAGAACTCACGCCATTTTCAGAGCCTGAGAAAGGACCTGATGATCCATTGGAATTTCGTTTGACACCAGGTGAAAAACAAGTGCTCAAGGCGATTGAAGAAAATATCAGTAAGGCAATGTTTTCTGTGAATATGCGTATAGTGTTGGTGGGGCGAAAAGACTTTTTTAGTGGGACAAATCTTGGTGGTGCAATGACTGTTGTAAAGCAGTTTGCAGATAATCATACTAATCAATTGGTGCCAGTGGATCGCTCAAAAGTGTATGCAGATTATGTTGGTGTTGAGAGTCGGTCAGCATTTCGTGCAAGAAAACTGTTGCGTCGTTATCGTGATCGTGATGATACAGGATTTCAATTTCATTTTAGTACAGCAGAGTTGGCAACGGTGTTTCATTTGCCAGACATGTCCATAGAGGCACCATCTGTACAACGTACAGATTCACGTCGTGGCACAGCACCAAGTAATTTGCCATTTGAATAAATAAAAGATAATATATCGTAAATTTAGAAAATATCATATGACAGAAATAACAGCATTTGCAGAGACAAATTTTCGCAATCAGCGTACAGCGTTTGGAATTAAAACAGATGATCGACGACGTCATCTTTATGCGATTGGAAAAACAGGCATGGGCAAAACTAATATGCTCGAGAATTTAGCAATTCAGGATATTCGCAATGGGCATGGAATGTGTTTTGTGGATCCTCATGGTGACACAGCGGAAAAGTTGATTAGTATGATCCCACCAGAGAGAATTAATGATGTAATTTATTTTAATCCAGCAGATCAAAATTTCCCAATTTCATTCAATGTTATGGAAGAGGTTGCGCCAGAATTTCGTCCTTTGGTTACCTCTGGTCTTATTGGTGTATTTCAAAAATTGTGGGCAGATTCATGGGGTCCACGTTTGGAGTATATCCTTCGAAATGCAATTTTGGCGCTTTTGGAGTATCCAGGAAGTACATTACTTGGCGTAATGCGTATCCTTACTGATAAAAAATATCGTGTGCGTGTGGTTAATCATGTGCAAGATCCAGTTGTCCGAGCATTTTGGACAGAAGAATTTCCAAAATGGAATGATCGTGTTTTGCAAGAAGTGATTTCACCAATCCAAAATAAGGTTGGACAGTTTCTTACGAGTCCATTGATTCGTAACATTGTTGGTCAGAACAAATCAGCTTTTGATGTGCGGACGGTTATGGATGATAAAAAGATTCTTATACTCAATCTCTCAAAAGGACGAATCGGTGAGGATAATAGTGCGCTGATTGGTGCAATGCTTATTACAAAAATTCAACTTGCAGCAATGGGTCGTGTAGATATGGAGGAAAGTGCACGTAAAGATTTTTATCTCTATGTTGATGAGTTTCAGAATTTTTCGACGGAGTCTTTTGCAAATATTCTCTCTGAGGCACGTAAGTATCGTTTAAATTTAATTCTTGCAAACCAGTACATTGCACAGTTAGATGAAGTGGTGCGTGATGCAATTTTTGGTAATGTTGGCACAATTGTTTCTTTTCGTGTGGGAGCGGCAGATGCAGAGCACTTGGAAAAAGAGTTTGAACCGATATTTACTATGAATGATATTGTAAATTTACCAAAATACAATATTTATCTTAAACTCATGATCGATGGAATTGCAGGAGATGCATTTAGTGCAACGACATTGCCACCAATTGAGCGTAAGTATGAGGATAGTACGGAAAAGGTGATTAAAGTATCGCGTGAGCGATATGCACAAGATAAAAAAACTGTAGAAGAAAAGATTGCTCGGTGGAGCGGTATTGTGATTTCAACTAAAATTGCAAATAACGCTTCGGCAAAATCCGTAGAAAATGTAAAATTGCAAAAACACGAAAAATCTATAAACAAAACAGAAGTAAAGGATGATTTGCAAGAAGAATTTTCTATGAATGAAAATGAAGAGAATGATGAGAAAAATATGGAAAGGGTGGAAAAAGATTTAGATGACGTAAAGAGTCAGCAGGAGATGTATGATGCAACATGTGCAATGTGTGATCTTGATATAAAAGTACCATTCAAGCCAGATGGAGAGCGACCAGTATTTTGCAAAGAATGTTTCAAAGATCATCAGCGTGCTCTTGCAAAATCACAAATGAACGAAGATGGAGAAAATTTACAGAAAAAAAAAGCGAAAAAAAATAAAATAAAGCCACAAAAAAAAGAAAAAGAGGTTATTGTGGAAGATAAAGTGATTACAGTTGATAAAAAGGCAATGAGTCTTTCACAACTCAAACATGTAGCACCAAAGAGATTTACAAAACCCAAAAAGGCTGATGTAGATTTTTCGGGTGTGCGAAATCTTATTGATAAAACACGTAACGAAAAATAATATATGGAAACACTCGTCTTTTGGATTGCAATTTTTGTGATTTCACTGTTTGTCATGCTTAAGGGTGCAGATTGGTTTTTGGTTTCAAGTGAAAAGATTGGTCGTGCGCTGGGGTTGTCAGCGTTTATTATTGGGGCAGTAATTGTTGGTCTTGGCACGTCCTTACCGGAACTTGCTGTGGCACTTTTTGCATTGGTGCAGGGTGCAGAAGATGTGATTGTATCAAATGCAGTTGGTTCTAATATTTCTAATATTTTGCTCATTATTGGTATTGCAGCAATTGTTGCACGTAAACTAGTAGTTTCAAAAAATCTGATTGATATTGACCTACCAATGCTTGCATCGAGTACAGCTATATTTCTCGTAGTTACATGGAATCAGGAGGTAAGTTTTGCTGAGGCATTAATCTTGATTGGAGCGTATACAATCTATTTTGCATATACAATTTTTTCCAAGGATGTGGGTATTGATAATGAGGATGAAACAGTACACAAAAAAGAACGAATTACTTTACGACTTATAGGCATGCTTGTTCTTAGTGGTATAGCACTTGTATTTGGTGCAAAATATCTCATTAATTCTGTAGTAAGTATTGCAGAAATTCTTGATGTGCAATCAGCACTTATATCAATTACAGCAGTTGCAGTTGGTACAAGTCTACCTGAACTTATTGTATCTATAAAAGCGGCACTTTCTGGAAAATCAGAAATTGCTGTAGGAAATATTTTTGGGTCAAATACATTTAATGCGTTGATGGTTGTTGGGGTTCCAGCATTGTTTTCAAATTTACATGTTGATCCGATGACATTTCAAATTGGTTTGCCGATAATGGCAGTAGCTACATTTCTTTTTTTATTTAGTGGTATATCACGTAAGATTTATTTATGGGAAGGTGCAATGTTTACATTGCTTTATATATATTTTATTGGACGTCTTTTTTATATCTTTTAAAAAGGATGGTTGCTTGAAATATATATATATTTCGCGTATGATGAGAATATAATTATGCGTTAAATGCACATATTATGTACATTGATCCTCATACCATGAGTGAAGAAGAGAAGATTAAAATGAAGCGACAATTGAGTATGCAACAAATGTCATATCAATCTGATCTTAAAAAAATAGAAAGGGAACAAAATGATTTAAGAAATGAGCGTCGTCGTCTTGATCAAGAACGTAGTAGAATGGACGTGTATATAAAAGAAAATGAGGAGAAAGTGAAAAAAAATAATGAGAAAGAAACATATCTCAATGATGAGTTACAACGCTTGAAAAAGCGATTAATTGAATTAGGATAAATATATGAAGCAGATTAATGTATATGAACGTGTGGTTGACAGTTTGCCAGAAGGAAAAAAGTTTCCAGTCAGCGTCGACCGAGATTTGCGAAATGTGAGTGAAGCACTTTTGCGTGCTGACACAATTAATGATATCGAAGATATCATGGAAAACAATAGATTATTGCGAAATAGAATTAAAACGCATGCTGGCGTATCTGCTGCGGAATTGTTTGATAAGTGCGTGGAAGAATTAAAAAAATAAAATCCTTTATGACAGCAGAAGAAATACGACAAAAGTACATTGATTTTTTTGAGTCACGAGGACATGCGGTGATTCCGTCAGCATCAATTGTGCCAGAAAATGATCCAACAACACTTTTTATTACAGCCGGCATGCATCCACTTGTGCCGTATCTCATGGGTGAAAAGCATCCTAAAGGAACGCGATTGGTTAATGCACAAAAGTGTATTCGCACGATTGATATTGACGAAGTGGGTGATACAACACATCACACGTTTTTTGAGATGTTGGGAAATTGGTCTTTGGGGGATTATTTTAAAGAGGACGCAATTTATTGGAGTTGGGAATTTCTCACAAGTGAGAAGTGGCTTGGACTTGATAAAAATCGACTTGCAGTATCTGTTTTTGAAGGAGAAAATTTTGGTGAAGATAATGAAATTCCTTTTGATGATGAGGCATATGGTATTTGGAAAAAGATTTTTGATGAAAACAATCTTCCAGAAAGTCGTATTGCAAAATTAGACCGCGAAGCAAATTGGTGGGGTCCAGCTAGTAAGACAGGTCCATGTGGTCCTGATACGGAAATGTTTTATTGGGTCGGAGATCCTAATAGCGTGCCAGAGAGTTTTAATGATGATCATGACAATTGGGTGGAGATCTGGAATGATGTTTTTATGGAATACTATAAAGACGATAGTGGTGTGTACACAAAAATGGAAAAGCAAAATGTTGATACGGGTATGGGACTTGTGCGTGTGCTTGCTGTGGTAAATGGTCTTGATGATAATTATAAAACAGATTTGTTTACACCAATTATTGCAAAAATTGAGGAAATCTCTGGAAAGAAATATGATGATAGTGATAGTGTGAAACGATCAATGCGTATTATCGCAGATCACATCACTGCGGCGGTGTTTATGGTGGCAGATGCCATTGAACCGTCTAATAGTGACCGTGGCTATATTTTGCGTCGGTTGATTCGACGAGCAGTACGTCAAGGATATTCTTTGAGCATTGTAGAAAGTTTTGCGGCAGAGATTGCAAGTATTGTTCAAAAAATATATGAAAATGCATATCCTGAAGTTCATGGCGAAAATATTTTGCGAGTGATTACACAAGAAGAGGAAAAATTTGCAAAAACATTACAAAAAGGCGAAAAAGAAATTGAAAAATTTCGTGGAAAAAAAATTACTGGAGACATCGCATTTGACCTCTTTCAAACGTATGGATATCCAGTAGAAATGACAAGTGAAGTAGCAAAGGAGAAAGAGATAGAAATTGACAAAAATATGCAAAGTGATTTTGAAAAAGCACTTGCGAAACATCAAGAGCTTTCTCGTACAGCATCATCTGGCATGTTTAAGGGAGGGCTTGCTGATAATAAAGAAGAAACAACGCAATTACATACAGCAGCACATTTGATGTTAGCAGGGTTACGGAAAATATTGGGAGATCATGTGCATCAAAAAGGATCAAATATCAATGGAGAGCGTATACGGTTTGATTTTTCTCATCCAGAAAAACTCACAGCTGAAGAAAAGCAATTTGTCGAAGATTACGTAAATGATGCAATCGCTGCAAAAGTTCCTGTTACTATGGAAGAAATGTCTGTAGATGAAGCAAAGGAAATTGGCGCAGAAGGTGCTTTTGAAAATAAATATGGTGATGTTGTAAAAGTGTACACGGTAGATAAATATTCAAAAGAAATTTGTGGTGGTCCGCATGTCACAAATACCGGTGATATTACAGGAATCTTTAAAATCAAAAAAGAACAGTCATCATCTGCTGGTGTGCGGCGTATTAAAGCGATTTTGGTGCAGGAATAGTGATATCGTGATTAGCAATTTAGATTGCTAGACATCTAAGTGATGAGAGACCTGGAAGAGTCGAAAGTCTATAATGTCATAAAGTCAAAAGACGCGATAAATCGCGTCTCTACACTTCTTGAAATCTAATCATCTAATTTTTAGATTCCTCTATTTCGTTTTATCAA
>PDWI01004084.1_pt1 | contig 21665 bp, 24 predicted proteins | sample 1430891 | NCBI WGS metagenome assembly PDWI01 (sample SAMN01162508, study PRJNA174530) | Oral metagenome, whole genome shotgun sequencing project. | biome: Marine environment; feature: Marine mammal; material: Swab sample of the gingival sulcus; isolation source: swab sample of gingival sulcus... | reverse complement strand
AGCGATTGTAGGAACGCGTTACATGTTTTTTAAAAAACATGTAACGCGGATACATTTTGCACAATAATTTTTTGTGCAAAATTAGCCGAAGCGATAGCGGAGTTCCGAAATGAGCGACGGTTTGCTTTAAAGAAAACTTTTTATTTTTTTAAATCTCAAACCGGAACGCCCAAAAATTAAAAATAATTTAACTTTTAATATTAATGCTTGTAAAGATAATCAAAATACTCCAAATCGGTTGAAAGTATTTTTTCACTTTCCAAAAGCGTCTTTTTGTACATTTCCAAGCTCTTCCAAAAACTGTAGAACTCGGGATTTTTATTATACGACTGCGCGTAGATAGCACTTGCCTCGGCATCTGCCAAACCTTTTATCCGCTCCGATTCGGCATAGGCTTGCGAAAGAATTGTCAGCTTTTCATTTTCCAGCTTACCCAAAAGCTCGGCCTTCTTTCCTTCTCCGGTTGAGCGAAAACTTTCGGCAATCTGATTTCGTTCGGTTATCATTCGGTTAAAAACAGAAGGTTGAAGCTCATCTGAATACTTAATGCGCTTGAAAATAATATCAACAACCTCAATGCCAAATGAATTAAGCTGTGCATTTGCCTTTGCAACAATTTCTTCTGCCAAAACCATTCTGCCCTTCGTAATATTAGGGTAAGTCAATTTTTCGGTAAAACCGAGATTTTCAATCTCTACTTCATCAGTCTCGATGTTAAACTCTTCAACAGCGGAAATCTCATTGATTATATTTGAGCTTCTGACAACATTGTCAAAACTGTTTACCGAGATGACATCACGAACCGCCGAATCTATAATATCCGCCAGCTTAGACATAGCACCGGCTTGTGTTTTAAGCGACTGATAAAATGTCTGCACATTGGTTATTCTCCAACGGCTGGTTGTATCCATAACGATGTACTGATTCTCTCGTGTTAAGATTTCTTTCGGATCGCCGTCAATGCGCAACAATCTAAGAGTATACTTATGAGCCTGCTGAATAATAGGTATTTTAAAATGCATACCCGGCGAGCTTTCAGTCTTTACAATTGCACCCATCTGAGTAATCAGAGCCGCCTCGTTTTCATTCAAAATATAAAAAGGATTTGCAACAAAAAATGCAAAAATCAAAATCAATAAAATAACTACAAAAGAGGTAATTTTACCCACACTTTTCTTACTCATTAGAATTCCCTCCTACAGGTCTTTTAGATGCTAAATCCTTAAAAGGCAAAAAGTTATCCAAATTTTTATCTACAATCATAACATTTTCGGTGTTGCTTAACACCTCTCCAACCGTTTCAAGATAAAGGCGACGTCTGGTAATCTCGGGGTTCTTTCTGTATTCTGCATACATAGACTCAAAGCGGGCAACATCACCCTTTGCCGTATTAACCCTTTTTGCGGCATAACCTTCAGCCTCTTGAATCATCCTCGCCGCTTCACCTTTTGCCTTGGGTATTTCTTTATTATACGCTTCCTTACCTTCATTGATTAACCTGTTCATATCCTGAATGGCAATATTCACGCCTTCAAAAGCCTGCTCCACCTCTTCGGGCGGTAAAACATTTTGAAGCTGAACGGAAGTAACGGTAATACCGAGTCCTAGCTTCTTGTACTGCTCATTCATCATAGTAGTTGCCAAACTCTGAATTCTGTCTCGCTCCTGACCTATAATCATCAAAATTGCCCTATCTCCCACCAGACTGTTTACAACAGACTTTGAAACGTCACGAATGGTTTTATTCCTCTGGTCTTCAATCACATTAAAAAGCCAAGCCTTTGCGTCCGTGATTTTATACTGAATAACCCACTCAACATTTATAATATTCAAATCCCCTGTCAGCATTTCAGATTCATGCGTAATATTGCTTTCATACTCATTTCTTTCGCTTGCCTTCTTTGTTCTAAAACCGAACTCTTCCTTTTGTGCAACTGTTACAGGCACTTTCTGAATTTTCTCAACAAACGGAATAATCAACTGCGGACCGGGCGGTAAAATACGCATATACTTTCCGAACCTTGTAACCACACCTTGGTCAGTGGGCGGAATAATTATAAAACTCTTAAATCCCAGAAAACCGACAATCACTAAAAACAGGACTGTGGTAATCAACTTTTTTCCCTTCATAAACAGACTCCTTACATAAATCTATTTCTTATAAAAATCTCTTCAATGAAAATAACAAAAATAATAAAAAAAGTCTATACTACAAACTAATATAAAATCGCTATCGCTCTTGCAACCCGACAGATACCTTAAATCTTTTGCTCTTTACTGCAGATTCAATCAACGCTTTTCCCTCCGCTCAAAGGTCTTTTCTTTTGAATTAAAGCGAGCAAAAGGATACCGGTATCTTTCCACCACAGGCTAAACTTCCTGCAAAAGCTCGCAGGTATTCTGAAATTAAATTTAACAAAGATTATTTTCGTTTGGCAAGTTTTATTAAACCTTGAATTTCACTTTCGCTCAATTCTCTGAGTTTCCCGTATTGCAGATTTCCCAAGTTGATATTCCCGATACGAATGCGAGTCAACTTCTTAATTCGTATATTAAGCTCTCTCAAAACATTCCTGATTTCTCGATTCTTACCTTCAGTCAAAACAATACGCATCTTATTTTTATTGGTTTTTTCTGCATGAACACATTTATAAAACACACCTTCAATCCGAATGCCCTTTTCAAACCGATTTAACTTTTGCTCGTCAAAATCATAAACAGTTTCAACAAAATATTCTTTTTCGATTTCAGCAGAAGGATGTTGTATCAATGCGGAAAACTCACCGTCATTAGTAAAAATCAAAGCCCCGCCGGAAAACATATCCAATCTGCCTACATTATAAAGACGCTCTTTATATTTTGATTTCAATAAATCGGCTGCAACCGGACGACCATGCGTATCAGACAATGATGAAATATAACCTACCGGTTTATTCATCAAAATATAAATCTTTTTCTTTTCAGGCTCTATTTTTTTGCCGTCAACAGTAACAATATCCTGATAGTCAACCTTTGCTCCTAGTGTGTCCACCGTTTTACCGTTTACGGTTACTCGACCTTCTTGAATAATTTTTTCACTTGCACGCCGTGAAGCCACACCTGAATGAGCAAGATACACTTGTAGCCTGATTTTATCCGATTGATTATTTTTATTATCTTGCAAGTTCAAACCTGTCTGCATCGCCATCATCAAGTTTTGGCAATTCGGCTATACTGTTAAGCTGAAAAACTTTTAAAAACTCTTTTGTTGTTCCATAAAGAGAAGGCTTTCCGGGCAAGTCTTTTTTACCGACTTCTTTAATTAACTGTTTATCAAGTAAAAGACGCATCATGTTATCGGCGGAAACACCCCGAATTGATTCTACCTCGGCGCGTGTTACGGGTTGAGAATATGCAATAATCGATAATGTTTCCATTGCGGCACGGGAAAGCTTTGCCTCGTTCTTTTTACCGTAACGCTCTTTTAAACTTTCTCTAAGCTCCTGTTTTGGAACCAGCATCCAGCCACCCATCATCTTAGTAAGCTCAACACCTCGTGTTGCTTCAGAATATTCTCCGTGAAGTTTTTCAATGCACAACCTTACTACATCCAACGAAAGACCGGTTATTTTTGCGATATTTTCTTCGGTAACAGGATCGCACTCCAAATATAAAACAGCATCAACCAAAGATGTCTCTTTATCAATATTTAATTCTTCGCTACTCAATTTATTCTCCGACTTTTATTTCGGCAGTGTGAGTATCCGGCTCGATAACACTGTGTTGAATTTCTTCCCAGGGTTTTATTTTTATATCTCCGAACATACTGTGTTGCCACACACTTGCCATTTTTATCTTTACAGCTTCCAATATTGCCATAAAAGCACATACAATGTCAAGCAAATTCCCCTTTCTTACTATCAATTCGGTGAACATACATTCTCCGTTTTTTTCAAGCAATTCATTCATTAAAGCAACTTTTTCACTGACAGACACTTCTTCATAAACATCTAAAAGTTTTTGCGAATTATAACCCGCTATCAAGCGTGAAAAAGTAGTCAACAAATCCCAAGTATCCATCTTTTTCCAAAGTTGCTCCTCTCCGAATGGAAGACGAGTTTGAATTTTTTTACGCTCAAAAAACCACTCTGTTTCATTTTCACGCTCTTCCATAAGCTCGGAAAGCTTTTTATACTTTTGATACTCAATAAGCTTATCTACCAAGCTCTGTCGCGGATCTTCTATATCTTCATTATTAAGGCTGACTTCAACCGGTAAAAGCATCGTACTTTTTATGTACAACAAGGTTGTTGCCATCGAATAAAATTCCGTAAGATTATCAAGCTCAGGAGAAATTGCGTAATCCAAATATTCCAAATACTGCTCAGTTATTTCGGAAATAGGAATGTCATAAATATTAACTTCATTCTTATTTATTAAAAACAACAACAACTCCAACGGACCTTGAAAATGCTCTGTTTTAAACTCGCTCTTTGAACCCTCAATATTAACAGTATCAACTGCCTTTCCTATTTCCATATCCAACCTCACTGCCTTTAAGCCTTAATTTGAAAAAGAGTAAAACCCCTCTTTATACTATTCGGCAGAAATCAAATTACCCTCAAGTATAGGAATCAAATTATGGCTTAAAAAAGATCTACATCAGCACCGACCTTTGTTTTTTCAGATACCGTTGTATTACCGCTTGAGACAGTTTTAGCCTGTTTTTTGCCTTCCTCTTTTACGGCTTCTTCTATATTACTTTCTGCATCTTTCTTATCGGGAAATGATGAAATATACTCTCTGCCGGGAAAGAGCTTTTCACGCAACTCTTTTTCTATACCACGCACAAGCTCAAGGTTTTCTTCAAGAAATGAAGTGGCATTTTCACGCCCCTGTCCTATCTTTTCGTCTTTAAATGAATACCATGCTCCGCTTTTTTTGATAATATCGTATTTTACGGCACAATCCAAAATAGCACCCATTGCAGACAACCCTTTTCCAAACAATATTTCGGTTTCAAATTTTCTAAACGGCGGAGCAACTTTGTTTTTAACAACCTTTATTCGAATTTTATTTCCCCATGCCTGCTCTTCACCTTTGCCCAATGTTTCAACCTTGCGTACTTCAAGGCGAATAGAAGAATAAAACTTTAATGCATTACCGCCCGTTGTCGTCTCAGGGCTGCCGAACATAACCCCTATCTTCATTCGGATTTGATTGATAAATATAATTATACAATTAGACTTATTCAAAATTGCAGTCAGTTTTCGCAATGCTTGACTCATAAGACGAGCCTGTAATCCCATGTGGCTCGCGCCCATATCGCCGTCAATTTCGGCTTGCGGAGTTAAAGCCGCAACAGAGTCGACAACAATAATGTCAACCGCACCCGAGCGAACTAAATTTTCGGTAATTTCAAGTGCCTGCTCACCGTTATCCGGCTGTGAAACCCAAAGCTCGTCTATATCAACCCCGAGCTTCTTTGCATACAGAGGGTCGAGGGCATGCTCTGCGTCAATAAATGCGGCAATACCGCCTTGCTTTTGAGCTTCTGCAATTGCATGCAAAGCAATAGTCGTTTTACCCGAAGATTCAGGGCCGTAAATTTCTATAACACGCCCTTTCGGATAACCGCCGACACCCAAGGCTTCATCAAGCAATATACTCCCCGAAGGAATTACATCAACTCCGGCGGACATGTCTTTATTCGTTCCCATTTTCATAAGCGAGCCTTGTCCAAACTGTTTTTCGATTTGAAGTCTTGCCGCTTCAAGCACCTGCTTTTTTTCTTCCGCATTCAGCTCTTTAAATTCAGTATTCTTAGTTGTTTTTGACTTTGCCAAAATTTTCTCCTTAAAAATTTATTTTCTAATGTTCTCTTCTTATAAATATACTATCAAAAAATTAAATTCTGCAACATTATATCAAAAAAAAGAGAAAAAATAAAGGAATCTAATTAAATAAATTTGAAGAAAACCGTATATAAAAACAGTGCTATCTTTAGCAGTAATTAGTTTTTTAATTGCTTTATTTCTTCTTCTGTTAATCCTGTCATTTTAGAAATCATTTCGATTGGATAACCTTCTTTTAATCCGTTTTTTGCAATTTCAATTTTACCTTCAATTTTACCTTCTTCTCTTGCAGTATCAAGAGAGTTTTTTAAATCTCGATAGTATTTCAAGCTATCTTCATAATGTTGGTATTCTTCTCTGCTAAATTTTGCTATCTCTTCTGTTTTAAATAATTGTAAAAAAACATTATCTTCAAACTTTTCGGGTATACTATCCATCAAATGCAACCATTTACCAAATTTTGTCTCTAACTCTTCTATCGTTTTTTTAAATTTCGGCATTGCTAAATACACAAAAGTTAATTTTTCATAAAATATTTCTTTTGTTTCTAATTCTGTTAATTTTACATCATAGCGAAATTTATTTGCATATTTTTACCTCCTATCCGGTATTGTCTATAACGAACCGGATGTAAAAGCAGTGCTTTCTTTGGCTCAAGGTAAAGTGTGCAAATGTTTTTTTACACCATGTTAGCCACAGTTTTACACTTCAAAATAATCCAAATCTATTTTTTTAATATGATATGACTCTACTGTAGTTGTCCCTACATTATATTCTATCATTAAATTAGATAATAATTCTCCATCAATTAAAATAACCTTTGGATCAATTGCTTTTACATAATCATATGCATTATTTGAAAAACTTCCAGTGGTTATAAAAACACCTTTTTTTGCACGTTTCCCTTGTAATGCTCCAACAAATTTTTGAATTTCAGGTCTCCCAATACTATTGTCTTTTGTCCATCTTTTAGCTTGCAAATAAATTGTATCTAATCCTAATTTATCCTCATTTATTACTCCATCAATCCCTTCATCATTCGTTCTTTGTATATTTTTTCGTACTAAATTTTTAGAACCACCATATCCCATTTTGACCATCAATTCTATAACTAAATCTTCAAAAAATTGCCATGTATTTAATTTTACTTTTTCTAATAATTCATAGGCTAATTGTTTTTGTATATGAATATAAGAATCTTCTAGAATTTCTAAAGGTGTTTTTTCTTCATCTTCATTTATATTTGATATTTGAATTTCATCGTTTTTATTCTGCTTTGTAGTTGATACAGTAGCAAATTCCTTAAATTCTTTTATTTCTTTTAATTTTTTTATAGTTATATCATTTTTATTCTTTTCAAAAAATTGCATACCAAAATCTGTTATTTTAAAATGCCCTCGTTTAGTCGCAACAATTAATTTAGCTTTGATAAAATAACTTTTTGTCCAATAAATTCTATTGTCAAATTTTGTTTGCGTTCCACTTGGAACCTTTTCCGATTTATCTTTATTTCTTTATACATTTATTCCCCACAAACACAATTATAATAATTATTTTACATGATTTTACAAGCAGTCCTGAATTTATTAAACTAAATGAGGAATAACTTAACAATCACTCGAGAGCATTTTGCAAGTTGTTCTTCCCTTTGCACCGGAAATTTCAACTTCAACTTGCGTATCTTTATCCAAAGCAACTTTAAGAATAATATACGGATTTGTAAAAGCCATTGTAACCATCTCGTTGGGGTCAGGCCCTTGTACAAAAAATACGAGTTTCAAAACATTCTTAATTTTTTCGGATGACTTAAAATGAATAGAATATCCGCCTGTATTAAAAGTTCCGGCATTAACGACAACAACAGCCTCTTTTGAAAAATCAATGTACGGAATATTTTTTTTATGCCCGTAAAGCCTTTCATAAAGGTCTTTCAAACCGACATTATCGCGAATAACCGTAGTGTGTATATTATTGCAATAATTGCCTGAAACAATTATATCATACTTTACTGTGATTTCATCGTTTTGATTTTCAATCTTTTTTGACGCACCGCTGTGAGCATCGACATGCCCTTTGTTTTTTTCATCAGGCGAAGATTTACATCCGAGCATGCTAAAAACCAAACAAGCAAAAACCAAATATTGCATCACCTTAATTGCGATATTTTTCATATCTAATCACCCTCCAAAAAGGCGGTCGCATAACAATCGCCGACAACTGAGCCACTTGCAAAACTCGTCTGACTTTTGCAATTTACTCAACTTATAAACAATCCGGCAATGCAAAAGTATCAAACTACATGTCGGTTTTACTTAACAACAATAACCGATGCCGTTTTTCCTTCAGCAGTGTAAACCGTATTATGATTGGTCGGGTCGGGTATCTGTGTACTTCCTTTGAAAAAAGCATAAATCCAAATTCCCTTTGGCAGAGGTAAATTTAACTCATACTTTCCCGGAGCCACTTCATTTAACTCGTACATAAAAGGATCCCAATTATTAAAATTCCCTGCCAACCTGATAACCTGTCCTGCAAGCCCTTCATACACAAACTTAACACCGGCACCCGAATTGTTTTTTGTCTTATACTCGTGTCTGTAAGGAACCTTTACAGCCGAAACAGACAAACCAAGACTGTAGTCAAAAAAACTTTCCCTGTTCTGAGGGTCTGTAGTCCAAAGCCCATCCATCACCAACCGATACCTTAACTCACTGACATCTTCAGGAATTTGCATAATAAAAAAAAGCAAACTCTCATGCGACTTATTATTTTCACCGGATATACGCGAAAAACTATGTATCGTTTTATAATCTTCAAACTCAAAAGCTATCCCGACATGCCTGAAATCCGGCTCAGCAGTAAAAATCAAATAATCCCCATGCACCTCAGGCGCCTTCACTTGCGAAATTGTTCTGACCAAATCGGCACAAACACGAGTATCTATCGCCTCTTGAGCAACCCCTGTAAACCCGAGTAAACTTAAAAATACACAAAAAAACAGCCTTTTCATCATACTATCCATGATATATAAAAAATCGGCACAAAAAAACTAAACCTTAACCTGTTTTTTTACCGGACTATAACATTTTGCTGACGCCAACCCGCTCCCTCGCATAATCTTCCGTCCTTTACAGTAAAAATAAATCGGACGGAAGGATAGACATCGGTCGCCACGCACGCGTTAAACGAATTGAATTACAGGCCGGTTTTCTGCTTAGTATCACGTTCGAGTTTTATGTGGAGCGCTCCATTTAGTTTGGGGGGTAGCGGAAAAACAATTGTCTCGTTTTAATTTTTAAAGAAGTCGAGGCTGAAGGGACGAAGACTCGACTTAAAACGTCTTTAAAAAAAGAGACAATTTTTTGCAAGCGAGGGGGAGACACCCCCTTTATAAAATATTGTTTAATATAACACTTGATTTAAAACCATAAACCTGTTATATTTACGGGGTGTTTATTTTAGGAGGAACAAAATGGCTGAAAAATATGATTTGGTTATCATAGGTGGCGGGCCGGGTGGTCTTGCTGCAGGTATTTATGCGGCAAGGTCAAAGCTGAAAACAATTATTCTTGAAGAAAAACCGAATACGGGAGGACAGTGTTATATCACTGAAGAAGTTGAAAACTATCCGGGCTTTCCTGAGACAACGGGACCTGAATTAAGTGAGGCTTTCCGTAAACATGCCGAAAAATTCGGCGTTGAATTCGTTCAGGCAAAAGCCGAAAAAATCGAGCTTTCACCCAATTCCGAAGAAAGGATTGTTCACGCAAATAACGGCAAACAATATGAATGCTTGGGCGTTGTTGTTTCAACCGGTGCCAGTGCAAGAAATTTGCAATGTAAGGGCGAAAAAGAGCATTGGGGCAAAGGTGTTTCTTACTGTGCAACATGCGATGGTGCTTTCTTTGAAGATGCAGAAGTTTTGGTTATCGGTGGCGGTGATGCGGCAATCGAAGAAGCAATGTATCTTACAAAATTTGCAAGCAAGGTTACCGTAGTCCATAGACGAGATGCGCTTCGTGCCGCAAAGTCAATTCAGGATAAGGCTTTTGCAAATCCAAAAGTTGAGTTTAAGTGGAATGCCGTCGTTGAAGAAATCTGCGGTGAAGGTCTTGTTGACAGTGTAATACTGAAAGACACCAAAACAGGCGAAACTTCAAAAATGGAAACAGAAGGCGTGTTTATCTTCATAGGTTACATTCCTCAAACAGAATTCCTTGGCGATTTGGTTGAATTGGACAAAGCCGGTTATATCATCACAAACGGCAAAATGGAAACAAATGTACCGGGTATTTACGGTGTAGGCGATGTTATCCAAAAAGAAAGTCGCCAAATTGTTACGGCTGCCGCTGACGGTGCTTTGGCAGGTATTTGGGCAGGACATTACATCGATGATGTAAAAGCACGCAGAGAAATGAATAAATGAGCCGCTTGCAAAAGTCGTCTGACTTTTGCAATTTCCTCAAATAGTCAAAATTGGTTGTATAATCTTATATATACGGGTAATTAAGGAGTTATTATGTTAGAATTAAAGAAAGACACTTTTTCAACTGAAGTTCATGAGTCAAAAGGCGTTACTGTTGTTGATTTTTGGTCACAATCTTGTGTTCCATGTAAGCAATTGATGCCTGAAGTACATAAGCTGGCAGATAAGTATGCTGACAAGGCTAAGTTCTGTTCTTTCGACATTGGCGAAGGTCGCCGTGTTGCAATGAAAGAGCAAGTTCTCGGGCTTCCTTCAATTGTAATTTACATTGACGGTGAAAAGAAAGAGCATCTTACAGGAGACGGCTTAAAAATCGAAGAAATTGAAAATACTTTGTTAAAGTATATTTAATTTTATCACAGGTGATAAGGCTCTTTGCTCATTTTCACCGTGATATAAAGCAGTCTGTAAAGACTGTTTAAAAAAAATTCCTAGGAGGATGCTATGGAACTTAAAGGTAAACAGGTTATCATCATCGGTGACCGTGACGGCATTCCCGGGGAAGCCATAAAACTCTGTGCAGAATCAGCAGGAGCAACAGTTGCTTATGCGGCAACAGAATGCTTTGTCTGAACAAGCGCAGGTGCTATGGACTTGGAAAACCAACAACGTGTTAAAGACCTTGCCGAAAAGCATGGTCCGGAAAACGTTGTGGTTCTCTTAGGCGGCGGTGAAGCTGAATCATCAGGTTTGGCTTGTGAAACCGTTACTGTCGGAGACCCTACTTTTGCAGGTCCGTTAGCCGGAGTCCAGTTGGGACTCGCGTGTTACCATGTGGTAGAACCGGAAGTAAAAAGCCTTGTAGACCCTGCTGTCTATGAAGAGCAGGTTAGCATGATGGAGATGGTTATGGACGTTGATGCTATTATAGCTGAAGTTAAAACCTATCGAGATCAAGGTTGCAAATTCCTGTAGGCTTTAAAGGTTTATCCCGTATTCGATATGCAGGGTGTATGTCGGATGCGGGTTTTTTTTATTTAAAAATATTGTTTTCACTTGTTTTTAACTTGACACAATTTACAAATTAAGGTAAAATTATATCGTAAGACGCTTATAAAGACCGGTAATCCTTATAAGTGGCTCTTAAAAACTTTTTAGGAGTTATAATTGAGTACTATAAAGAATTCCTTAGATAATACTGTAAAAGAGCTTCGGAAATTAACAATAAGGTCATTCCACATCAACAATGTTGATTTTGGGGCAAAAACCAAAATAGATGCACATACATTAACCGTAAACAGTGATTTAGATTACAAAAACCCGCTGGTAAAAAAAGTTAATGTAGATGTAATATTACCCGACCAATGGAACCGTGAAATCAATACAATTATGGATGTTATCCCTATTTCTACAAAGGTCTTGGGCGAAATAGGCGAAGGAATTACTCATACTTTAACGGGTGTATATGTTATTCTTACCGGAGTTGACGAAGACGGTAGGCAAATGCACGAATTCGGCTCGTCAGACGGTATTCTTGCAGAAAAGCTTTTTAAAAACAGGCCGGGTACTCCAAAAAATAACGATATTTTAATTCATATTGATGTTTTGCTGAAAGGCGGAGAGCCTTTTGAGAGAAATCTCCCCATGGCGGCGTTTAGGGTGGCAGATAAGCTCATTGATTCTATTCGTGTGGAACTAAAAGAAAAAGAGTTAAAAGACGCTGATGAAGTCAACGAATATTTTGACAGAGTGCGAGCCAACGCAAAAAAAGTTGTTATTGTAAAACAGGTTGCGGGACAAGGTGCTATGTACGATAATATGCTGTTTGCTTCTGAGCCGTCAGGAATAGACGGACTTTCAGTTATTGATATGGCTAATATGCCTGTTTTGCTTTCACCGAACGAGTACAGAGACGGTGCTTTAAGGGCATTGGTTTAAAAGGAGTATTTATGGGAGTAGGCCCATCAACAAAAGAAACAAGTTTACATCATTTTAGAGATCCTCTTTTAGACTTAATTGATGGTGATACTGATGTTGATATTACCGGTGTAATGATACTCGGAACACCACAAGGAAATAAAGAAAAATATTTAGTCGGCAAAAGAGCCGCACAATGGGCAGAAGGAATGCGTGTAGACGGTGCTATTCTATCCTGTGATGGTTGGGGTAATTCACATGTTGATTTTGCCAATACTATAGAAGAGTTCGGCAAAAGGCGTATTCCCTTAGTAGGTATAACCTTTATCGGAACTCAAGCCAAATTTGTTGTAACAAACAAATATATGGACACGATTGTAGACATGAATAAATCGGAAGCAGGTATTGAAACCGAAGTTGTCGGCGAAAATACTGTTACCGAGATTGATTGTAAAAAGGCTTTAGCATTATTAAAATTAAAAATGCGAAAAGCGAAAAATAGCTAATTTAGCTATTGTATTTAAGTGAAAAGACAGGGGGAGTTTTATGAGATTTTCACGAAGCATACATGCGGTAGACTCGCATACGATGGGAGAACCCACAAGGGTTGTAGTCGGGGGTGTTCCTCAAATTCCGGGTAAAACCATGCCTGAAAAAAAGAAGTATTTGGAAGACAATATGGATTACCTTAGAACCTCGATTATGCACGAACCAAGAGGACATAATGATATGTTCGGCTCTATTTTGACTGCGGCATGCAGTGATGAAGCTGACTTTGGCATTATCTTCATGGACGGTGGCGGTTATCTGAACATGTGCGGACACGGTTCGATAGGAGCGGCAACTATTGCAGTAGAAACCGGTATTGTTCCCATGCAAGAGCCTGTAACCAATGTTGTTATGGAGGCTCCTGCCGGAATTATCCGCGCAAGTGTTAAGGTAAAAGACAAAAAGGTTCAAGAAGTTTCCATTGTGAATGTTCCGTCCTTTTTGTATAAAGAAGACCAAGAGGTTGAAGTTCCGGGGTACGGTAAAATTAAATTCGATATTTCTTTCGGCGGCAGTTTTTTTGCAATTGTACCTGCAAATCAATTCGGAATAAAACTAATTCCTGAAAATGCCGATAAACTGAAAGTGCTTGGTATACAGGTCAGAGACATTATAAACAAAGAAATCAAGGTACAGCACCCTACTTTAGAGCATATCAAAACTGTGGACTTAGTAGAATTTTATGATGAAACTGACAATCCTAAAGCAAATCTTCGCAATGTAGTTGTATTTGGTGAAGGACAAGTTGACCGCTCACCATGCGGAACAGGAACTTCGGCAAAACTTGCAACATTGTTTAAGAAAGGCAAGTTAAATAAGGATGAAGAATTTATTTACGAAAGCATTACTTCAACCATGTTTAAAGGCAAAGTAATTGACCTTACCAAGGTTGAAAATTATGATGCTGTTATCCCTGAGATAACGGGAAGTGCTTATATTACCGGATTCTGTCAATATGTTATTGACGAAGACGATCCTGTAAAGCACGGTTTTAGATTGTGATAGAAGGATTTGTCAAAACTCTAATTTTGACAAGCCCTATCAAATAAACAAAATACTTTTGGAGGTATTATTATGATTTTGTATGGTGTTCTTGGTGTGTTAGGACTATTAACACTTTTCTTTTCGGTGGTTTTTCTTAGAGATGTTTTTGCAAACAAAGAAAATTTAGAAGAAGGAACAAATTTTTGGATTTCAGGTGCAATAGGACTTGTTATAAACTTCTTTGATACATTAGGTATTGGTAGTTTTGCTCCCGGAACAGCTTTGTTTAGAGCATTTAAGCAGGTAAAAGACAGAGTTATACCCGGTACATTAAATGTTTCTTGTACTTGGCCTGTTGTTGCTGAAGCAATTATCTTTATGACTGTTATCAAAGTTGAGCCAATCACGCTGATTTCAATGCTTGTTGCCGCCGCTATCGGTGCTTGGGTTGGAGCCGGTTTGGTTTCAAAATTTGACGAGAAGAAAGTTCAGATTATCATGGGTATTGCATTGATTATTACTGCCGGCTTGATGGTAGCAGGAAATATGAACTGGATGCCTGTAGGTGGTGAAGCAATTGGTTTAACAGGTGTTAAACTTGTAGTTGCAGTTGTTATTAACTTTATCTTGGGTATTGCAATGTCATTCGGTGTTGGTCTTTATGCACCATGTATGGCTCTTGTTTACCTTATGGGTATGAGTCCTGCAGTTGCATTCCCTATCATGATGGGTTCTTGTGCATATCTGATGCCTGTTGGTTCCGTTAAATTTATCAAAGAAGGCGCTTATGCAAAAAAAGCATCTATTGCAATTGGTCTGTTCGGTTTGATTGGTGTAATCGTTGCAGCAAAGATTGTAAAATCACTGCCACTTATGTATCTTAAATGGTTAGTTGTTGTTGTAGTTACTTACACAGCAATCACATTGTTAATTTCAGGTTTCAAGAAAAATAAATCAGCTGAATAAAAACAGAAATTAACTTTTAATTTTAACGCATCAATTGGGTTTAGTAAAATTCGGTTGATGCGTTTTTTTTAATAAATGGTAACGCCTGAATTTGCCTAAAAGTTATCTATAAAATTTACATTGCACATTAATTAAAGGTTTCTTGCGACCATAAAACTTGCGAAAGAGATAGTAGCGGAATTTTAACTGCCGATTTTTTTCTCAGTAGTAGTGGTTTCAGCGATAGCGGAAAACACTACTGCATAATAAAAGAAGAGGCGTTAAAATTAAAGCGGATAGCTCGGTTTTTGCATTGCGTGAAATACCTCTCAAAGAAAAATAATTTTCACTCACCGCAATGCAAAAATTCGCCCAAATTATTATAAAAAACTGTCTACAGTGCTTTTTTATACAAGACATTCGGTATATCGTTTTTGAGTATGATTTCTGCTTCAATGCGGAAGATTTCGGCAAAGAGTTCCGTTGTGTAAAGCTCTTTCGGTTCTCCTTGGGCGATTATTTTTCCGTTGTCAATTACGAAGATGTAGTCGCAAAAGTTGGCGGCAAGATTTAGCTCGTGAAAAACTGACAGAACGGTTTTATCAAGCTTTTTTATTATTTCCATCAATGCCCATTGGTAATGTACATCAAGGTGATTTGTCGGTTCGTCTAAAATTAGGATGTCAGCCTCTTGTGCAAGTGAGCGAGCGATAAGTACGCGTTGTTTTTCGCCACCGGAAAGAGTGCAGAAGTTTCTTTGGGCGTATTCTTCCATTCCCAAAAACTTCAATGCGTTGAGTGCGATTTCTTTGTCTTCATTTGTGTCAGGCTCAAAAAAATTACGATAGGGAGAGCGGCCCATTAACACCATTTCTATAACCTTGTATTGAAAGTCGGAATAGCCTTCCTGTTTCATAACCGTAATTAGTTGAGCGCTTTCTTTGTATGAAAAATTTTCAATCGCAGTGCCGTTTATAAATACTGTATTTACGTTGGGAATTAAAGCTTTATATAAATGCTTTAAAAGAGTTGTCTTTCCGCTTCCGTTTGGGCCTATAAGGCCTACTGTCTTTTTGTTTTCTACAGACAGATGAATTGAATTTAATATTTTGCGCTCCGGTACGGAAAAGTTTAAGTCTTTTATTTCAATTGTATTTATGTTTGTGTTGTTTTTTATTTTAGTTTTGTTTTCAAGGTTCATGCAAAAAATCCTTATTTAATTTGTTTTGTTAAAAGCCAGATGAAAATCGGACCACCTGCGAGTGCTGTAAAAATTCCTATAGGTAGTTCTTGCGGAGCCATAATTACACGTGCGATGATGTCAATCCAAAGTAAGAATAAGCCACCGACTAAAAAGCTAAGGGGGAATAGTTTTCTGTGGTCAGGGCCGATTATAAGTCGGACTATATGAGGAATGATAAAACCTACAAAACCTATGATGCCGCAAAAGGCGACCATTACACCTGTAATAAAAGCTGTTAATACGCTTGTCATTTTTTTAATTTTATTTGTGTTTATTCCTAAACTGATTGCAGTTTCATCGCCCAAAGAAATTACATTGAAGGCTCTGGAATAAAGTAAAAAAATCAATGAACCAAGGACTGAGCTAACTACCGGAATTAACAGGTTGTTCCATCTGGCTCCTGCTAAACTTCCCATAGTCCAAGCCATAAAACTTCTCAAGACTTTGTCGCTTGGTGTAATCATTATAAACAATGATGAAAAAGCATTAAACACAACCGAGATTGCAGTACCTGCGAGTATTAATCTTATAGACGATCCTGAGCGACCGGCAATACCTATTTTATATACCAGCAATAAAGAGAGCATTGCACCAATAAAAGCGATTATGGGAATTGAAATAGTTGATGCCATGCCGGCAATCCCTAAAAACATTGCAAGACTTACGGCTGCTGATGCTCCCGATGAAATACCTAAGATGTAGGGGTTAGCCAAAACATTTTGGGTAATCGACTGCAAGCTTGCACCGCAAATTGCCAGACCGCCACCTGCGGCTAATGCCAATATTGCTCGTGGAATTCTTAAATCCCAAATAATAAACACTGATGATATTTGCAGGCTTTCGTCATTTATTCCGAACAATTTAAGTTTGAAAACTTTTAAAATGTCTGCGAAGGCTATATCCGCAGAGCCGAAAAGTCCACCCCCGATTATACTTGCAATTATCAACAGTATAACAAAAACTGTCCAAAGCCAAAATGGCAGAAATCTATTATCTTGGCAATTTATATCTTGTATCTTACTCATACGCTACATCCTTATTTTTCCGTTTTCTAAATTTAATATTCGATCTGCATTTTTTACGGTTGACTCGCGGTGCGCAATTATGATTATTGTCTTCTTTTCTAATTGCTTAAGTGACTGCATAAAAAGCTCTTCACTTTTTGAATCTAAATTACTTACCGCTTCATCCAAAATTAAGATCGGACTGTCTTTTAAAATTGCTCTTGCAATAGAAATTCTTTGCTTTTCACCGCCTGAAAGTTTCAAACCTCTTTCGCCTATTACTGTGTCGTAGCCGTCAGGTAAGGCTGTGATGAATTCATGTGCGTTGGCAATTTTTGCGGCTTGCTCTATTTCTTCGTCTGTTGCATTAATTTTTGCAAATCGAATGTTTTCTTTTATGCTACAATTAAAAAGGTACAAGTCTTGTGGTGCGTAAGAAATTGTATCTCTCAGTTTTTCTTCTGAAAGCTCTTTTATGTTTTTTCCTCCGATCAGAACTTCTCCTTTAGTACAATCATAAAAACGAATTAGCAATGAGGCAATGGTAGTTTTACCTGCACCCGATTCTCCCATAAGAGCGATAGTTTCACCTTCTTTTACGGAGAATGAAAGTGAATTTAAAACAGGCCGGTCTTTTTTGTAAGAGAATTCCACATCTTTAAATTCTATGCTTGGGCTAAGTTTTAGCTCGCTGTCGTCTTTATTAGTATATTCAACATTCGGAGGCAATACTAAAAGCGCGTTTATTCTTTTTGCAGAGGCTACAACACCTGTAAATTCAAGACCAATATCTGAAAGCTTCATCATTGGAATTAAACTTTGTGGTAAAAGGAAGATAATAATTAAAAGCATGCTTGGTGTAATTTGATTTGCAAGAATTTGTGTATAACCATAAAAAATACTTGCGATTATTGCAAAGGTCATAACTAAACCAATCATAACTCCTTGCAGACCGAGCCTTAAACCGTTTTTCCTTTCAAATTTATTTAGCTTTATTGTATCTTTTTTCATTTTATTGATAAAAAACTCTTCACGATTAAAACTAAGTATTTCTCTTAAGCCTTGAATTGTATCAATAGCTTCTGCATTTGTTGTACCGATATACTCACGAATGTTGGAATCTAATTTGTGTCCCCAATTAAATAGTGTAAAGGGAATAATAAAAAGTAAAATGGCAGAAAAGAAAATAACACACGCAAATACCCAGTCAAAAAAACAGGTGGCAATTATAATCATTAATGTAAAAATAAAAGCGACAATATAAACATTAACAGTATGGGCATAAAAAATTTCTAAAGACTCGGTGTCTTCCATAATTATAGAATTTAACTGTCCTGTTCTATTTTCTCTTGTAACCAACGGAGCGTTTCTTTCTATGGCTTCGTATATTTTAATTCTGAATTTATAAATAAGTAAATATGCAACATGATGAAATTTATAAACATCTATATACTGAAAGAGCGCATCAAGAATAATAGTAAAAACTAAAACAATCATAAATAAAGTTAAAAATGAAACTTTGCCTTCCAAAGCTAGAACAACTAAAAAAATAGTAATAGCCGGAACACCAAACTTAATTACAGCTGTAATAAAGGAAATAAATAAAGCAAAAATAAATTCTTTTTTAATCTCTTTTACAAAAGAAAATAATAGTTTTAATTCTTTAAATTTATTCATTTTAATTCTCCCCAATTTTAGTTATATTTTGTGCTTTTAATAAATTATAATAAGCAGCTTTATTTGTCATAAGTTCAGTATGTGTTCCTTCTTCAACAATTTTACCCTTTGATAAAACGATAATTTTATCAGCATATTCAATTGTATTTAAACGGTGTGCAATAGTAATAGAAGTTTTATTTTCCAGCAAAATATCTAAAGCATTTTTTATTGCTTCTTCATTTTCGGAATCTACACTTGCAGTTGCTTCGTCCAATAAAATAACAGGTGCATTTTTTAATAATGCCCTTGCTATAGAAATTCTTTGCCTCTGTCCACCTGAAAAGTTAACGCCTCTCTCACCAACAAAACTATCATAGCCTTCCGGTAGGCTTTCAATAAAGCTGTGTATGTTAGCACTTTTCGTAGCGGAGATTAATTCTTCTTCTGTTGCTTTTGGGTTTGCAAGTAATAAATTTTCTTTTATAGTCCCGTGGAACAAATAAGTGTCTTGAGAAACATAGGCGATTAGCTTTCTAAGTTCTTTAAGTTTGTATTCTTTTATATTACAGTTATCAAAAAGAATTTCTCCGTCTTTAACATCAAAAAAACGAAGAAGTAAATTAAAGATTGTCGTTTTACCGCTGCCTGATTCACCGACTAATGCAATATGTTCTCCACGATTTATTGCTAAATTTAAATTATTAAACAGAGCTTCTTTATCTTCATAAGCAAAACTTATATTTTTAAATTTAATTTTTTGTGGAGCTTCTGTTAATTCTTTAGTTCCTTCATCTTTTACAATTAAATTTTCATTTAAAAACTCAGCGATTGAATTACTTGTAATTACACCATCAAAAGCCATATGATAGAAAACAGCTAATTTTCCAACGGGTGTAAATAATTCGCCAATTAAAAATAGTATAGCAATAAGTATTGAAGATGATATTTGTCCTTGTGTAAAAAAATAAGCAAAAACTGATACAGTAAAAGACATGCCCAGTTGCATAAATAGAACTCTTAATACTATATGCTGAATATTAAACTTAACATTAACCATTGTTCTGACTCTTACATCTTCCATCATATCTTTTAATTTTTGTCCTTGCGAAGAGCTTGAACCGTAAATTTTTAATGCATCCATTCCCTGAATGCAGTCAACTAATTCAGCTGACAATTTTTATGCTTTGCATAAAAATGAAAATAGAAAGCCCGCCACTAATTACTATACAGACAAAAATATGCGGTAAGTATGTTATCAAGCAAGATTCCAAACGATCAACTCCTGCAACTATCATTGACTCAAGTTTCCCCGTCCTTTCTCCTGTAAGATATCCGGGACCTAATAAAAGTAATTTATTATAACAGCGTTCTCTTATGGTGTTTTTCATCGGACATATAATTTTTTTACCATACCATCCCGTTATTGTTGAAATTACAGCTTTAACCATAAAAGAAATAAAAAAAATCATTAAAAGCTCTAACATTTTATTATAAGATATTTTAGTATAAAGCCCTTGTACAATAACAAAAAGAATATAAGCTTGCAGTACATTTAGTAAAGAAACAAATAAGTCCGCAAAAGTTTTGTTCAGCAACTTAAACCGAATTCCTTTTGTAATTTCGAAAATATTTTTTGAAAGCAAAACAAACCTCACTTTTAAAATGCTGAATGCTAAATTATGAATTATTAAAAAATCAACTATTCAGCATTCAGTATTTGTAATTATTAATTAAATTCTAAAATCCGTTTTTGTCTAGGTATTCTCCAACTGCTTCTACATAGTCTATATTTTGCATTCCCAGAAAAACATAGGTTAATGGGATTTCTAAGAATTTATTATTCTTTATTGCTGAAATTCCTGATAATTCTTTTCTACTTTTTAAGTATTTTATTGCTTTTTTGCCATAACCAGGTTCACCAAAGCAATGAATTACAATTACATCAGGATTTCTTTCAATTACAGATTCCCAAGAAACACCTGCAAAAGTCTTTCCCTTTATATCAGAAAAAATATTTTTAGCTCCTAGTACAGGGAAGATGTTGTTGTCAACACTTCCTCCAGCTACAGTTCCGGGTTTTTCTTTTCCCCAAGCATGAACATATATTTTAACGGTTTTTCTGTTTTTTGCTGACTTTGAAGCCTTTGCAACTCTTGCTTTTAAGCTTGCAATTAGCTTATTGGCTCTATCTTCAACTCGGAAAATTTTTCCAATGTCTCTTATGTTGTCATATAATTTTTCAACATTGTTTACCGGTTTTCCATATTTATCATTATAGAAATTTGCGACATAAGTTTTAATTCCTAATTTTTTATATTCTTCTATAGTACCCATACCATTATCAAAATAATACTGCGGTGCAAGAACAAAATCAGGATTTTCTGCAAGAACAGCTTCCTGTTTTGGATGTATATATGTAATTTTACCTTCTTTTTCCATTTTTTTTAAGATTGAAATATGCTCAGGTAAAGCTTCATCAATTTTTGAATCAAGTAGAGTGAGGTACTTGATATTATTTTCTAATCCAAGAGCTAACATTATACTGCCGGACTGATAACCAACTACAACGGCTTTTTGAGGTACGCTTGTATATGTACTAACAATATTGCCGTTGTGTACTGTTATCGGTGGCAAGTTTCCCTTAGTACTTGTTGTCGTATCCTGTGAACCATTTGCGAAAATGGCACAGCTCATTAAAACTATAAATATTGTGCTGATAAACTTTTTCATTATCACGCCTCCTATAAAATAAAGTTAGTATATTCTAACATTTAACAAATAACTGTCTACTCCAAAATTTACAAAATGCTCCGTTTTATGTAAGAACTGTAAATTTTACTGTGAAAAACCTATAGCTACTGTAAATTTATTCTATTTTCTGTTATAATATAAGCATGAAAAAGAGCAAAAAGATGCCCCTAGGGATCCAAAGTTTTGAAAAACTTCGTAATTCAGATTGTGCATATATTGATAAGACAAAATTTATTTGGAACTTAACTAGAACTAATTCTCCATATTTCCTGAGCCGACCTCGTCGTTTTGGTAAGAGTCTTTTGCTTTCCACAATGAAGGCTTACTTTTTGGGTAAGCGAGAATTATTTGAT
>PDWI01003600.1_pt1 | contig 21677 bp, 17 predicted proteins | sample 1430891 | NCBI WGS metagenome assembly PDWI01 (sample SAMN01162508, study PRJNA174530) | Oral metagenome, whole genome shotgun sequencing project. | biome: Marine environment; feature: Marine mammal; material: Swab sample of the gingival sulcus; isolation source: swab sample of gingival sulcus... | reverse complement strand
TTACCACCAGAAATCATCACGCCATTAGGTGCAGGCTCACTGACATCAAGTTTATTAGCAATTGTTTTTGCTCCTACACTTTGTATAAAAACCGTGCCAATAATAATGGTAAAAACCAAAGGTACCAATAGCTCTGTACCCGCCAAATCATGACCTTCTAACCGAATGACAAACAGTGAAGAAACAGCTGCAGCCACAATTCCCCTTGGAGCAATCCAGCTTATCATTAATTTTTCTGCTTTGCTTAAGCTAGAACGACGAGATGATAACCACACTCCCAAAGGTCTGGCGATAACCATAATAATCGCTAAGATAACCAAACCTTCAATACCCATTTGCACAAAACCGTTTAGGTCAATACGAGCGGCAAGCACAATAAATAGAACTGAAATGAGAATAACCGATAGCGATTCTTTAAAGTGTAGAATTTCTTCCTTGGGGAACTTTGGCCAGTTAGCCAAAACAATACCCATAATGGTAACGGTAACCAATCCTGATTCATGCTCAATGGCATTAGAAGTGGAAAAAACGAGTAGCACCCAAGTGAGTGTAAAAACATTTTTCAGGTATTCGGGAATCAAATAGCGTTTGACTAAAAACACCAATACTAATGCTGCCAGAGCCCCGATAACAAGCCCTACTCCCAAAGTTTGTGCAAAAACTAAAAACGGTTTATGTTCTGTATCTGTCGTAATATAAGCATAAACTAGCACCACCATCAATGCACCAATGGGGTCAATAAGAATACCCTCCCAGCGCAAAATATTACTAATATTGCGATTAGGACGAACACTTCGCAACATAGGCACAATGACCGTTGGACCTGTCACACACACTAACGTCCCCAATAACAAAGCAATACGCCAATCCATGTCAAAAAGCCAATACGCAGAAATAGCGACAATAACAATAGTTACCAGAACACCAATCGTCACTAGACCCGTTACCGTGCTACCATGTTTACGAATCTCGTGAAACTCGAGTGTCATGGACCCTTCAAATAAAATGATAGCAACCCCCAACGAAATAAAGGGGAATAACCACTGAGCAAATAACTCATCAGGATTCACGATACCAAAAACGGGTCCAATTAAAATACCCGCCAACAATAAAAACAAAATCGAAGGTTGCTTTAAAAACCAAGCCAACCACTGTGAACCAATACCAATCGCCATAATCAATGATAACGTCAGTGCTAAATCCATTTGTTTACTCTACTAATAATATTTAAAGACGCATTATAAAATTTTTTATGTCATTTTGATACTGTCATTCTGACCTTATAGAATGACGGTACTAATAAGCAAAATAGTATTTGAAAACAATAATAAAAATATGTATCATTAACACTGATGACACATAAATATTCTGCAAGCAGATAATTGGAGTTTATAATGAAAAAAAATATACTAACTAGTGCAGTTACACTGGCAATTTGCGGTGTTACCACGTCAGCAATTGCTGAAGAAAGCACTACACTTCCACCCATCACAGTAACGGCAGACTACAATACGGGGGTTGCCGACATGGTAACCGTTACCAGCAAAGCCATTGACGATGCGGCAATTACTAGCCCACGTAATTTAGTACGCAATCTACCCGGTGTAGAGCTAGAAAATAGAACTATCGATGGATTTTCCGATGTTCGTGTTCGCGGTATGGGCGGGGCCGGTTCTAATTTAGGTACAGGACAAAACCGCGTTGCTGTCAATATTGATGGTGTGCCACTGCCTAACACATTTAAACGAGGACATGCGATGCGAGCCGGTCTGGCACCTTTTTCAACCGATGACCTTAAAGCCGTTGAAATTATACGAGGACCGGAAACCAGTATTAGTGGTAAAAGCGGTCTAGCAGGCACACTGAAATTCGTTACCAAAGATCCCGAAGATTACTATGATAAGGACGCAGGTGAAAAATTCGGTGGCAATGTTCGCACTGGTTATAGCGGTGCAAACAAAGCTTTTTCTGTTGGAGCTACTGTTGCCGGACAGTTTACTGATAATTTGTCTGCCATGCTGTCTTATGGTCACAGTAAATCTGACGATCTACCCAACTACGATAAAGAAAAACCTTATTTTGATAATGGTACGCCATTGGTATTTCTTAACAGAGTTAAAGCGGGATTATTTAATCCTGAAACGATGGCCGATCGCATTGATGGCGCCGATATTGAGACTGATAATATTATGGGGAAAATCGTTTTCGAACCCAATTCTGACCACCGGTTTACAGCCAAAGCTGAATACAGTAAACGCAATGCAGATATTCAGACATTTATCCCAAAGAATGCCTCCCCAAGCTTGATGGCAACTATACCAACTTTGGTTGGTGCGTGCACAAGCCCTTACACACCACCAAAGTATAAAAAAGAAGTTTGCGACATGATTGGCATGGTTAACGGATTTGCCTATGGCAGAGACTCAAATAAAGCCTACGATGATAAAAATAAAAGCACGCGAACCGCCTTTACTTTGCGTCATGACTTTACTATAGATACCCCTGTCGCTGATAGTGGTTACTGGCAAGCTTATTACCAGAAATATAAAAATCATCGCAGTAATGAACTAGCTTACGGTTATCAGTTCGGCAATGCCGCTACCAACGACTACACAGTTAGCGGTTATGGCATTGAAGCAAACTTAAGTAAAACGTTCAATGCAGGCAATGTTGAGCATACGATTAGTTATGGCTTAAACCTACAAAATCACAAATCCAAGTCAAGACAAAAAAGCTATAACAGTATTCCTGGAACAAGACCGCCACAAATAGTGCAAAATAACACTACGTATCAACCTGATACAAAAATACGTCAAATCACTGCTTATGTTAACGATGATATTGCTCTGGCGGATGGCAAGTTGCATATTATGCCGGGTATAGAATTCACTCAATATCGCACGCGTGCCAAGACTACACCAAATTATGATGATAGTGACGCAGCTAATACGCTTATTAATTCAAGCGATCATCACTTCTCTTGGCGTCTCGGAACAACTTATGAACTCAACGATAATCATCAAGTATTTGCAGGTTATCGTCAAGGTTACAAAGTTCCTTCCTTCAATGAAATCAATTCATCCAGTGGGCATGGTCGCGTTAATAATCCTAACCTAAAACCCGAACAAAGTTCCGGCTTTACGCTAGGATTACGGAGTCAAGGCGATATCGGCTCACAAGTCATTAGTGCTTTCCATGATACTTACCAAGATTTAGCCGTTCCTGGATATTTGCCTAATGGTGATGAAACAACGGTTAATATGGATGATAAAGTCGTTATTTATGGTATCGAATACCAAGGAGAGTTAGATTTACATAATGCCTTTGATGCACCGGAAGGATTGAAACTGCGTGGATCATTAGCTTATGCTAAGGGCAAAAACAAACAAACTCATCAGCCTTATTCAGGTGTTGAGCCTCTTAGCGGCAGTATTGGTTTAGCCTATGATGCCCCATCGCAAAACTGGGGAATGGCGGTCACCACTAATTTTGCTAAAGCGAAAAAATCTAAGGATATCGCTAAATCCGATGATAAACTTATCCCAATCGGTGGCTACGGTGTAACTGACCTAACTGCTTATTTTAAACCTATTAAAGGATTACAAATCAACACTGGTGTTTATAACGTTTTTGATAAAAAATATGCCAAATGGTCAGCGGCACAGTATGATAATTTCTTTACCCAAAGCTATAATCAAATGACTGAACCGGGACGTTTCTTTGCTGCAAAAGTTAAATATGATTTTTAACTAAAGATAAAGAAAATCAAGGCCCCAACAATTAACTTTGTTGGGGCTTTTTTGTACCGTCATTCTAACTCCCCCACCATTAACAATCCTTAACAGCGTAAAACCAAATAATGATTTGATAATAGTAATAATAATGTGTATCATCTTCATTACTATAAAATACACTTTGGGAACTACTAATGAAAAAAAGTCTAATTACTAAAATAACCGCACTGGCAGTTTGTAGCATAGTAACATTAGCTAATGCTGAAAAGACTACAACACTCTCACCAGTGACGGTTATTTCTGATACAGAAAAGCTTACTGATAGCAGTGATGTGATAAATGAGGCGCAGCTTAATAAAAGCCCATCAAACAATGCCAATGTTATTTTTAACCATATATCAGGTGTGGAGTTTGAAAGAAGTACAGTGAGTGGTCTCGGTGACATTCGTATCCGAGGCATGGGTGGCATGGGTTCTGGTGGGGGCACAGGGCAAAACCGAGTTGCAGTGAATATTGATGGTGTTCCCTTACCTGATGTTTTCAATTACGGGCATATTACGAGAAATACCAGAGCTACGTTTGATACTGCTGATTTGAAAAAAGTTGAAATAATTAAAGGACCGGGGCTTGCAGGAAATGGTCATTCAGGTATTGCTGGCTCTGTCAATTTTACTACCAAAGACCCTAAAGATTATTTACAACTAGGGAGGGAAATTGGTGGTAATGTTCGCACAAATTATAGCGGACAAGATAATAATTTTGCTATTGGAGCGACTCTTGCAGGTAAAATAAATGATAACTTTTCTGCCATGCTATCTTATACTCATCGTAAATTTCATGAAATAGAAAATGAGGGTGGATTGGATACTATTGGCAGTGAACGAACTGCTAATAATCCTGTTGATGCTGACAGTAATAATGTACTAAGCAAACTTGTTTTTTCCCCAAATGATAATCATGAATTTAAAATAAAACTCGAACATTTTAAGCAAAATTACAACTCTTCATTACTGGATAGTAAGAATCCTAATGCACACGACAAAAGTAACAGCAAACGTTCATTAGTTAGCTTGCGTCACAATTTCAATACCACCACACCAGCCTTCGATAATGGTTATTGGCAGTTGTATTACCAAAAAAACACTCAAGACCGCAATGACGATTTAGCTTATGGCATATCTACAGGAACAACAGATTACAATGTCAAAAGTGTAGGGGCGGAAGTTTTATTAAATAAATTTTTCGGACTACACAGTGTCAGCTACGGACTACAGTATGAAAAAACAAACACAAAAGTTAAGTGGTTTTGGGACGCACCAACCTCATGGGGCGGTCCAATGAACGATCAATTTCAACCTAATACAGTAACAAAGCAAGTTACAACTTTTATTAATAGTGACTTTAGTTTAGCAAATGAAAATTTACATATCCTCCCCAGTATCAAACTAACTCATTACAGTATTAAACCAGACAGTGGCACAAAAAATTACAAGCAAACAGCTCCAACTTCATCCCAAAGTAAAACAAAACTGTCATGGGCTCTGGGCGCTTCTTACAAACTCAACGAAACGAATACAGTCTTTGCTTCATATCGTAGTGGGTTGCGTTCACCATCATTTGCTGAGCTCAATTCCGATACTTTTCATGGAAAAGCTATACCTAATCCGAATTTAAAACCTGAGGAAGTTGATGGTTTTGAACTAGGAATCAATAATGATTCAGACTGGGGCACTCATACTTTAACGGCATTCCGCGACAACTACTCCAACATTATAGCAAAAAAATATACACCCCAAGGTTCTATAAAGTATAACCAAGATAGACCAGTTATTATCTACGGCTTAGAATATCAGGGTATTTTAAATCTTGATAAAGTTGGATTGCCTAATGGAATGAAATTAAAGACCTCACTTTCTTATACCAGGGGTAAAGATAAAAATAATAAACAGCCCTATTCGCCCGTTAACCCATTTAATGGCTATGTTGGCCTAGCTTATGATAGCCATAGTCAAATTTGGGGAACTGAGTTAGGCGTTAGATTTGCAGCTAAAAAATCCGTTAATAAAATTGCGAAAAATAGTATCTTGAAGCCCATTGGCGGATATGGTGTAGTAGACTTAAGTACCTACTATATCTTCAATAAAAATTTACATGTCAATGCGGGTGTTTATAATTTATTCAATAAAAAATATGCAACTTGGACAAATTACCAAAATAGTGATAGTTATAACAAGGCAACAGAGCCAGGGCGTTTCTTTGCTGCAACGGTAAAATACGATTTCTAACTATAAAAAATAAGATAAAATCAAAGCCCCAACAATTGACTTTGTTGGGCTTTTTGTACCGTCATTCTGGACTAGTCAAAAGTATCTAAAGTACGCTGTGCTACAACAAATAATAAAGCTAAGCACACGGCAATTTGTTTATGGCAAACAACCATTAACAGAGAAGCATGAAAGAAAGCATTTCAGTTATTGACTTTTTTATTTATGCAAATCATAATTACTCGCAGTAACATAACCTAAAATTATCATGATAAAACTATACAAATATAACTTAATTAAACCTGCAATTAAGTTTGTGGGGTGTTTTTTCTTAACTTCAGCAATCAGCACATCATTTGCCTACGAACGCATTGTTTCAACCACAGGCAATGCCTCAGAAACAATCGCCGCACTAGGACTAGCCGATAAACTGGTTGCCGTTGATACTACATCGACTTTACCTAAGGCTGTCATGGATAAAAAGCCAAAAATTGGCTACCGCCGCAGATTATCTGCTGAAGGTATTTTGTCAATGCGTCCTGATTTATTAATACTGGCACCTGATGCCGGACCACCGGCTGTTATTAAGCAAATCAAAACAACCAAAACCCCAAGCATTACTATTAGTGATAAAAAGAGTGTTGAAGGCGTTGTTGCTGATATTAAGATGATTGCCGATAAATTAGGCGCGACTGAAGCGGCTAAACTGATTATTCGTCAAATTAAAGAGGATGAGAAGCAAATCAATCTTGTCATTGACGGATACGCTCACACACCTAAAATTATTTTCCTAATGGACGGGGGTGCCGGCAAAAATCGTCTCATGGCACTAGGTGGTCAAACAGCGGGGGATGCCATGATTAAGATTGTTGGAGGAGAGAACGTCTTTGCTAAAACTTTTAAAAGTGTTAAACCCGTTTCCACAGAATCTATGATTAGTACAGACATGGATGTAATTATTGTAGCGACTCACGGCAGCAAAGAAGAAATTCACAATGAAATGATAAACGCTGTTAAAGATTATCCTAATTTGGCGTTAACAAAAGCGGCCAAAAATAACTGTATCTTCCGTATAGGAACGGTCGAATCGCTGGGCTTCGGACCCAGTTTTTCAAAAGCAGCAAAAGTTATTGCAAAAACTGTTGCTACTTGTGTTGAACCCAAAAACAAATAGGTGAATCATGCAATTAATGGAATTACTGAAACAATATACCGACTTTATCATTTTTGGTATTCTTGGGCTCATGAGCTTTATTATGCTTTACAAAGCTATTGAGCGACTTTTCTTTCTTTCACGAATTGATGTTAGCAAATACCCTACCATTTATGATTTAGAGCTGGCAATGACCAATAATCTCACACCCATTTACACCGTGGGGGCAACAGCTCCTTATGTGGGATTACTCGGTACTGTCATTGGAATTCTAATTACCTTCTATGATATGGGACAAGGTGGTGGAAATATCGAGGCAGGAAAAATCATGCTCGGTTTAGCACTTGCACTTAAAGCAACTGCCACAGGTATTCTAGTTGCCATTCCTGCTGTTATGTTCTACAACGCTTTAACACGTAAGGTCGAAGCTAAAAAGTTAGCATGGCAAGCACTAAATCATTAAACATTTTACCAACCCAGAGTAACCAATGAAAAAATTTGATGACATTAATGTCATTCCTTTTATCGATATTATGCTCGTACTGCTTGCCATCACGTTGGCAACGGCAAGCTTTATTAGCCAAGGTAAAATTGAAGTGACAGTTCCAGAATCTCAAAGTCAAAATAGAGTCACTGCCGATGATGTTATTGAATTAATCACCATCAATAGCGAAGGTATTATTCACTACAAGGATAATCCAATAGAAATTGCTGAACTGGATAATAAACTCAGCAATATGAGTAAAGAACAGAAAATCACGCTAAAAATTGATGAGAAAGCACCTTTTCAATACTTTATCCAAGTCACTGACGTTTTTCGTAAATATGACTTAAAAAGAGTAACAATTATCACGAAAATTAAAGCTTCGGGGCCTTAAATAATGCGTCAGTTTACCGCTTTTTTGCTTTCTGCGATTATTCACGTAAGCATTTTCTTTGGCTTGTATTTTGCTATTAAAACCAATGTATTGCATGATACGAAAGAGACCGGAACCTCTGTCTATCAACTAGGCACACTGATGAATAACAGCACGATGCAAAAAGCTCAGCAGGCCGCTGCTGCTTCGCCAACACCAACAAAAGCTCAACCGGAGCCTGTTTCCGAACCGGAACCAGTTACTGAACCTGAGCCTGTAATAGAGCCTGAGCCGGTTGTTGCTGAAGTGGAGCCCAAACCTGTCATAAAAGCAAAACCTATTGAAAAACCGAAAAAGCCCAAACCAAAAAAGAAAAAAATCAAAAAACCAATTAAGAAAAAAATCAAAAAGAAAAAGTCTAAAAAACCAAAGAAAGTTGTCAAAAAGATGACTAAAAAGACGACTAATAACAATAAAAAGACTTCAAAAAATACAAATGCCACGCTGACAACATCAAGTAAAGCAACCCAAGGACTCGCTCAAAAAAATAATGGGCAAGCTCAAACACAGGCAAAAAATGCAGGTGGCAATGGCGGGAAAAAGGCTAAGTCCCGTCATTCTGGTGGTACGGCAAATGCCTATAAAGTTGGACTACAACGTGCTATTAGACGTATTGCAATGCGTCGATACCCCAAAAAAGCCAAACGCATGAGAAAACAGGGTACTGTTACTGTTAAATTCCATTTAGCAAGCAATGGAAAAATTTCCAATGTCCGTATTGCTAACTCTAGTGGGCATCCTGTACTTGATAAAGCTGCGGTGTCTGCGGTGACTCGTCTTGGAAAATATAAACCAAGACCTAACGATGTATCTCCATCAATAACCATACCAATCCGATACAATCTACGGTAAAATAAGTGCCGACAACCTATTAATATTGAGGAATATATAATGATGAAAGAAAATGACAAAATTATGAAAGCAGAAGAAGTCAGCGAGAAAATTGATGAGCAGAATATGCCAAAATTCAATCGTTACACAGAGGAGCGTGCAACACGTGACGCTCAGCGTATTTACCGCAATACATTTGCGGGTGATATGGCAACTTTGGGTTATAAAGGTGGACGTGCAGACGGTTATCCTTTTGGTGCGGTTGCGCCTTTTATGATTGATCACACTGGTTGTCCGATTATTTATACTGCGGATGTTGCGGAGCATACAAAAAACGCTTTTGCGAACGGCAAAGCCTCCCTTATGATGCGTCAGGTTGAGCGTCAACATCATATTGAAACGGGTTGGCGATTAACTTGTGCCGGTGATTTAACTGAAGTCACGGGCGAAGACAAAGAGCGTATCGCAGAAAGTTATTTTCGTTTCTATCCTGAGGCTGAAAAATATGCAAAAGTCCATGACTTCTATTTCTTCCGCCTAAATATTGTCGCTGCTCGTGTCATTATGAGTTTTGGTAAGATTTCTTGGGTTAAACCGGAAAATTTGGCTATACCGTCACCATTTAGCCGTGAAGAAGAAGCTCATATTATTGACCATATGAATGATGATCATGAAAATGCGATTAAGCATTACTTACGTAAATTGGGTGTTGAAGTTGACGATAACTTAACTCCACCTCGCATGGTTGGTATTAACCAATTTGGTGCAACCATTGATTATGCTCACCATTTATACTTTATTGACTTTGATGAGCCTGTCAAAGACGTCATGGGAGCAAGAACGCAGTTGGTCGCTCTAGCAAAAGCCTAAAAAAGCTTAGGAAAGCCGTTATTAGGTTTTATGACTTAGTGACGGCTTTTCTATCGCTCTATTATCTTCCTGTACTAGCCTCGCTGACATAATTTTTAATCTAATGAATCAATCAAAAAATCAGCTAATCATTATCTTTTCTGCACTTTTTTTTACCTTATTACTAAGTATTTATCTAAGTTGTCGTATAGGTGCAATTAATGTTAGCGATGATGTCCTGTGGCGTTTATTAACCAATAATGCAACTGAAAAGGATCAGGCGATGTGGCAAATCCTACTGCATATACGGCTGCCTAGGGTGTTTGCTAGTGCCTTAGTTGGCGGTGTTTTAGCCGTCACCGGCGCAGTCATGCAGGGACTATTTAGAAATCCTTTAGTTGATCCCGGTATTGTCGGGGTAATGTCAGGAGCTTCGTTTGCAGCAACCTTAAGTATTGTTATTGGCACAGCACTTTTCCCAACATTTTTTGCAATGGCTAATGACTACGCTCTTCCAATTGCTGCTTTTATGGGAGGCTGGGCAATGACTATGGTATTATATCTTTTTGCCAAACGCGGCGGGGTGCTAAATATTGCCTCTATGTTGCTGATTGGTATTGCACTAGGTGCGTTGACAGGAGCTTTCACGGGGCTTTTAACTTATATTGCCGATGATAACCAACTACGCTCTCTAACTTTTTGGGGTATGGGTAGCTTGGCAATATTTGATTGGCAAAAACTCCTTATTCTCTGCATCATCTGCCTTTTCTCGCTACCCTTGTTGTGGCGAGATTCACATGTACTTAACGCCCTAATGTTAGGCGAAAATGTCGCCAGTCATCTCGGTTTTAACATTGAGAAAGCCAAAAAACGACAAATCCTGTTAGTTGCCCTATTAGTAGGCGTTTGTGTTGCTTTTTCCGGTGGTATTGGTTTTGTGGGTTTGGTTGTTCCACATATTGTTAGAAAACTATTGGGCAGTAATCACCGCTTTGTCTTACCTTCTTCATTTTTATTTGGTGCAAGTTTGTTGGTGCTCTCTGATTTAATCTCACGCATCGTGGTTGCACCTGCTGAATTACCAATTGGTATTCTCACTGCCATGATTGGTGCACCCTTTTTAGGTTTCTTAGTCTGGCGAGGAACAAACCGATGAAACAGGAAGAAACTATTTTACAGGCTAGCCAGTTGTCATTTTGTGTTAAGGATAAGCAACTTTTACATGATATTAACTTTTTCGCCGTAGCGGGACAGTTTACGGCGATTATTGGTCCTAATGGTGCGGGGAAAACGACGTTACTTAACTTGCTTGATGGTGATAATGCACCAAGCCAAGGAACTGTCATTTTTAACAATACACCGATTCGAGATATTGACCGACTAACACTGGCTCAAAAACGTGCCGTTTTACCTCAACTAAGCCATATTCCTTTCAGTGTTAAGGTGCGAGATATTGTTGCCCTAGGACGCGAACCCTATCGAGGCGGCCCATCAGCAAAATATAATCAGCAAATTATCGACCAAAGCCTATCACAGTTAGATATGCTGGATTTTGCCGAGAGCCACTACACAACATTATCGGGAGGTGAACAACACCGTGTACAAATGGCGAGAACCCTTGCTCAAATCACAGACAGTCCTGACACACAACTGGACGGAAAGATTCTTTTTCTTGATGAACCAACCAACCACTTGGACATCCGTCACCAATACCAATTGATGGAAATGATAAAGCAATTACAAAAACGTGGGCTAACAGTGATTTCAGTCATGCACGATTTGGCTTTAACACTACAATATGCGGATAACATCACTTTATTAAAAAACGGAAGGCTAGTTGGCAACTACACACCTAAAGCTTTGGTTGATAGTGGTGACTTATCGAAAACCTATGAAATGGATATGCAAGTGTTTTTAGAACCAGACACCCAGCGTTATGTCGTTATTCCTTTGCCTCATTAGCATAACAATAGATTAATAAAAATTTAACAAAAAGTACCGTCATTCTGAAGATTATGTTAAGAAAAGTGGACTACTTTATTGATATTCTGCTATATACTAATCACTCATCTCAGTTACAAAAATATGGTATTCACATATGACAGACTTTATCCCGATTGAATTTCAAAAAGCCTTTGAGAAAACACGACAAACCGCTGTAACTATCCAAGCTCACTATACCGAAAACCCCTCTCGCCTAAGTAGTCAATTTGGTGGAAAACCTTACTGGCAAAAAGGCGTGGCTATACCATTGGATGGTGATAGTCAGCCGCTGGCTTTATTGGCCCAAATTAACTTTGCAGAATTACCAGCTACAGAAAAGCCAATCAAAGACTTGCCACAAAATGGCATACTACAATTTTTCATTCCTAAAAATGCGGACAATTATGGTGCTGATTTAGATCAATTTGGCAGCTGTGGACAGCTTTTCACACAATGGTGGGAAAACCCCAGTGAAGATAAACTTTGTCCGTGGGACAGTGAACCCAACGAAGAAGACTTAGTGCCCGTTTTTGGCTCTCATGTTCTACAGTTTAAATATAAAGATGACTATGCGGATATTAATACCATTGAGTGTGCCAATGCTTTGAATGCCAATCCTTTTGAGGTTTTGGAAGATGTTGCTTTAAATGAAAAAGAAGAATCGGCTTTCTATCACGCGATCACTCATTTTACGCAATCATCCGGACATAAATTACTGGGGTATCCCCACTTTATTGGTGAAGAACCTCGCGAAGATGATGAGTATCGCCTATTGCTACAAATTGATACCGATTTAAGTGATGATAACGATATTATCTGGGGAGAAGAAGGTATTGCCCAATTATTTATCCGTCATGAAGACTTGATTGCTCGCAACTTTGAAAAGACTTATTTTTATTGGGACTGTTAAAAACTCATTTAGCATAATGACAGCTCACTATTACAACGAAGCAAAAAGTACCCTGAAACTTGCTATTCCTCTGATTATTAGTCAAATCGTACAAATGGCAATAGTGACGATTGATAGCATTATGGCAGGCTGGGATAGTGATTTAACCCTTGCCGCTATTTCTCAAGGTGCCGTGTTATGGGAAGTTGTCATACTCATTTTAGTTGGTATCCTTATGCCGATGACGGCGAGAATTGCTCGTGCTTATACACAGAACGACGGTAGTTTTTTGAGAAATTCTTTCCAACAAGCTCTCTGGTTAGCGCTGGTAATGAGCGTTATTTGTATTGGCTTGATGTTCGTCATTCCTTACGCTATGCACCTGACAGGTGTAAATAAAAGTATTGTAAAACCGGCAACAGAGTATCTTCATATTACAGCAATCACTATTCCCTTTATTGCCTTTTTTCTCCCTTTTCGGTTTTTAAATGAGGGGATTGGCAATACCAAGCCGATTTTATTGATTAGCCTTATTGCCATTCCTATAAATATAACTGGCAATGCCATTTTTATTTATGGACTCTGGGGTTTTCCGAAAATGGGGGCGACAGGTATCGCCATTTCTTCAGTCATCAGCGAAATTGTCATGTGTTTAGCGATATTTTATTATGTCAGCCGCCATAGCAAATTTAAGCCTTACCAACTATTTAAAAACTTTTCTCGCCCACAGCTGACAATTTTGTACCGATATCTACAATTGGGGATACCGAATGCCGTTGCCCTATTAATGGAAATTGGTATGTTTGCCTGCGTGGTTTTATTATCAGGGCGTTTAGGTATTAAAGAGGCCGCAGCCAACCAAGTAGCTTTTAACTATACGTCTAATATTTTTATGATTCCGCTGGGTATTAGCATGGCGCTTAGTGCTCGTATTGGCATGGCTATGGGAGAGAATAATCTACCCAAAGCACGTGTTATTGGTCTCTCCGGTATCATGATGGGGGCTGGTGTAATGAGTATTTCTGTCATTTTACTGCCCTTTATTGGTGAAGATATTGCCAGACTATTTTCTAATGACCCCGAAGTAGTTAGTATTGCTTCGACGTTATTATTACTGGCGGCAGTTTCGCAAACATTTGACGGCGTACAAGTTTGCAGTGCCGGTGCTTTGCGAGGTTTAGAAGATACCAAATCACCGATGATAATCGCTATTATTGGTTATTGGCTACTCGCTATTCCGCTTGCTATTGTTTTAGCTTTTTATTTTAAACTTTCTGTACAGGGCTTGTGGATAGGACTTATTGTTGGACTGACCAGTGCAGGCATACTAGGATTTTATCGTTTTTATCAATCAACAAAAAGTTAGCCTTTTACACTAAAAAAATAATGACTTTTTTATTTTAGATGAAATCAAAGCAGGGCTTCATAAACTCGGCTATCCCCGCGACCAAAGCGTAGATTTAACCGAAGGTCCAAAAATCAAAGAAATCTAATCCCAAAAGGGATTATTACCAAAAAACCATATCCTAAAAAATAGGATATGGTTTTAATATTGCCATTACTTTATCAGTAAAATTGACCGGTTATGACAATCAGTAGGGTTCGAGAATGACGGTGGTGTTTGACTAAAATAAGATTACTGCGTGAATTGATAAAAACCATTTGGGAAACCGGTATCCAAAGTGATAAGATAACAAAACAAAATACTAGACATAAGGAGAAATAACATGATGCAATTATCCGCAGGCGCTTGCTTTCGTCAAGCTGTTAAGGAAGAACATCCACTTCAAGTAATGGGCGCCGTCAATGCCTACAGTGCATTATTAGCCAAAAAAGCAGGCTACAAGGCTATTTACTTGTCAGGTGGTGGTGTTGCCGCCTGTTCATTGGGCATTCCGGATTTAGGCATCACAACTTTACATGATGTTTTAATTGATGCCAAACGAATTACTGATGTTGTTGACACACCACTGCTAGTAGATATTGATACAGGTTGGGGCGGTGCATTTAACATTGCTAGAGCCATTAAAGACTTAACGCAGGCCGGTGTAGCGGCGGTACATATGGAAGACCAAGTTGGACAAAAACGCTGTGGCCATCGCCCAAATAAAGAGTTAGTTTCTATTGGTGAGATGAGCGACAGGGTCAAGGCAGCTGTTGATGCTAAAACCGATGAAAATTTTGTTCTCATGGCGAGAACTGATGCCTATAACGGTGAAGGATTAAATGCCGCTATCGACCGGGCTAATGCTTATATTGAGGCAGGTGCTGACATGATTTTCGCAGAAGCCATGGCAACGCTAGAAGAATACCAACAGTTTAAAAATGCCATTTCCGTACCATTACTCGCCAATATTACCGAATTTGGTAAAACGCCATTGTTCACTCGCGATGAACTCGCCAGTGTTGATGTCGATTTGATTTTGTACCCTCTCTCTGCCTACCGTGCGATGAGCCAAGCTGCTGAGAAAGTTTATGCCGAAATTCGCAAAACCGGCTCTCAACAAGGCGTCATTAACGATATGCAAACACGTAATGAACTTTATGAAGTACTTAATTACCACCAATATGAACAGCAATTAGATAAACTCTTTGCCGAAAAAAATAACACATAATAACTAACAAAAAATTCAGGAGAAAATGTAATGACAAAAAAAACCAAAGATAGTGCCGCTGGACTTCGAGGACAAAGTGCAGGGCAAACTGCCATTTGTACCGTCGGTCAGTCGGGTGACGGTCTACACTACCGTGGATACGATATGGCAGAATTAGCGGATAAAGTTAGCTTTGAAGAAGTCGCTTACCTACTCGCTTATGGTGAGCTGCCAACAGTCGCAGAACTAACGCAATATAAGTCCGAATTGGTTGCCTTGCGTGGCTTACCCAAAGCACTGAGAGAAGTATTAGAACGTATCCCTAAAGACACCCACCCAATGGACGTTATGCGAACAGGTTGTTCAATGCTCGGAAACCTATGTCCCGAAGATGACTTTAGTGAGCAACAGCAGGCAACTAAACGTATGTTGGCTAACCTTCCTGCAATCGTCTGTTATTGGTACCGTCATTCTCATGATGGCGTAAAAATAGAAACTCAGCTCGATACGCCTAGCATTGGTGGTTACTTTTTGGAAATGCTACACGACAAACCTGCTGATAAATTGCATGAAAAAGTCATGAATGTTTCTTTAATTCTATATGCAGAACATGAATTTAATGCCTCAACGTTCACTGCTCGTGTCGTTGCCTCGACCTTATCTGATATTTATTCTTGCGTTACGGCAGCAATTGGTGCCTTGCGAGGACCGCTGCACGGCGGTGCCAACGAAGCCGCCATGGAAATGATAGAACAGTGGCATAGTGCCGATGAGGCTGAAGCGGGTATCTTACAAAAATTGGCTAATAAAGAACTTGTTATGGGGTTTGGTCACGCTGTTTATAAAGTCCAAGACCCACGCAATGCGATTATTAAAAAATATTCTCAGCAATTATCAGAAAAAGTTGGCGATACATCGCTGTATGCTGTTTCAGAACGTGTTGAAGCCGTCATGAAACGCGAGAAAAATATGTTTTGTAATGCCGATTTTTTCCACGCTTCTGCCTATACGTTTATGGGTATTCCCACAAAGTTGTTCACGCCAATTTTCGTCATGTCACGGGTAACTGGTTGGACTGCCCATATTATGGAACAAAGAGCAGATAATCGAATTATTCGTCCATCAGCAGACTATGTTGGGCCAACAGAAAGAACCTTTGTTCCACTGGAAAAGCGTTAATTTTAACATTTAAGGCTAGCTTGCTAGCCATTTAATCATCTTAATCATCATTCATTTACTTAGGAGAAAAACACCATGTCTATAGGCATCAAAACTACCGAAAGACCCAAATTCGACACCGTTATCAGCGATATTGTTGATTATGTTTTTGACACAAATATTGACTCATCAGAGGCTTATGAAACCGCACGCTATTGTTTAATTGACAGTCTCGGCTGTGGATTATTAGCACAGGACTACCCCGCCTGTACCAAAATGCTTGGGCCTGTTGTCCCGGGTGCAACCATGAATGGCGGTGCCAGGGTACCAGGCACCTCTTATGAACTAGACCCCGTGATGGCGGCTTTTAATATTGGCTGTATGATTCGCTGGCTGGACTTTAACGATACTTGGTTGGCAGCGGAATGGGGACACCCATCAGATAACTTAGGCGGTATTTTGGCGGTTGCAGATTATGTTAGCCGTAAAAACATTGCCGAAGGCAAATCACCACTTACCATGAAATGCGTCCTATCCGCAGCAATTAAAGCTCATGAAATTCAGGGGATTTTGGCATTAGAAAACAGCTACAACCAAGTCGGTTTAGACCATGTGCTATTGGTCCGTGTTGCCAGTACGGCAGTTTGTTCAAAATTGCTAGGGCTCAATAAGGAAGAAACACTTAATGCGGTTTCTAATGCTTGGGTCGATGGCTGTTCACTGCGAACTTACCGCCACGCACCGAATACAGGCTCTCGTAAGAGTTGGGCGGCAGGTGATGCAACAAGCCGTGCAGTCAGATTGGCACTTATCGCTAAAACAGGTGAGATGGGTTATCCCTCAGCACTAACAGCGAAAAACTGGGGCTACTACGATGTGCTATTTAAAGGCAAACCCTTTGAGTTTACCCGTGGTTACGGTAGCTATGTCATGGAAAATGTTTTGTTTAAAATTTCTTTCCCCGCTGAGTTCCACGCACAAACTGCTGTTGAGTGTGCTATGGCACTGCATAGTGAAGTCAAAGATCGCCTTGATGATATTGATAAGATCGTATTGGAAACACAAGAGGCTGGCTACCGTATCATCGACAAATCAGGACCTTTGGACAACCCTGCCGACCGCGATCACTGCTTGCAGTACATGGTGGCTGTGCCACTGATCTTTGGACGTTTAACAGCTGAAGACTATGAAGACAGTGTTGCTCATGACCCTCGTATTGACGTACTACGAGATAAAATGACTGTGGTTGAAAATCCACAATATACCAAAGATTATTTTGATGCCGAAAAACGCTATATTGGCAACAGTATCCAAATCTTCTTCAAAGACGGTAGCAGTACAGAAAAAGTAGAAATTCACTTCCCAATCGGACACCGCAAACGTCGCGATGAAGGTATCCCTGTGCTAAAAGCTAAATTTGAACGCAATTTACGCAAGAAAATTTCAGAAAAGCACAGCGAGCAAATTTTAGCCATTTGTAGTGACCAAAAAACGTTGGAAAGCACGAGTGTCAATGACTTCATGGCACTATTTGTTGTTTAAACTTAACTAATTAGAATGACGGTACTCATTTGCTACTTGAGTACCGTCATTTTGTTACCTATTGACAGTGACTAACTTCTCACTGTTATAAACTAAAATCTATTACAGTGCGTATTGATTTACCTTCATGCATTAAATCAAATGCCTCATTAATTTGATCCAATGCCATTTTATGGGTGACAAATGGTTTTAAATCAATTTCCCCAGCCATGGCCTTAAGCACCATACCAGGTAGTTCACTACGTCCTCGCACACCACCAAATGCCGTTCCACGCCACACTCGCCCCGTAACTAACTGGAATGGACGGGTTGAGATTTCTTGTCCTGCACCTGCCACCCCGACAATCACCGACTCACCCCAACCTTTGTGACAACACTCTAACGCCGCACGCATCAGATTAACGTTACCCACACATTCAAAGGAGTAGTCAACACCACCATCGGTTAGTTCAACAATAACCTCTTGAATCGGTTTATCATAGTCTTTTGGATTAATACAATCGGTCGCCCCCATTTGTTTTGCCAACTCAAATTTATCGGGATTAATATCAATGGCAATAATGCGTCCTGCATTGACCATTTTGGCGCCTTGGATTGCCGCTAGACCAATACCGCCCAAACCAAAAATAGCAACGCTTGCACCCGCTTCCACTTTTGCCGTATTTTTCACCGCACCAATCCCTGTGGTCACACCACAACCCAACAAACAGACTTCATCATGTGGAGCGGTTTCGTCAATTTTTGCCAAAGAAATTTCCGCAACCACCGTGTATTCACTAAAAGTTGATGTCCCCATGTAGTGGTAAATTGGTTGCCCTTGGTAGCTAAATCGAGTAGTACCATCCGGCATTAAGCCTTTGCCCTGTGTTTCACGGATTTTTTGACAAAGGTTGGTTTTCCCCGAAAGACAAAATTTACACTCTCGGCACTCTGGTGTATAAAGTGGAATCACGTGATCACCGGGTTTGACTGAAGTTACACCCTCACCGACTTCAACAACGACACCTGCACCTTCATGCCCTAAAACTGCAGGGAAAATTCCTTCCGGATCTTCACCTGATAAGGTAAAGGCATCAGTGTGACAAACACCTGTGTGACTAATTTTGACTAACACTTCCCCCGCTTTTGGCGGTGCAACATCAATCTCGACAATTTTTAATGGTTCGCCTACAGCGAAGGCAACAGCAGCTTTCGATTTCATAAAATCCCCTCAAATAGTAATCATTTTAACAACATTTCGGATAAATAACCCTAACCATAAATTAACTTACTTAGGGGAAAAATACAATATAAAACCAAGGAATACGACAAATTTGTAACTATCATAAAAAATTGCGTTAGAATAGTCTAACTACAAAAACAAATTAGCAATGACAGACAATATTATTTTAGTTGGCCCGATGGGGGCAGGAAAGACGACTATCGGCAAAAGGTTGGCCAAACATTTGCACCGCCCATTTGTCGATGTTGATGAGGTAATTGAGAAACGCTTGGGTGTCACGATACAAACTATCTTCGATACCGAGGGTGAAAGTGGTTTTCGTGAGCGTGAGAAAAATATTCTTAACGATATACTCAACGAAAATAACAACGCTGTTATTGCCACAGGTGGCGGATGTGTTCTTACTGAAGACTGTCGCAGGATGATTGTCTGCCAGCGTCTAATTATTCATATTGACGTTAGTTTAGAAACGCAGTATCAACGCCTTAGACTAGATAAAAAACGCCCGATTTTACAAGGTGGCAATTTACGAGAGAAATTAAAATTATTACGTGAACAACGCCATCAAATTTATAGCTCTATTGCGGATATGTACCTATTAACAGATAAAAAAAGTTTTCGTCAAATCGCCCGTCTTGTTTCTTCTCAACTCTCACCCCAATCATAAATATGAAAAATATCGCCATTTACCACCCTGACAAACACTATGTCGCTCAGTTACTTGATAAATTTCAAGTGGCACTACCAAACCATCAATGCATTGCTTGGACATCTGATATTGAAGCAGACTACCTACTCACTTGGCGACCTGACGCCAAAACCTTTTTAACAGAAGGTTTAAAGATTATGTTTGCACTAGGGGCTGGCATTGATGCCTTTTTGAGCGCAGAACACACCGATGAGCTACCCTCACATATCAAAATCGTCCGACTAGAAGAAGCAGGCATGGGCAAGCAAATGTTAGAATTTGCCTTGTATGCCATCTTACATTTTTCTAGGGATATGACAAGACTTAACCAAGCCCAAAAACAAAAACAGTGGTTAGATACTTCAACACCTAAACGCCTACCACTATCGACACCAATTGGTGTCATGGGATTAGGACAACTCGGCGGTTTCGTGGCTCAATCATTGGCAAAAATTGGCTACCCCGTTAGTGGCTATAGTCGCAACCCAAAACAAATTGCTTACGTTGACTGCTACCGTGCTAGTGAACTCAATAGCTTTTTAGCTCACTCTGAAGTTCTCATTAATTTACTACCACTCACTGAAGAAACCACTGGCATTCTCAATAGCCAAACATTTAATCAGCTTCCCAGAGGGGCGTATATCGTTAATTTAGCCCGAGGCAAACACCTCGTCGAAGCAGATTTACTCAAAGCCCTTGCCAACGGACAGGTCAGTGGAGCATTTCTAGATGTTTTTGTGGTTGAACCACTGCCTCAAAAACACCCGTTTTGGCACGATGATAGAATTATCGTCACACCGCATTTAGCCGCAATCACACTCCAAGATGAAGCCGTTAAGCAAATCAGCCAAAACATTTTAGCCTATGAAGATAACCGCCCGATGACGGGACTGGTCAATCGTACTCGAGGTTATTAGATTTTCACCATTGCGTACCGTCATTCTACAAAAATCACAGAATGACGGTACGCAATGGTTTTATTTTAAATATATTTAATAAAAATAAAAGTGCGAATCATTATTGTTTGATTTATAATCGCTCTTCCTTAACACTTACTCACCAAGGAAAATAATAATGAAATCCATCACACTAAAATCTTTAATTACTATACTAGCTATCTCATGTTGTAGCTTAGCAATAGCAAAGGAAATCACCGATATTGCCGGTCGTAGCGTCAATGTTCCCGATAATGTCAGCAAGATAGCGTTGGGTGAGGGACGTATGGTTTACGCACTGTCTTTATTGCAAGCCAATCCGGTAAAAGACGTTATCGCTTGGCGTAGCGACTTAATCAAAAATGACCCTGATAGTGTTAAAAAACTGACGGAAAAATTCCCTGAGACCAAAGATATTCCCAATTTGGGTGACCCTTACACCAGCGATGTTAATTTGGAGGCTTTAATTAAATTAAAGCCCGATGTTTATTTGTTAAATTTTGGCAAGTTGGCAAAAGCCAAAGAAAGCGGCATCATTGAAAAGTTGGATAAAGCGGGTATTCCAACAGTATTTATTGATTTCCGTCAACACCCCACATCAAATACCGTACCCAGTATGTTAATCCTTGGCGAAGTAGTTAACGAACAAGCCAAAGCGATGAAATTCATTAACTATTACCGCAAGCAGATGGCTTTGGTCAATAATCGTGTCAATACGATGAAAGAAGAGGAAAAACCTTTAGTTTTCATCGAAAACGCTGCAGGTCTTTTTCCCGATGAGTGTTGTAAGACTTATGGTCAACAAAACTTTGGTAAATTTGTTGCCCTAGCCGGTGGTCGTAACTGGGGTAGTACTAAGTCCAGCGGCTTTAAAATGACTGTCAATCCCGAAATCATCTTTAGCGAACCGTTTGATGT
>PDWI01004469.1_pt1 | contig 21678 bp, 17 predicted proteins | sample 1430891 | NCBI WGS metagenome assembly PDWI01 (sample SAMN01162508, study PRJNA174530) | Oral metagenome, whole genome shotgun sequencing project. | biome: Marine environment; feature: Marine mammal; material: Swab sample of the gingival sulcus; isolation source: swab sample of gingival sulcus... | reverse complement strand
GCCCGGTCCGTCTCGAAGGGGGGGGCCACGCCGGCGGCGGCGGCGGAAAGTGACCCACACGGGCCTTATCAGACGTTGCGCAAGAGCCCTTATCAGACGTTGCGCAAGAGCCCTTATCAGACGTTGCGCAAGAGCCCTTATCAGACGCGTGCGACGCCCGCCCGTCGCACGTCATCTTGGCAGAGAGGGACCAAAGCAGGCGATTGAGAAGAAGCGTCAAGACGTCGAGAACCTCGAGAGGGTCATGGCTCCCTATCGTGAGGAGCTTGAGCGTCGAGGATGACGAGCGCCTTGTGACCTATCGCTAGACGAGGTCGAGCTGAGCGCTCTTGCGGCGTTTGGAGCGACCCGTGTTCCCTGTCTTCTTATCTGCTGCCGTCGTGCCGAGGGCGCGTTCGGTTTCGGACCGTTGGGCGTTTAGGACGAAGAGGCGGTCGATGACGTCGTCTTCGAGGGCTTGTTTGGCGTCTCGTTCGGCGGTTGTTGGGGCCTCGTAGGGTGGGGGCTCGAGGTCTGACCAGCCTTAGGCAGCGAGAGCGGCCTGGTCCATCTCACGGTGGAGGTCGCGCAGGGTGACGATGGCGGGGTCTCGGCAGTCGGGGTCTTTTCGTGCCTTATAGGATCGAGTCTGTGCTCGGGAAAACGGCGGTCACCCCAAATCTCCCGCGTGTGTGTCGATGTAAGGATTAAGAGCCCCCCCCAACACATCTCGGCCAGGTTACCTTGCTACACGATGTGCTGTCAGCGCAAGACGAGGCGCAGGCCGAGTCACCGATACATCCCCGGACGGGCCCATGATGTGCCAGCCAGAGGGCTGTGAACGGCGTGGCCGAGGTCACAGGGCCCCTCTGCGTTGGGATCAGCGAGCACCTCAGCGTCAACCTGCAAGACGACCTGCCGAGTGTCGGCGCGCCGCCCCGGCAGGGAGACCCGCCGCGAGCGCGCCATCAGCCAGGCGCATCACCACCTCAGCCTGACGCTGGTCTTCGCGGGCCGGGGACCTCAGCTTCTCGCCATCTCGACGATGAGCTCATGGTAGCGTCTGGGCTGGTCTTTCGTCGAGGTGGCTGGAGCGCCATGCGTGCTGTGCTCAAGGGGTCGTTTTCTACAAGCTTCTGGCTCCTGTTCGCTGTGCTGGTGTCGACCCTTTTGTATCTAGAGGTTAGCCAGGGGTGGGGAGGGTTTCTCTTTCTCTTTTTCACCATCTTCATCGGAGTTCCTCTGTCGGGTCGAGGAGAGCGGCGGGGCTGGCGGCCGCTCCTGTTCGGCACGGCCACGATCGGTTTCGGCGCGTTTGTCGTCTTTGCCATGCCCTATGACCCATTTGGTGAAGCGGAGCCCATCGCTGCGGTCTTTACGGGGAAGACCCATTCGAAGGAGTTCTGGAGCGAGGTGAGCGAGAGCAACACGCCCGCGGTGGAGGTCTATTCGCTCTATGAAGAGAACGGGCAAGGGTACTGGCTCTACGGTGAGCGTGCCGTCGGCCAGCCGCGATGGAGAGAGGGCTTTTTCGTGTCGGTGCCGCGTTCCGAGCGGTCCTGGTTTCTCGAGAGCTACCATGAAAAGGACCGTGAGCCAGACCCGACATGGAAGGTCGGCTACGTCCTTCAGGGGGTTGACGCGACCTCGGCGATCGGTAGGCGAAACCTGGCGTTCGTCGGGCTGTTGGTGTTTTGGATCGTCGTCTTTGTCTTGGAAGAGGGTCGGTTTCAGCGTCGCCGAAAGAAAAGGCCGACCCCCAGTGGATGAGGGGTGGGGGATGGCGACCTGCGACTGGAGCGGGCGATCCGCCTCGGCGGGCGCGAGCGCGACGGACCGTTGACGCCTAGCCAGCGCTCTAGGGAAGCAGAACTCTAGGGAAAGCAGAAGCTGCCGAGCGTTCCGATCGTCTGGCAGCTGGTGGAGGCCGGGCAGGTCTGCCCTGGCTGACCGCAGGGGAAGAGACAGATATCGCCGACGCCTGTGATCGTCGTGCAAGCCGCCCCCGCCGGGGTGGTCGGGCAGACCATCGTCGTGCTGCAATCCTGAGTGCAGAGGCCCTTGGGGTTGGTGGCGCTGGCATGCAGGCAGCTCAGGGTGGGGGCGCAGAGCACGGTGTTGCTGCAGATGTCGCCAAAGGCCTTCGCTCCTGCCGGTGAGCAGGCCGACGCGGTGGCGCTGATCGGGCTGCAGTTCTTCCCAGCCGAGGTGCAGACCGAGGCGTTGTTCGTACAATCCTCGGCGCAGGCCCCGCTACCATTATTGAGGTCGAGACAGACCCGGCCGGTCGCGCAGGCGTTGGGGGTGTTGCAGCTGGCGACCTCAGGGAGGCAGATGCCCTTGGTCGTGTTGGAGGTGAAAGCCAGGCAGATCAGGTTGCCTGTGGTGTCGCATTCCTTGGCGCGGTCGTAGGGCGCTCCCTCTTCCTGGCCGCAGATCGAGTCTTGGCCGCCCGAGCCGTTCGGAACGCAGACGCCAGTGCCTGGGGTCGACAGCGCCACGCACTCGCCCGCGAAGGTCCCGGTGGTGCAGGTCGGGGTGGCAGGGTTGCAGTTTTCGAAGCAGTAGCCGTGCGGGATGACGGAGCTGGTGTTCGTGCAGGTCTGCCCAGTGCTGCAGACATAGCCCGCATTGCCACCGCACGGCGCGAAGAGCGCAGCCGTGGGCAGCGGCGTGCAGACGCCGTTCTTGCACTCGTCATTGGGCCCGCAGAGCTTGCTCTTGGACTCATCACAGGCGCCGTTGGTCGCGACGACCTCGATGCAGATCGAGGTGGTCGCGGTGACGGGCAGGCAGGTGGTGCGACCGTCGGTGTTGCTGGCGCAGATGTTCGGGGAGCTGGAGCAGTCCTGGTAGCAGACCTGCGGTTGGTTGGGGAAGGCTCCGCAAAACAGGCCCGCGGCACACATCGCGTTCGCGCAGAGACCGTGGAGCGGCACGTTGGTGGTGCTCCCATCCTTTGATCCGGTGTCCGGCTTTGATCCGGTGTCCGGCTTTGATCCGGTGTCCGGCTTTGATCCGGTGTCCGGCTTTGATCCGGTGTCCGGCTTTGATCCAGTGTCCGGCGTCGACGGATCGACCCCGCTGTCGACCCCGACGTCGCCTACCCCGGAGTCGACGTCCGCACAGCTACACGGGCCCCAGGCGGTACCGCTGGCGTTGCATTGCTGGGTGCCTTTCTGATTACCTGAGCAGCTGCAGCTGCGGGTCTGGTTTGGAGGGCAGTCCGCCGAAGAGTCGTCACTACAGCCGGCGAAGCCAACCGCAAGGACGACGCCCAAAGATAGCGTCTGGAAGCTGATACGTTTCATAGGGAGATGGTTGCCTTTAACGCCTACGGCTGTCAACACACCCTCGATTCGAAACGAAAAAAAGATCGGGAGTGTGACATCGATAGCGTCGGGGGGCTGCGAGCTGATCGACGTGCCGGACCGAGGTGCGCGAAGCATGCAGAATTTCAGCGCAGGAGCGAGGATGACGTGCTGGTGGCAAGCAACCAACGAGCGACAACCGGCGTGATTGTGCGCGGCCGACGGGAGGGACGTTGGTCAGCGCTCTAGACCAACGTCTAGTCGGTCAACAGGCTAACAGGCTGCTACGCGCGCTCGAACAGGCCGGCGGCGCCCATGCCGCCGCCGATGCACATCGAGACCACGCCGAGCTTCTGGTCCTCGCGCTTCATCTCGCTCAGCAGCTTGCAGGTGAGGATCGCGCCGGTGGCGCCGAGCGGGTGACCGAGGGCGATGGCGCCGCCGTTGGGGTTGACCCGCGCCGGGTCGAGACCGAGCTCCTGGACGCAGTAGCTAGCCTGCGCGGCGAAGGCCTCGTTGATCTCGTAGGTCTGGATCTCGTCGGTCTTCTTGCCCGAGAGCTCCATCAGCTTGCGGATCGCCGGGACGGGGCCAATGCCCATGATCGCCGGGTCGGTGCCGACGACGGAGAAGTTGCGGAAGTAACCGTGGACCGTCAGGCCGAGCTCTTGGGCCCTGTCGGCGGCCATCAGCACGACGGCGGCGGCGCCGTCGGTCAGCGGCGAGCTGTTGCCCGGGGTGACCGAGCCCTTGGCGTGAAACACCGGCCGCAGCTTGGCCAGGCCCTCTTGGGTGGTCTGGGGGCGGATCAGCTCGTCATGCTCGAGCTTCAGCTTACGCTCGCCGGTCTCCTCGAAGACGCTGGTCTCGACAGCGACGATCTCGTCTGCGAACTTGCCGGCCTCGCGAGCTGCGGCGGCGCGCATATGGCTGGTGTAGGCGAACTCATCCTGGCGCTCTCGCGAGATCTCGAACGTGCGGGCGACGTTCTCGGCGGTGATGCCCATGCCGGTGTAGCTCTCGGGGCGCTCGGCGAAGAGGCCCGGATGCGCCGAGGGCTTGTTTCCGCCCATCGGCACCATCGACATCGACTCGACGCCGCCGGCGACGACGGCGTCCATCGCGCCGATCGCGATCTGCCCGGCGGCGATGGCGATCGCCTGCAGCCCAGAGGAGCAGAAGCGGTTGATGGTCATCGCCGGGATCTCGTCTGGCAGGCCCGCGAGGTGTACGGCCACACGGGCGACGTTCATGCCCTGCTCGCCCTCGGGCATCGCGCAGCCGAGGACCACGTCACCGAGCAGCTTCGGGTCGAGGGCCTCACCGGCGCGCGCCACGGCCTCCTTCACCGCGAGAGCGGCGAGGGTGTCGGGGCGAGTGTCCCGCAGGCTGCCTTTGACAGCGCGCCCACAGGGCGTGCGGGCGAAAGAAACGATAGCGACATCTCTCATGACTATCTCCTGGCATGACCCGCCGGCGCTGGCCTGACGGGCCGTGTCATCTCGTTCGGGTAAGCGACACGCTCTGCGCTAGTTGCGCAACGGCTTGCCTTTTTGCAGCATGTGCTGCATCCGCTCCTGGGTCTTCTTCTCGCCGACCAGCGAGAGGAACGCCTCACGCTCGAGGTCATAGACCTGCTGGTAGCCGGTCTTCAGTCGCGTGCAGGTGTCACCGCCGGTGAGGATACGCGCCAGCTTGCCAGCGATCATCGCCTCGTGTTCGGTGACCTGCTCTCCCTTGACCATGCCGTCGACGAACCACTTGAAGGCGGTCGCGCCGTTCTCGCCCGGCAGGCGCAGCATCGTCGGCCGCGGGCGGCGGTAGCCGGCGCGGGCTAGACCGAGGACGGTCTGCTTGGCGTCATAGAGCAGCTGGTCACGGTTGAAGGTGATGCGGTCGACGTCGCGGAGGAACCCGTTGACCCGCGCGTCGTCGGCGCCGACGGAGACCTTGGCCATCGCGATGTTGGTGAAGGCTTGCTTGATCGCCGGCATCGGATCGATCGCCGGGTCGTCGGGGAGGTTGCCGCAGAAGCGCTCGAGCAGCGCCCAGCAGCCGCCGCCAGCGGGGATCACGCCGACACCGATCTCCACCAAGCCCATGTAGGTCTCGGCGTGGCAGCGCGCCGCGTCACCGGCCATCGCCAGCTCCGCGCCGCCGCCCAGGGCCAGGCCGGCCGGGGCGGTGACCACCGGGATCGACGAGTAGCGCATCCGCGCCACGGCGCTCTGTAGGTTGCTGATCATCGACTCGAGGTCGTCCCACTTCTTCATGCTCACCGCGGCGAGCACGCCGAAGAGGTTCGCGCCGGCGCAGAAGGCCTGGGGGTCGTCATTGCCGACGACCACGCCGGTCCAGCCCTCTTGCTCGGCCTTGTCGACGGCCTTATGGAGCATCGCGATGATGTCCGGATCGATGGCGTTCATTTTGGTGTGGAACTCGACACCGAGGACGCCGTCGTCGAGGTCGTAGATCGTCGCGCCGCTGTTCTTGTCGACGACCTTCTCCCGCTCCTTCAGCGCCTTGAGGCTGATGTATTTCGGGTCGACGTCGCGGGCCTTCTCGGCCTTGTCGGCGAAGTCGTAGTAGGTCGGCTCGGCGGCGCTCTTGCCATAGAAAGACGTCACGCCCTTGGCGAGCATCTCCTTGACCGAGGCCGGGACGGGCATGCCGTCCTTTTCCATGCGCTCGACGGTCTCCGGCACGCCGAGAGCGTCCCAGGTCTCGAAGGGGCCCATCTCCCAGGCGAAGCCCCACTTCAGCGCGTTGTCGATGCTGACCACGTCGTTGGCGATCTCGCCCATGCGGTTCGCCGAGTAGATCAACACCTTGGCCGTGGCTTCCCAGGCCAGCTTGGCGTATTTGTCGTCTTGCTCGAGCAGCTTCTTGACCCGCTCGCCGACGTCCTCGATCTTGCGCACGGCGCCGATCGACGCGGCTCGGATGCTCTCTTTGGGCTTGTACTCGAAGGTCTTGTAGTCGAGGGCGAGGATGCTCTTGCCCTCTTTTTTGTAAAAGCCCTGGCCGCTCTTGCCGCCCAGCCAGCCGCGCTTGACCAGCTCGCGCAGATACTCGGGCGCCTTGAAGGTCTCGCGCTCCTCGTCGTCGACGAGCATCTCGTAGCAGTTGTCTGCGACGTGTACGAGGGTGTCGAGGCCGACCATGTCGCCGGTGCGGAAGACGGCGCTCTTCGGGCGACCCATCGGCGTGCCGAAGACGGCGTCGAGCTCCTCGACGCTGAACCCGTCACGCTCCATCGCGTGCAGCAAAAAGAGCATCCCGTAGGTGCCGATGCGGTTGGCGACGAAGTTCGGCGTGTCCTTGCCGACCACGATGCCCTTGCCGAGCACCTCGGCGCCGTACTTCACCATGTGATCGAAGACCTCTTTGTCGGTCTCCTCGCCGGCGACGAGCTCGAGCAGGCGCATGAAGCGCACCGGGTTGAAGAAGTGCGTGACGAAGAAGTGCTTCTTGAAGTCGTCGGAGCGCCCCTCGACCATGTCGGCGATCTTCAGGCCGGAGGTGTTCGAGGTGATCAGCGTGCCCGGAGTGCGGTACTCGTCGAGGCGAGCGAAGAGGCTGCGCTTGATGTCGAGGTTCTCGACCACGACCTCGATCACCCAGTCGACGTCTTTGATCGTCTCGAGGTCGTCGTCAAAGTTGCCGACCGAGATCAGATCCGCGTCTTGTGGATGGTGATACGTCGGCGGCTTCGACTTGCGGGCCTTGGCCAGCGCGGTGGTCGCGAACCTGTTGCGGAACGCTGCGTCATCTTTGGTCAGGCCCTTGGCCTTGTCGTCGTCGCCGAGCTCCGGCGGCACGATGTCCAAGAGCATGACCTCAAGGCCCGCGCCCGCGAGGTGGGCCGCGATGCCCGTTCCCATCACGCCGGCGCCAAGCACGGCAACGCGCTGAATGTTTCTCGCCATGACTACTCCTCACCACGCTGGCTGCTTCCGTCTGTCGCGGAAGCGGGCGGTGCCGAAACGTGGCCAGCGACGTAGAGCCCCGTACGTCGGGGCAAGACACTGGCCAAACAATTCATCAACTGATCGTTGACACACTGAGTCGTAGCATCTAAGCGAGCCGGCGCCAACCAACAGCACGATCTGCCAACAGCACGATCTGCCAACAGCACGATCTGCCAACAGCACGATCTGCCAACAGCACGATCTGATCGCGTCGGATCCACGAGCTCGCCCACACGCCTCGCCCGCCTGCCCCCGACCAACCCTCCTGCCCCCAACCAACCCTGCCTGCCCAAAAAACCGTTGAAATTCAAAGGAGCTTCCTGAACCCGCTGACGCTCGTCGTCTCGCTGGTTCAGCGCTCGACCCAGGGATACGGTGCAGAGCGTCATGCGGTTTCGACGGATTGGCGCTGGTTTTGCTGCAGAGCGAAGGATTGGCGCTGGTTTTGCTGCAGAGCGTCGTGAGCTGCGATTTCGACCAGGAGAGCTGGCGGAAAGAGGGCAGGGGCGCTAGGTAGAGTCGTTACGCCACCTACTGGAGCTCGTGCTGGGCTACCACACCCCAACGCTGCGTGGCAGAGGCCGAGCAGGAGGGATTGGGAGCAGGAGGGACTGGGCGATGCCTAGCTGGTTGATAGGACTTCTCGGGGTGCCCGTCGCCTGCGGCATCATCGGCTGGATCACCAACGTGATCGCCGTGAAGATGATCTTCCGCCCGCGGGAGGCGCTGAGGCTAGCTGGGCTGACATTTCAGGGGGTGCTGCCCAAGCACCTCGATCATTTCGCCGGTCAGCTGGCCGAGATCATCACGGGCGACTTCATGACGACCTCTGAGATGGTCGCCAACCTCGACATCGACAAGGTCTACGACCAGCTCCAGCGTCGCGCCGACGAGACCTTCGACCTCCTTGTTGACGACCTCAAGGGCATCCTCGGCGAGGGGCAGCGAGCGATGATCACCGACGAGGTGATCGAGACGGTGCACGCCAAGGTTCACGAGGAGCTTCGCGGCGCGCTGCCAGAGATCAAAGAGGAGCTCTGCGAGCGCGCCGACGACCTCGTCGATCTGACGGCGGCGCTGAAGCAGAAGATCATGGAGATGGGCGCCACCCATCTCGAGCAGGTGATCTACAAGATCGCCCGCAAGGAGCTGAAGTTCATCGAGTACTACGGTGGCGTCTTCGGCTTCCTGATCGGCGGGATCCAGCTCGGTGTGGTCTTCGCTATCGGCGCCAGCATCAGCTGGGAGCTGCCGGTGATCGGGGCGCTGGTGGGGATGTTCACCAACTACCTCGCGATCCAGATGCTCTTTTATCCGCGGGAGATGCGGGGTGTGGGGCCTTTCAAGCTCCAGGGGCTCTTCCCCAAGCGGCAGACCGAGATCGCGATGGCCCAGGCGGAGGTTGCCGCCGAGGAGTTGATCCTCGTCGATGAGATCTTCGCCCAGCTCAAAGACAAGCTGATCCCCGACCAGGTCGACCAGAGCATGGTCCAGCAGATCGAGGGCGAGCTGACCAAGCGCTACCCGATGGTCGCCGGTACCGTGCAGGCGGTCCTCACCAGCGAGCAGCAGGAGCAGTTCAAGGAGCTTCTGGCCAAGCGCTTCGTCGAGCTGACGCCCGCTGTCGCTGACGAGGTGATCGATGTCGCGGCCAAGCACATCGACATCGAGACCATCATGGCCGACAAGATCTCCAACCTGCCCAAGCTCCGCTTCGAGGAGCTGCTGCGGGGGTTGTTCAAGGAAGAGGAACTCTACCTCGTGATCTACGGCGGGCTGCTCGGCGCCGTGATGGGCCTTCTCCAGCTCGCCGCGCTCGGGCTGGCTCGGTAGCTTCTCAGCGTGTGGGGGCTCCTTCGTCCGGTCTTCGTCGGGTCGCCGCTGGCTCGATTCGAGGGGCAGGCAGGCTGCTGGTAGCAAGCGACCGACGAGCAACAACCGCCGTGATTTCGCAGACCAGCGCAGCGACGGGAGGTAAGTTGGTCAGCGCTCTAGACGTTCAGCGAGAGCTGAGCCCAGCGCCAGTGGGTGTCGTCGGCCTTGCGCTGCAGGCGCGCGAGGACCTTGGCTCGCTTGGCGTGGCCACGGGTCAGGGGGGCGACGGCGACGTCGTCGTAGTCGTAGATCGCGGCGTCCTGCTTGCCTGGCGCAGGGGCGAGGAGCGGGGCGCTGATCTTCTCGAGCTTCTGCGCGTGGGAAAACGGGAAGGTGATGAAGAGCCGCGAGGCGCGAGGGGTCTTCACCGCCTCGAGGGCGATCTGGCCGGTGGCGAAGAGCACGCTGATCTCGCCGCGGGTGAAGCGCGCGACCCGGGCTGTGCGATCCCCGGGGCGGATGTCGCTGGTGACCAGCTCGGCGCTGATCTCGCCAGGCAGCTCCTCCGCGAGCAGCGCCAGGTGGTCGCGTCGCTCCGAGAGCACGAGGCAGGCTTGGCCGGCGCGTACCTCGTTGACGACGTCTTCGGCGATCTGCGCGGCGCGCTGTTGATCGGAGGCGAGGGCCGCGAGCAGCGCCTGGTACTGGCTGCGACCGCCGTAGTCGAAGGCGAAGGTCGTCTGGCGGTGGCGCAGGGCGAGCTTTAACGCCTGGTGGTTGACCGGCGCGGCGAGCTCGTAGGCGACGCCGCCGAGCACAAGGTAGAGCGGGCCGTGGAGTTGGTCTTGGCGGCTGCTCTCGGCGGCCAGGCCGAGCAGGTGCCGCGGCGCCAGACCGCGGAGGGCGGTGAGCAGGCGGATGGGGTCGACGGCGTGGACGGCGTCGAGCACGAGCTGGCCGAAGGCCTCGCGATGCTGCGCCAGGGCGCCCGGCGTGAGGGCCTCATAGCTGGTGACGACCACCCGCGCCGCCGCGCTTGCGTCGCCGAGCCGCGCCAGCTCGCCCCGCGCCGTGGAGAGAGCGAGGACCTCGCCGAGGGTGGCGAGCCAGAGGCGGACCTGGGCGCTGTCGGCGGCGACGACCAGGGTGCGCTGCTGTCTGCGGGCGACCAGCTCGGCGGCCAACGCCAGGCGGTCGTCTTGCGCGGGGGCGACGAGCACGCCGCTGTCGCGCAGCAGGAGCCGGTGGAGCGCCTGCTGTTGTGGCCCGGCGAGCCGACGGCGGTGGTGCAGCGGCGGACTGGAGACGCTGCTGCGGCGGTCGTCGACGGAAAAGGGGATGCCCTGGCGCCGGCAGGTCTCGGTGAGCTGCGGCAGCAGGGTCTGGGGCATCACGTGGGCGTCGCCTTGAGTCGACAGCAGCGTGAACAGGCCCTTGTGGTGCTCGTCATGGTCGAGGAGCTTGGCCAGGTCGTGGCGGCGCAGCTGTCTGCGCAGAGCTAGGACCAGCTTCCGCGGGGTCTCGGCTGGCAGCCGCAGCTCGCTGTCGACCACGACGGCCAGCGGTTCGTCGCCGCCGGTGCTGCTCATCGCGCGTCGTGGGCTCGCCGTCGGGTGGCGAGCGGGGATACCGGCCATGGGTCGTTCTGCTCCGGGGTGTGGGCCAACTCTTGGTCCCAGACGTTACCAAGAGCCTAGCCAGGCGAGCCGGGGGAGACAACTTTATCTCGCTCTACGGCATCCACATCTCTTCTTTGCCCAAGGCCGAGCGCGATAGGGGCGCTCGCTCGCTCGAGGTGGACGACCTTGGCGATCGCGCCATCGGTGACGAGGGCGGACGTGAAGAGGGCCGACGCGAAGAAGGCCGACGCGAAGAAGGCCGACGCGAAGAAGGCCGACGCGAAGAAGGCCGACGCGAAGAAGGCCGCCCCAACAGGAAGGCGCCGCTGATCGTGCATCAAGACTGTCCGCGATAGCGAGCCGTCGCAATGGACGCGTCGCGGTTCGTGCTGTACGCTTCGCGCTCGTGTCAGCCTCTGGATACTCCCGACACTCAGTACCAGATACTAATTATTTCTAATGATTTACCCATTCCATCTGCTCAAGCTCGCGCGACCCCAGCAGTGGACCAAGAACGTCTTTGTGCTCACCGGGCTGCTCTTCGGTCACGGCTGGGACAAGCGGCCGGTCATCATGGGGGCGTTGATGGCCTTCGCAGCCTTTTGTCTTATCTCGAGCGGCGTCTATGTGATCAACGATCTCTTCGACCGCGAGGCAGACCGGCAGCACCCCGAGAAGAAGAACCGCCCGCTCGCTTCTGGCGCCGTGGGTGTGGGCGGTGCGCTCTTTCTGCTCGCGCTGCTCTGGGGCGGGGGCTTCACCCTCGGCTATGGGGTCTCACCGGCTCTCGCGGCGATCCTCGGGACCTACGCGGTGATGAACATCGCCTACTCGCTGCGGCTGAAGCACGAGCCGGTGCTCGACGTCTTCTTGCTCGCTGCGGGTTTCGTGCTGCGGATCCTCGGCGGTACGCTAGGGCTGGGTATCCCGCCGAGCCACTGGCTGCTGCTTACGGGCACGGCTGTCTCGCTCTTTCTCGGCTTCGTCAAGCGACGGGCTGAGCTGATCAAGCTCGGCGACAACCCAGGCGCGCACCGCAGGGTGCTCGCCCACTACACCGACAAGCTGCTCGACGCAGCGATCGGCATCAGCGCCACGGTCGCGATTGTCTCCTATGGCCTCTATTCGATGAGCAAGCACGCGATCCGCGTGCACGGCACGGATATGCTGATCTACACCGTGCCCCTCGTGATGTACGGGATCTTCCGCTACCTCTACGTGCTCTACGGCAAGGGAGGCGGCGGAGACCCCTCGAAGGACCTCTTCCGAGACTCGCATATCCTCGTCGCTGGAGCGCTCTGGGTTGGGGTTACGCTCTACCTGATCGCGTAGCCCTGGCGAAGGGAGCTCTCTGAGAGGGCCGTCGTTTCAGATGGCCTGATCTGATGGGGGGCGCGATCGGTCTGTGCGCTTGTGCAAACGTTGTCGTGGGGAGACGCACGTTTCTACGTGGGGACCTGTCGAGTCTTGCACGGTGATCGTTGCCGATTCTGCCGGGCGGGCCGCTCGACCGCGGTTGCGCGCGAGGTGGGCGGCCCTATTCTCTTCGATATGAGTGACGACAAGATCGCCAAGAGCGAACAAGAGTGGCGTGATGAGCTGTCGCCGCAGGCCTTTCATGTCTGTCGGGAGAAGGGCACCGAGCGTGCGTTCACCGGCGCTTACTGGGACGAGAAGCGCGCTGGCGTCTATCGCTGCGCCTGCTGTGGTGCTGCGCTCTTCAGCTCGGAGAGCAAGTACGACTCCGGGAGCGGTTGGCCGAGCTTCTGGCAGCCGATCGTCGATGGCGCGATCGCCACACAACAGGACAACAGCCTCTTCATGCGGCGGACAGAGGTGCTCTGTCGTCGTTGCGACGCCCACCTGGGCCATGTCTTTTCCGACGGGCCGCGCCCCACGGGCCTACACTACTGCATCAACTCGGTGGCGTTGAAGCTCGAGCCTGCAAAGGAGGCGGGGGAGTCGTCGTCAGGAGACTCGACACCGTAAGGAGGGCGAGCCGCTTCTCGTCACAAGAGAACGACGAAAGACGACGAAAGACGACGAAAGGCGACGAAAGACGACGAAAGACGACGAAAGACGTTGTTCAGCTGATTCGGTGCACCCCCCACAAATCTCTCCTGTCGCCGGGCACAACACCGCCGGTCTCTCCTGTCGCCGGGTACAACACCGCCGGCCGCTTTCTGGGCCTCAGAACGTTCGCCGTACCACCCGTATGGTGCATGTCTTCGGGTACGAAAGCGGCTCGGCAGCTCAGCACCCGGCTCGGTCCCGAATTCGGCAGCTCAGCACCCGGCTCGGTCCCGAATTCGGCAGCTCAGCACCCGGCTCGGTCCCGAATTCGGCAGCTCAGCACCCGGCTCGGTCCGGAGTGTGTAGGGGGGGCTCTTTTAAACGTCACGTGGGTGAGCGATGAAGCTTTGATAAACAAGCCCTTTCGGGCTTCACCTGCTCTGGGGATCGGGCATACTTGGTGTCGGGCCGCGAGGTCCTGGGCCCGTGACGCTTTCCCCCCCCCAAGGCGGCACGGGCCTTCTTTTTTTTGCCTCAACCTTTCTCCGCCACCGCTCGATACGTTTCGCGCAACTTGGCCATCTGTGCCTTCGTGTGGAAGTCCGCGGGGATGTCGACAGTCGGCGCCTCCCGCAACAGGGACGCCAACGCACGGCCGAGAGCTTGGACGTCGCCCCAGGGGACGAGGCCTTGTCCCGGGTGCCACTCGCGGATACCCCCCGAGTCGTAGGCGGCGACAGGCACGCCGAAGCTCAGCGCCTCGAGGCCAACGATGCCAAAGGGCTCCTGCCACCGCGAGGGCATCAACAGCGCTCGGGCGGCTCGGTAGTGGGCGCCGAGGGCGGAGCGGTCGAGCCAACCGGTGACACGCTGGCCTCGGCGCTCGAGGTGCTGGCGTTGCGACCCGGTGCCTGCAAAGACCAGCGGGAGCGTGGTCTGGCTGGCGGCGTGTGCTGTGATCGCGTCGTCGATCCCCTTGGCCTCGACAAGACGGCCGACGAAGAGCACGCACGGTTCGATCTGCACCTTGGCGTTGGCCTTCAGCGCTGAGAGATCGACGAAGGGCGGGATCACGGCGAGCCGCTCCCTCGCGAGACCTACATCGACCAGCTCGCCCTTCATGTACGCCGAGAGCACGACCACCCGAGGTAGCTGGGCCAGCGCCGCCAACCGGCGCTCGGTCAAGGCCACCATCCGCTCGGCGTAGCTCTGATCGCCAAGACAGGGCGCGCAGAGCTCAGGGGCGAAGCGTCGAGCGCAGCGTCTCCCACCGAGCTGGAGCTTGCCCTGGCCTGGGCAGAAGGGGCGGTGGTCCTGTACTGTGGCCAGCGCCGGCCAGCTCGAGGCTCGCTCTAGGAGCCAAGGGTTGACGACGTTGTGCAGGTGAACGACGTCGAACTCGTGGAGGTCGAGCTCCTTTGCGAGAGGGTGAGCGTCGCGGGCTTCGATCCCGGCGACGACGCGGTGTGGGCAGGGCGGACGCGCGGTGCCGTCATCGATGCCCACCACCAGCTCGAGGCGCCCGATCGTCGGGTCGGCGGCGAGCTCTCCGAGCACGTCGAGCAGGTGTTGATCTGCGCCGCCGCGGCGGCTGCATCGATCGGCGATGACTGCGACATGCATCGCGATCAGGGCTTGTTGCTGGCGAGGTGGCGGACGTAGGCGCGCATCGCGTGTACGAGCTTCGGGCGGCGGGCGAGATCCGGGTTGGGAGGCATCACCACGCTCTTGCCGATGGCGGCTCCTCCGCCGACGATGCTCGCTTCGATCTGAGCGTCGCTGACGCTGCGCTGCCAACCCTCGACATGGAAGCTGCGCGGGGGTGGGTTGCTCTTTTGCGCCTGTGGGCCGTCGCCAGCGCCGGTCTTGCCGTGACAGCTCTCGCAGCGCGCTTGGTAGAAGCGCCGCGCTTTCTCCCGCATCGGCCCAGAGACGCCCGCCCAGGGGTTCTCTGCGGCGCTCTTGCGACAAGCGCCGAGGCTCGAGGCTTCGAGGAGAGCTGCCACGACCAGGGCGACGAGGTGCAGACGTTGCTTGACCATAGCTCAGCGGACGAGTGAACGATACTGCAGGAGCTTCAGGTGGAGTCTGCCCTCGCGCAGCTCGAGCTCGCCGCGGATCATCCCTTTGATGCGGCCATCTCTGCCCAGCGCGGCGATGGAGATGTCGTCGAGGCGTAGCCGGTAGCTTCCAAGATCGAGCTTGCTCAGCGCCGCGCAGAGGCGATCGCGGCCGGCGCGAGCGCGACGCAGATTGGCCAGCATGCGCATGGTGCGCACGCCGGGGTGCATGATCGTTTTCAGCGGTCCCGGAGAGACCAGCGGCAGCGCCTGACAGCGGCCTGTCTTCAGCATCGTCGCAAGACCTCGAGCCCCCCGGGCGAAGAGCTGCGCCACCGGGCCCTTGTAGGCAGAGAGCGGGTGTGTCGGCACGGAGAGCTTATGCGCCGTGGGGACGCGGCCGTCGATCTTGAAGAACTGTGGGCCGTGTTCACCGGTGTGCATGAACGTGCGCAAGTAGAACGTGGCCTCGCTCGGTTTATCCTTGGCCGCGAAGAGCAGCTCGAACTCGAAGCCCATCATCCGCAGCTCTCGTGGGTTGGCGGATTGCACACGCTGCACCAAGCCGCGGGGCACGATGCCGCTCATTGGCGCGAAGGGCGTGGCGGAGGGAGGAGTCTTCAGCAAGGCTCGCTTAGCCGCCTCGACGATCTCGGCGCTCGCCTTCATCACCGGTGAGAGCGGGCCCCGCTCGCGCCACTCCTTCAGCTTGGCCTTGTCCTGGGGGCTGAGCTTTTCGGGGGGCGTGGGGCTCGCTGGCTTCGTCGGCGGCGCGGGCTCGGCCGGCGTCGTGGTCGAGCCAGCCGAGGCGTGGCGCTGCGGCGCCTTCTTGGTGCAGCCCAGCGGCGCTGCGAGCGCGAAGGCCATCAAGGTGATGATCGGGGCGCGGTGTGTGAACATCATTGCTCTTTCATCAGGTCGGCGTCGGTGTTTAGCTCAGCAGCGATCTCGGAGGGGAGCGGGAACCAGCGCAGCCGCTCGAGCCCTTCGGAGAGGCTCGAGTCCTCGCTGCGGATCGTCGACGGCGAGACCTCATCGAGGATCCGACGCGCCTCCTCGAGATACTCGGCGAGCGCGCTCTCGGGCTCGGTGCGGTGGGAGGAGCGGTACTCCAGCCGCCCACCAGAGTAGTCGAGCAGACCCAGGCGCAGCGCGGGCGTGAGGCGACGCCGGCGGTGGTGCCACAGCCCGCTGTCGGGGCAGAACGTGTATTGGGGCAGGAGCTTCCACCCCTCGGCGGCGATCAGGTGCACCGCGTCGATCAAAAACTCGAGCGTCGTCTCGGAGATGAAGTAGTTGAAGTTCACCCGCACCCAGCCCGGCTTGATCCCCTCACAGCCGTGGAGGATCTCGCGCTCGAACTCGCGCGAGGTCACCAGGTCGATGCCGAGGAGGCGGTGTCCGTAGGGGCCGGCGCAGGAGCAGCCGCCCCGCGCCTGGATACCGAAGAGGTCGTTGAGGAGCGCGACGACGTAGTTGTGATGCAGGTAGCGATCGCCGTGGCGCACCATGAACGAGATGATCGAGAGCCGCTTGAGCTTGGTGCTGCCGAGGATCTGCAGCTGCGGATCGGCTCCCCAGGAGGTCATGGCGCGGGCGAGGAAGCTCGCCTCGCGCTCCTCGATGGCCTCGGCGGTGACGGCGCTCTTGAGCTGGAAGACGAGCCCCGCGCGGATCGAGCCGATGATCTCCGGCGTGCCGCCCTCCTCGCGATGCTCTGGCTCTTTGAGGTAGCAATGCTCGAGGTGGTTGACGTAGGCCACTGTGCCGCCGCCGGGGGTCGCGGGGACGCGGTTGCGGAAGAGCTTGCGCTTGGCGACCAGCACGCCTGGGGTGCCAGGGCCGCCGATGAACTTATGAGGCGAGAGGAAGATCGCGTCCTTGTAGGCGAGGTGCCCGTCATCACCCTCTGCCCTGAGGTTCATCTCGATCTTCACGTAGGGCGCCGCGGCCGCGAAGTCCCAGAAGGCCAGCGCACCATAGCGGTGCAGCAGCACGGAGAGCCCCGAGGTGTCGCTGACGATGCCGGTGACGTTGGACGCGGCCGAGAAGGCGCCGATCTTCAGCGGGCGGGCGGCGTAGCCGATCAGCTCGCGCTCGAGCTGCCGCTGATCGATGCGACCATCGGCGTCCTCGGCGATCATCACCACGTCGGCGATCGTCTCTCGCCAGGGCAGCTCGTTGGAGTGGTGCTCGTAGGGGCCGATGAAGACCACGGGGCGCTCGTTGGGCGGGATCAGCTCGCTGAGGCCGTAGCGGGCGTCGAGCTCTGCGGGGATGCGCAGGCCGAGGACGCCGATCAGCGTGTTGATCGCGCCGGTGGCCCCGCTGCCGCTGAAGATCACGACATCGTCGTCGCCACCACCCACCGCTTCCTTGATCAGCGCTCGCGCGTCCTCGCGGAAGGTCGTGGTCTGCAGGCCCGTGCCTGAGGTCTCCGTATGTGTGTTGGCGTAGAGCGGCATCACCTCGTGGCGGATGAAATCCTCGATGAAGCGCAACGAGCGCCCCGAGGCCGTGTAGTCGGCGTAGGTCACGCGGCGTGGGCCGAAGGGGCCCTCGATCGACTGGTCGGCGCCGATCACCGCCTCGCGGATATGGCCGATCACCGCCCCGGGGACGTGGCCGAACCCCGCCTCGCGAACGTAGGTGAGCCGCTCGCTGTCTCGCTGTCTCTGTTGATCGCTCATCTTCGAGTGCTCTCGGCGGCGCGGGTCGATGCCCGCGACGCGGGCCGATTATGCCTGGCCGCGTCGAATCCTGCTACGGTGGTGCCGATGCCCGAGGCGACGTTCTACTGGATCGTGCTCGCGTGCTGGCTGGGCTTTGCCCTGTTGACGGTGCCCGTGCTGATGTGGATCTCGGCGCCCTATGGTCGACATATGCGCGAAGGTTGGGGGCCTCGGATCCCGCGCTGGTTGGGGTGGGTGTTGATGGAGTCGCCGGCGCTGTGGGTCTTCGCCCTGGCGGCGAGCCTGGGTGTGGCCGCCGGGCCCTCTCTCTCGTCGACCAGCGCAAGCCCCCGCTGGCAGAGCACACCGACGCTGCTGCTGAGCGGGATGTACCTCGGCCACTACGTCTACCGTGCGCTGATCTACCCGTTTCGGCTGCGCGGCGGCAACGCGCTGATGCCGGCCTCCGTCGCCGGCTTCGCGCTGCTCTTCAACCTCGTCAACGGGTATCTGCAAGGGCGATGGCTTCATGTCCTTGGTCCGGTTTACCCCGACGGCTGGCTGGGCGATCCACGCTTCCTCATCGGCGCGTCGCTCTGGGCGATCGGGCTGGCGATCAACCTCCACGCTGACGAGGTGTTGCTGCGCCTGCGAAAGCCTGGCGAGCGGGGCTACACGATCCCCAACGGCGGTCTCTATCGCTTCGTCTCATGTCCGAACTATCTTGGCGAGCTGGTCGAGTGGAGCGGCTACGCGTTGGCGTGCTGGTCGCTACCCGGGGCCGCCTTCGCGATCTGGGTCGCGGCGAACCTGTTGCCGCGGGCCCGCGCGCACCACGCCTGGTACCATGAGACCTTCGGCGACGGCTACCCCGCGGAGCGCAGGGCGGTGATCCCCTTTCTGCTCTAGGAGCTTCCCCATACATGCCTCCCGTCGCCGGGGACAGCACCGCCGGCCGCTTCCTCGCTCTCAGAACGTTCGCCATACCTCGTTTGTGGGGGTGCTCCTCGTTCGAGCGACAATGAGCTCGGCTCGAAGGGCAAGCCGCGATGAGAGCTGGATCAGCAGTGGCAGCGGTCCGGCACATACCTCAGTCGTCGCGCTTCGCTCTATCGTCGTCGCCGCGCTCCTCCACGCGGCGCACGACCGCCTGCTGCTGCATCGAGCGGGCCTGCTCCATCTGATCTTGCAGGGAGTGCTCGATCACCAGCTCGGAGCTGCTCGTCGGCGCGAGGATCACCTCCTCTTCGATCGCCGTCTGGCCGATCACAGCGGCGTCAGGGCTGATGAAGTGGATGACCTCGCTGTTGGTGCTGGGCTCGATGAGCGACTCGTCAGGGGGCAGGGGGAGGCTCTCTGGGGTCAGCGCCGGTGTGTGCGGGAAGAGAGACGGTCGGCGGCCGCGGTCTCCCGTTTTCCGGCGCCCCTTTGATCGCGCGGGGCTCGAAGTCTCCCCCGGGCGGGCCGCCGCGTGCTCCGGATCGACGATCGCGGTCACCGTCTGCTCCTCCTCGTCTGGCGCGAGGCGGCTCAGCTCGTCGAGATCGAAGGAGTGCTCGCCGGAGATCATCAGGGGAGCCGGGACCTTGACCTCGAACCGTGGTCGAGACGCTTGGAGCACCTCCTCGGTCGGCTTCGGCGTGTCGCTCCCGCTCCTAGGCGCCTGGGTAGGTGTGGCCTCGAGCACCTCACTGAAGGGCGAGAGGTCGAGGGTCCAGGGCTCGATCGTGGTGATGACCTGCAGCGCCGCGATCAGCTCGGCGACCGAGGCGAAGCGGTCGTCGCGCCTCTTCGCCATCGCCTTCAGGATCAGCGCCTCGAGGCCCTCGGGGAGCTCGACGAGCTGCGAGGGTGGCGTGGGCTCGAGGCGAAGCTGGGCGGCGAGCACGCGCATCGGGTTGGGGTCGGAGAAGGGCTTTCGACCACAGACCAGCTCATAGAGCATCACCCCCAAGGCGTAGATGTCGACCCGGTGGTCGATCTCGTCGCCGCGGCATTGCTCGGGGGCCATGTATTCGGGCGTGCCGAGCACGGTCCCCACAGCGGTAGCCTCGTCGTCTCCCGCGTCGCCGTGGCGCAGCTTCGCGATGCCGAAGTCGAGGATCTTGATGAAGGGGTGTGGTGGGCGGCGCAACACGACGATGTTGTCGGGCTTGAGGTCGCGGTGAACAAAGCCCTTGGCGTGGGCGGCGCGGAGCGCGTCGCAGAGCTGCTGGTAGAGCGGCAGGATGTGGCCCGGGTGGAGTCGCCCCGCGCGGCTGATCAGCTGATGCAGCGGCAGCCCATCGAGGAGCTCCATGATCAAGTAGGCGCGACCATCGTCGAGCTCGCCGATAGAGAAGATGTCGACGATGTTGTGGTGGCCGATCTGGTTGACCGAGCGGGCCTCGAGGACGAAGCGCGAGAGGGTGCGGGGATCGTGAGCGAGGCGCCGGTCGAGCACCTTGATCGCGACGCGTTTGCTGATCACGGGGTGGATGCCGGCGTAGATCGCGCCCATGCCACCGGTCGCGATGTGACGCTCGATGCGGTACTCGCCGACCATCATCCCCGCTTCGAGCACCACCGGCGGCAAGGTGGGCCCGTCCTGGGAGACGGCTGGCCGGGCGAAGGTCTGGCTGACCTCCATCAGCGGCAGGCCGTCGTCCTGGCAGAACCCGACCGTGTCGTCGTAGGTCGCTCGACAGCCGGGGCAGACACGCATCGGTCGCGGGGCTCCTTGGTGGACCCTAGGGCGAATACGAACGGCGCGACCGTACCCCGACCTTGTCCCGACCTGGGGGAGGTCTCGCCGACCTGTCGGTATAATGGCGAATGTTATCATTGGCGCCGAACGGGGACAATTGCGACTCGAGGAGGGTGCGACTCGAGGAGGGCCCCGGGCGAAGGGGCGGAAGGGCGCCTGCGATGAGCGTGGGAGCGCTCTCGGGTTCGTAGGCAAAACGTCTATTCCTCGCTGGCCAGGGGCCGCCCGAAGATGGTCTACTGATGGTCTCTGACTGACGAGCAACAAGCCAGCGGAGTCCAGGACTAGGGATCGTTCACCTTTCCTGGGTTGCAGTACGAAGCGCATACGGGATGTGAGCCTGTGAAGCATCAGCGCCTGATAGCGATCGTGATCGCGGCGGTGGTCGGCCTGACCACGCTGTGGCCCGACGTGAGTGATGCCCGTCGTCGTCGGCGCTACCGACGCGCCCAACGTCTACGCGTCGCCGTGGTGCCGATCGCCGCGACGGGGCGCGCGGCTCGCAAGCTCTCCTACAAGCTGACGCGCAAGCTCTTACGTAGGCTGAAGCGCAAGCGTCGGCGACAGGTGATCTTGCTGTCGCGACGAAGGCTGGCGAAGCTCCGCCGTTGCCTGCAGGAGCCCGCGTGTGTGCAGGGCTTGGGCAAGAAGCTGCGAGTCGAGTACATCGTGACGGGGCATATCATGCGAGTGCGGCGCGCCTACCACGTCGATCTGGCCGTGGTCTCGGTCGCCCTCGGCGGGGTCGCGACCTCGCGTTCGTTTCGCACCCGAAGCGCTTGGAAGGTCGTCAGCGCGGGTAGCGCGCGGGGGGAGCGTTTGTTGGGGGCGGCCCCCAGCGCAGCGCGCAAAGCGATCGCGGCGAAGAAGCCCAAGCCCCCTGAAGACCCGCCGAAGGCGCCGGGCGTCCAGATCGACAAGGGCGAGCAGCCCGACATGTCAAAGCTGGGCGGAGAGGACCCGACGGATCCGAAGACGATCCTCGCAGCGCAGCGCAGGTCAGCCGGCCCCGTCACGCCGAAGGGGGGCGAGCCGGGCTTCTCGAGCCTCTTCGCCAAGCGCTATTGGGCGGGCTGGCTGGCGATGGGGGCTGGTGTCGCAGCGCTGGGGGCGGGCGTCGCCTTCGGCGCAATCTCGAGAGGCGCTTTGTCGGACGCTCGAGACTCATCGAAGCAGGTCGACGCTTGGACGGCGCGTGACAAGGCCGAGAAGAACGCCCTGACCGCGAACATCATGTTCGGCGTCGCCGGCGGGGCGATGATTGTGGCGGGTGTGCTCTTCTACCTGGAGTATCGTTCGGAGCGCGCCGAGCATCGTCGGCGCAAGCTTCGGGCGGATGTGGCGGTGATGCCAGGGGGCGCCGCCCTGGGCCTGCGTGGCACCTTCTGAGGCGGCTCTAGGAGCTTGATTCACAGGCGACCTTGACACGATCGCCCGATTATGATCCACCTTTGAGATGGCCCGCCGAGATTCGCGACAGCAACCGCTGTTT
>PDWI01007334.1_pt1 | contig 21700 bp, 24 predicted proteins | sample 1430891 | NCBI WGS metagenome assembly PDWI01 (sample SAMN01162508, study PRJNA174530) | Oral metagenome, whole genome shotgun sequencing project. | biome: Marine environment; feature: Marine mammal; material: Swab sample of the gingival sulcus; isolation source: swab sample of gingival sulcus... | reverse complement strand
TGATGCTATCACTGGGGTAAAAGTATCAGGACACGCAGGGTATGATGATAGTGGCAAGGATATTGTTTGCAGTGCAGTGAGTGCTCTTAGTATTAACTTAGTAAATAGTATAGAGAAGCTTACGACTGACAAGTATCAGCTTACACATGATGAGGAGACAGGACTTATTGATTTTCTTGTTTTTAATCCATCTAAAGACACATCATTGCTGTTTAGGTCATATGAGATAGGTACCCTAGATATTTATGGTGCTTACGAGCAGTATATTGAGATTTACTATAAGGAGGTAAAGTTATGTTAAAAATGAATTTAACACTTTTCGCCCATAAAAAGGGAATGGGTTCTACTAAGAACGGTAGAGATTCGAATTCAAAAAGATTAGGCGCTAAGAGAGCTGATGGTCAGTTTGTTTTAGCAGGAAATATTTTATACAGACAAAGAGGAACTAAGATTCATCCTGGTAACAATGTAGGTAGAGGTGGAGATGACACTTTATTTGCACTTGTTGATGGAATTGTGAAGTTTGAGCGTAAGGGTAGAGATAAGAAACAAGTTTCTGTATACCCAAGAGCGTAATTAAGATTTTTTGAGTGAGAGTCATCTGTTATGGGTGGCTCTTGTTTATTTAGGAGAATAAATGATATTCGTAGATAATGTAGAAATAAATATTTCTTCTGGGAAGGGTGGCGATGGCTGCGTTTCTTTTAGAAGGGAGAAATATGTACCAAATGGTGGTCCAGATGGTGGTGATGGTGGTCGTGGAGGCGATGTCATCTTTAAGGCTAGCAAGAAGTTAAACACCCTATATGATTTTAGACATGTTAAGACTTATAAGGCGAAAAATGGTGAGCCTGGTCGTGGAGGTAAGTGCCATGGTAAAAATGGGGCTGACCTTGTTATTGAGGTACCATTTGGTACTGTTATTAGAGATGTGAAGACTGGCCTTGTTATAATGGATATGGTTGATGAAGAGCCTTTTGTTATACTAAAAGGTGGCCGTGGAGGTAAGGGTAATACCCACTTTGCGACAGCGACTATGCAGATTCCTAGATATGCCAAGCCAGGTGGAGATGCTAGGACTTTAAATGTTTCACTGGAGCTTAAAACTATAGCAGATGTAGGACTTGTAGGATATCCTAGTGTAGGTAAGTCTACGTTTTTAAGTGTGGTTTCAGCTGCTAGGCCTAAGATAGCTGACTATCATTTCACTACGCTTACACCTAACCTTGGTGTGGTTAGTTTAGATGGTTCAACCATGGTTATAGCTGATATACCAGGTCTTATAGATGGTGCTGCTGATGGTATTGGTTTAGGACACGAGTTCCTTAGACACGTTGAGAGGACTAAGGTCATACTGCATATAGTAGATATCAGTGGTATGGAAGGACGCGACCCTATAGAAGACTTTAATAATCTTTATGGTGAACTTGAGAAGTTTAATCCAAAGCTATTAGAAAAACCACAGATAATTGCCTTAAATAAGACAGATATCTTGTTTGATGATGAAAATGTTAAGAAGTTTAGAGCAGAGTTTGACTATCCTATTTTTGAGATTTCTTGTGCTACGAGAAAGGGTATAGACGACTTGTTATACTTTATTTTAAAAACTATTAGAGAGCTTCCAGAAGAGGAATATGTTTTCGAGAGAGAGTTCTTTGAAAATGATTTTGTTTCTGAGGAAGAAGGAGTTATAGTATTTAAAGATGAAGATGGTGTATTTTGTGTTGAGGGCGAGAAGGTCGCTAAGATGCTTGGATATACTAACTTAGAAGACGAAAAAGGCTTTATCTTCTTCCAAAATTTCTTGCAAAAAGAGGGTATTATAGATAGACTCAAGGAGCTAGGCATAGAAGAAGGCGATACTGTAAAGATATTTGAATTGCAGTTTGATTATTATAGATAAGTAAGAAATTTTGATTGGATAAATAGACGAATTAATGACTGTAGCTGTTTGTTAATTTGTCAACAAGCATTATTTTAAATTTGATATATAGCTGGTTATATACCAGCTTGGAGGAAGCATATGAATAAAATGAAACTAAGTGGCAAGCAAAAGGCTGTTCTTAAGAAGCTTGCCCATGATATGAAGCCGATTTTTCATGTAGGCAAGGGCTCTATTAGTGAGGATATGGCTGAGGGTATAAGCGAAGCTCTTGAAAAGAGGGAACTCATCAAGGTTAACTTGCTTCAAAATTGCATAGAAGATGCAAAGGATGTAGGTTATGAGCTTGCTAAAATGACTGATAGTGAGTTAATACAGGTTATAGGTAGGACTATAGTATTATATAGGAAAAATCATGAGGACCCTAAGATTTTGATTTAAGTACGAATTAACGTTGTTTATATACGATTCACGGTAAAATATAAGACATTAAAGTTTGAATCATGAAAGGTATTTATTATGAGGATTGGTATTTTAGGTGGGGCATTTAACCCTGTTCATAATGGACATTTGGACTTAGCAAAGGCTGCTATTGATAGTGGTATGGTAAGTGAAGTTTGGTTTATGCCTACAGGGAAGTCTAAGTATAAAAATGACGAATTAATTGACGCAAGTCACAGACTAGAGATGCTGAAGCTTGCTACTAGGGATATGGAACATGTTCAGATTAGCGATATTGAGCTAGAGCGTGAGGGCTATTGTTACACCTATGATACAGCTAAGATTCTAAATGAAATGGATGCTACGTTTTATTTTATTATAGGACTTGATTCCTTTTATGATTTACCGAACTGGTATAGGGGTGAGGAACTCATGGATATAGCAAACTTCATCGTCGCTTTTAGAGTAGGATTTTTCTCTGGACAGACTGCACAAAAAGTAGCGAATTTTAGTCAATGCTATAAAGGAAAATTTGATTATTTAGATGTTACATTACCAAATATATCTAGTACAGATATAAGGAAGAAATTAGCTAAAGGCAAGAGTATAAATGGACTTTTACCTGAAGCAGTAGAAGGCTATATTAAAACTTGGCATTTGTATAAGGTTTAGAGCTTCGAGCTCCTGCATCTTAAGTGAGGAAAATATGATAATAGATAGAGTGGGTATAAAAAAATCATGGGTAGAACGACTAGAGAAAGATTTGACTAAGTCAAGATTTGAACATTCTTTGAGAGTGGCAGAAGTAGCATATTATCTAGCTATTGTTCATAAAATGAACAATAAAAAAACTGTGAAAGCAGCTGTTTTACATGATTGTACGAAGTGTTTTTCATTAAATGAACATCTTAAAATATGTAAAAAAGGTGGATATGAACCTAGTAAGTATGAAAAAGATAGCATTGGTTTATTACATTCTAAGTCTGGTGCTATTTATGCTAAGGAAGTATATGGGGTAAAGAGCAAGAAGGTAATAAATGCTATAGCCTGTCATACTACAGGAAAAAGAGATATGAATAAGCTTGAAAAGATAATATTTATAAGTGATTTTATAGAATCTGGTAGGGACTTTGACTTCGATATTAATTATATAGTTAAAGCGGCTTTTGAAGATTTAGATTTGGCAGTTTATTATATAGCCGATTCTACTATAAATTATTTAAAAACTAAGGCTAAAGTATTTGACCCACAGACCATGGAGACTTATAATTATTATAAGGAACTTTGTAAAGATAAATTGGATTAAGAGTAAGGAAGATTATGGATAAGATTAAAGAGATAGTAAAGGTAGCATATGATGCGCTTGACGACAAATTAGCAGAAGATGTCAAGGTTTTGGATATTAGTGGTGTTTCTGTGATGGCAGATTATTTTCTAATAGCCACAGGTAAGAATCCTAATCATGTTAAGACCTTGGTTGACTTTGTAGAAGAGAAGGTAAATAAGGCTGGGTTTGATACTAAGAATATCGAGGGTACACATTCAGGAAGCTGGGTTTTACTTGATTTTTCTGATATAATAGTACATATTTTTGATAAGGAAAACCGTTCTTTCTATGATTTAGAGAGAATTTGGGCTGATGGAAAAGTAATAGAGGATGTAAAGGATTTATAATATGGAATACTTGAATTTTATAGATAAGTTTGTATATGAAGATAAGGAGAAAAAGGGTTTAAAACAAATAGTAACTCGTTTTCCGCCTGAACCAAATGGCTATCTTCACATAGGTAGTGCATATGCCATTAATATTAGTTATTCTATCAAAGAAAAGTATGATGGCAAGTTTAATCTACGTTTTGATGATACTAACCCTGCGAAGGAAGATATGGAATATGTTCATGCTATTGAAGATGATATGAAGTGGTTGGGGCTTGACTATGATGGAGCATTCTTCGGTTCTGACTATTCTGAACAAATTTATGAATATGCAGTACAACTTATAAAAAAAGGTCTAGCCTTCGTATGTGATTTGTCTTTTGATGAGATGAGAGAGTATAGGGGTACACTTACAGAAGTAGGTAAGAATAGTCCGTATAGAGATAGGTCGGTAGAGGAAAATCTTGATTTATTTGAGCGTATGAGAAATGGTGAATTTGAAGAGGGAAGCAAGGTTTTAAGGGCTAAGATAGATATGGAAAGTCCTAATTTATTGCTCAGAGACCCTGTTATTTATAGGATTCTAAACCAGAGTCACTATAGAACTGGTACCCAGTGGGTTATTTATCCAATGTATGATTTTGCACATCCAATACAGGACTATATAGAGGGTGTGACACATTCACTTTGTTCTAATGAGTTTATAAATCATAGACCTTTTTATAACTGGACATTAGAAAATCTAGATTTAGATAAGAATTTGCCTAGACAGATAGAGTTTGGTAGATTAAATATGACAGGAGTAGTTACTTCTAAACGTTATCTTAAAAAATTAGTTGCTGAAAATAAGGTTGATGGTTGGGATGACCCTAGACTACCGACTATAAAGGGGCTTAGGAGGCGTGGTATTACCAAGGATGCTATCTTTGCCTTTATAAATGAAATAGGTGTTCCCAAGGACGCTAGCACAGTAGATTACAAGATGCTAGAACACTTTGTAAGACAGGATTTAAAAGAGGATGTAAAGTCTATTATGACTATCAAAAATCCACTTAAAATAGAGATCACTAATTTCGAAGGTGAAGAGGTTTTAAATGCTGATAATCATCCTTCTGATGAAAGTATGGGGAGTCGTGATGTATATTTCACTAAGGAAATTTACATAGAAAAAGAAGACTTCATGGAAGTGGCTCCAAATAAGAAGTATAAGAGACTTTGTCTAGGTGATGAGGTTAGATTGCGTCATGCATATTTCATCAGGTGTAATGAAGTGATAAAAGATGAAAATGGCGAGCCTGTTTTACTTAAGTGTACTTATGATAAGGAAACAAAGAGTGGGTCTGGATTTACTGGCAGGAAGCCTAGAGGAACTATTCACTGGGTTAGTGCTAGTAAAAATATACCATTAGATTTAGTAGACTATGACGATTTATTTGTAGAGCAACCTACAGATGAGACTTTGTTTGAGGTTTTAAATCCAGAGTCTAAGAAGGTCTTTGATAAGGCGGTAGGTGAGTTTGCTATAAAAGACTTTATAGAGGCAGGGGATAAGAGGTTCCAGTTTATAAGAAATGGTTTTTATTTCTTAGATGAGCTTTCTACTGCTGAGACTGATGGGAAATATGTATTTAATCAGATAGTTTCACTTAAATCGAATTTTAAGATGAAGAAATAAATTAGAAAAATATAAAGCCCTGTGAATTGACTTAGTTCAAAACACAGGGCTTTGTATTTAGCTTTAAATATATGTTTAGCAAAGTTTGTTTCTTTATTTTTTGACAATTTATATCTTAAAAGGTGAATTGCTAAAACTATATCATGCGTCTATATAGGCTCAAAACCTTTCCTAGAATAGAAAAGTTTTCATCTTTGACTATTATAGGCTCCATAAATGAGTTCTCTGGTTGTAGTCTGATGTGGTCGCCTTCATTGTAGTATGTCTTACAGGTAACAGAATCATCTAATAGTGCCACTATTTTTTCACCATTTCTAGCAGTGTTTTTTTTCTGCACTACTATGAAATCCCCATCATAAATACCTGCATCTACCATACTTTCACCCTTTATTTCAAGCATAAATATTTCTCCACGTGGTGCAAATTCGAGTGGAAGCTGAAAGAATCTATCAGTCTCTTCTACTGCGAGTAGGGGTTCTCCAGCAGCTACTCTACCTAGTATGGGTACATTTACCATCTCAGGGCTCATATTATAGAAGTCTTCTGTCATGATTTCTATAGCCCTAGGTTTAGTTCTATCTCGTCTAATCAATCCCTTTTCTTCTAGCCTATCTAAGTGACCATGAACGGTGGATGTGGATTTTAGACCGACATTTTGACCTATTTCTCTTACTGTAGGGGGATAGCCCTTGCTAATAATTTCACTTTTTATAAAATCAAATATTTGTTGCTGTCTTTTTCCTAAATTATAATCCATAATTTGCCTTCCTTGAAATCTTATCTAGTAGCTAGCAGAAGCTACATATGCTTAGGATACACCATGATATAGAGAGGACTATATCATTATTTCATTTTTATAATAACATAAAAAAAATAAAAAAGCAAACAAATGTTCTATTTTTCCCCGTCTTTAAGACCTAGCACTATTAAAGTTTAAGGGCATCCATTTTATACATACACTCCAAAGTCTGAATTTAACAGGCTTTTTTTATTTTAAAAAAATTTGACAAAAAAAATATTTTCCTATGTACTTTATAGTGCCGTAGTGTTATAATATATGTATGACTTTAGGAGGTGTTTTATGGCTTATTTTTTAAAAAAATCTAATTACAAAAAAGGACTTTATTTACAAATATATAAAAGTTTCTATGACCCTGAACGCAAATATTCTGCTCACAAATGTTATAAAACTTTAGGATACATAGAAGAATTAAAAGAACAAGGTATAGATGACCCTATCGCTTACTTTAAAGCAGAAGTTGAAGCTTTAAATGTAGAATTTAATAAACAAAAAAATGTTAAGAAACAAAAACAAATTTCAGATAATACCCCTGAAAAATATTTGGGTTACTTTCTTATTAATGCTTTAGAAAATAAGATTAACACAAAACCTTTCCTTGATTTAATGCAGTCAGTTACAGACTTTGATTTTAATATTCACGATATGATAAACGCCCTAGTTTATTCCAGAATAATAAAACCTTGCTCAAAGAAACAAACTTTTGAAACAGTTATTCCTAAATTGTTTACGCCTTATGATTTTTCTCTAAATCAAATATATGATGCTCTTAATTATATAGGATTAGAACACGAAAAAATTATAGAGATATATAATCATCAAATACAAGAAATCTATGGCTATAACACTAAACACACTTACTTTGACTGCACTAATTTTTACTTTGAAATAGACAAAGAAGATGATTTCAGGAAAAAGGGTCCGTCTAAGGAAAATAGAAAAGACCCTATAGTTGGTTTAGCTCTTTTACTAGATAGAAATCAAATACCTATTGGCATGAAAATGTACCCTGGCAACGAAAGTGAAAAACCTAAAATTAGAGAACTTATAAGCCAACTCAAAGAAAGAAATAATATAAAAGGTAAAACTATACGAGTTGCAGATAAAGGATTAAATTGTGCAGATAATATAGCCCATACTAAAAAAGATGGGGATGGTTATATTTTTTCAAAATCTGTGAAAATGTTACCTAAGATAGAGTTAGATTGGTTGCTTTTAGATAACGACTATGAAGACGTTTTTGATAAGAATAATAATCTTTTGTATCGCTATAAGATCTGCGTTGATGATTTCCCTTATAAAGTAAGTATAAATGGTAAAAAAGCAACTGTAAAATTAAGAGAAAAAAGAGTTATTACTTATAACCCCAAACTAGCTGAAAAACAAAGATATGAAATAAACAAAGAAATATCAAAAGCAAGAAAATTAACGCTTTCTCACGCTAAAAAAGCTGAATACGGGGACAGTGCAAAGTATGTTAAGTTTTTATCCACAGATGACAATGGTAATCTTACAGATAATAAAGTTAAAGCTGAAATCAACACCGCTGCTACTAATAAGGCTCTATCCCTAGCAGGATATAATCTTTTAGTTACATCGGAAATAAATATGAGTGCACAAGAGATATATTCAGCATATCATAACCTTTGGAGAATAGAGGAATCTTTTAAAGTTATGAAATCACAACTAGATGCTCGCCCAGTATATCTACAAAATAAAAACTCTATAATAGGTCATTTTTTAATATGCTATTTATCAGTCTTATTAATTAGGTTATTACAGTTTAAAGTATTTAATAATGATAAACATAACAAAAAATAGCGACTTTATAAAATATTTATCTGAAAAAACAAACTTACCTATCAGTAATTTTTACTTAAAAAAATCTGAAATAAAAAAATGCTAGACCATAAATTTTAATGGTCTGGCACTATGTTTTACACTTTAACTCTAAAAGTCAGGTAACATAAAAAAAATAAAAAAGCAAACAAATGTTCTATTTTTCGCAAAAAGTCTTGACACAGAACAAACATTCGTATATAATAAAAATACGAACAAACATTCGCAAGAACATTAGTGCTACATTTCTAGGAGGATATTATGAAAAAAAGACATTTAGTGCCAGTTTTATTATTAGTAGTATTTTTATCGTTTCTATTTTTTATGAAGGATATAAATGGGGCTAGGCTAGAACATGAATTAATATATGTAGCTGTTGAGATAGAAAATGGTGATAATCTTTGGGATTTAGCTATGGAGTACAATGATACAGATTATTATACTAACAATGAGTATATTGATATGATTGCAGAAATAAATAATATCCATCCAGATAGGATTACTAGTGGTACTACTTTGATTATACCTTTTATAGAGAAGGAGTAGGAAGCTGTGCTCGTTTCGTTATATAGCAGGTATATAGATATAGTGCAGGATTTATGATTCTTATATATTTTAATTATATTTGTTATATTCACTAAATTGAATTACTGTGATATACTTACTATGATGATTTGAATAGGAGTAATTATGGTAGAAAAAGCAAATGAAAAAGCCTTAAAAGATAGACTTGTTTTTTTAGAAAATAGATTAGAAGAGTATAAAGATAGTGGCTTAAGCTTAAATATGTCTAGGGGGAAACCTTGCATTTCGCAGTTGGATTTAAGTGACTTGATTTTAGGGATTTCTCTCCCTGATGATATATCGGCGAATGAGGATCTTAGGAATTATGGAAACTTACAGGGCTTAAAAGAGTTAAGGGACATATTTAGTGATATTATTTCAGTTCCTAGTGACTGTATATTTATAGGGGGCAACTCCAGTCTTAGTTTGGAGTATAACATATTATCAAGTTTTATTTTATTTGGAGCTTTGGATTCTAGTCGTCCGTGGAAGGATGAGGAGAAGATTAAATTTTTATGTCCTGTTCCAGGTTATGATAGACACTTCTATATGGCAGAGAGACTCGGTTTTGAACTCATACCAATAAAACTAAATAATGACGGTCCTGATATGGTCGAAGTAGAGCGACTAGTAAGGGAAGATGTTGCTATAAAGGGGATGTGGGCTGTTCCGAAGTATTCCAATCCTACAGGCTCTGTATACAGTGATGAGGTAATAGAACGTTTAGCCAAGATGTATACGAAATCCCCTGACTTTACTCTGATGTGGGATAATGCTTATGCAGTTCATGATTTCTATGATGATGTAAAGATAGCTAGCATTGTTGAACTATGTGAAAAATATGGACATAAAAATAGGGCTATAGTATTTACCTCTTTTTCAAAAGTAACTTATGCTGGAGCTTCTGTTTCTGCTATGGGTTCAAGCAAGGAAAATTTAGATTATATCTTAGAACTTATGGGCATGCAGATGATAGGTTATAATAAGGTAAATCAGTACCAACACATGAAGTTTATCAAAGACTATGCTAATCTTAGGGGACATATGAAAAGGCATATGGATATATTAGTGCCTAAGTTTGATGAGACTTTGCGTATATTAGAAGAAAATTTAGCTGATAAGGATATAGCTACTTGGAGCAAACCTAGGGGAGGGTATTTCATAAGCTTTGATTTAAACGACTTATCTGCCAAAGAAGTGGTGCAGACTTGTGAAGAATATGGGCTTATTCTTACGAAGGCAGGTTCTACCTTTCCTTATGGAATTGACCCAGATGATAAGAATATTAGATTGGCACCATCTTTTCCAGAAATGGAAGACTTGACTGTAGCTATGGAATTATTTACAAGTATTGTAGAGTATTTACACATTAGGAGGCTTTTAAATGGAAAAATTTAAAAAATTAGACAGAGAGCATATTTATGAAGGAAGACGTATAAATGTATACAAGCAAATGATGCTTACTACTGATAATAAAGAAATTGATTGGGATATAGTAGAACACAATGGAGGATCTGCGGTTTTGGCAGTAGATGATGATGGCAAAATACTTATAGTGAAGCAGTATAGAGCTACCTGTGATGACTTTACTTTAGAGATACCTGCAGGGGCCTTAGATAGTCCAGATGAAGACCCTTTTTATGCTGGAAAAAGAGAATTGAGAGAAGAAACAGGGTATATAAGTGAGGATTTTACGTTTTTATGCAGGTTTTATTCGTCTATAGGTATATTTGATGAGATTATAAATATCTACTTGGCTAAGGAATTAATAGAAACTGAGCAGGACTTAGATGAGCACGAAGAGGTTGAGATTTATAGATACACATTAGAAGAGCTTATTTCGATGATATTCACTGGTGAAATAATAGACGCTAAAACTATACTAGCGATACTTATGTATAAGGAGTCTTTAAGAAGAGATGATGGAAGAGAGTGATATTTACCTTGATAGCTTTATGGAGTTTTTAGATAAAAGAAAGAGATTATCTGCTAATACAATCTCTTCATATAGATCTGATGTGGAAGTCTTTTTAGATTTTTTAAAAGAAAATGAAATATCTGACTTTAACTTAATCACTGAATTGAGTATAAATAAGTTTATTAGATTTCAAGATGAAGCAGGATATAAGAATACTACTATAGCTAGGCGTATTAGTAGCTTGAAATTATTTTTTAATTTCTTATTACAGAGACATCTTATTGATGCCCATATTCTTGATTTTATTGATAGGCCAATTGTAGAGAAATCTAGTCCAGATTATTTGACTCAAGAAGATATTAAAAAAATATTTGCTTATAGAGGTGATGGTGGCTACAAAGATACTAGGGATAGGACTATTATAGAGCTTATATATGCTACTGGTATGAAGGTAGGTGAATTAATAAACTTAAAGTGTTACGATGTAAATATTGATTTAGCCTATATTAATTGTTCTAGTTCTAATGCTTCTTCTAGGATTTTACCTATGGGAGCAAACCTGCAGGAGATTTTGAGGAAATATATGCTAGCGCTTCATGAGGCTAATCATAAAAATAAAACCAATTATTTATTTTTGAATATGAGAGGTGATAAGCTTAGTAGGCAAGGGCTTTGGAAGATTATAAAAGAATATACTAAAAAGGCAGGAATAGAAAGAGAAGTGAATCCTAATATACTAAGACATTCTTTTGCTAAGCATCTCCTTGAAAATGGGGCAGATATAAGGACAGTACAACAACTTTTGGGACATAACAGTATAAATACCACTCAGATGTATATATCAGATGATGAAAAACGACTTAGGGATGTCTACATAAAAGCACATCCAAGGGCGTGAGATTTTATATTTATGAAACTTTTTTATTATTATAATCGTCTAAATAGTGTAGATGAAAATACACGATTTAAAAGGAGTTATTATGAAAAAGAAAATAGTATTTGCGATTTTAATTATGACATTTATATTATCGAGTTGTTCTAGTGATAAAAATGCTATGCATGATGAGGCTAAGGCTGACTATGGTTCTGATGCCTATGAAAAAGCAGAAGAAGATATGCTTATAGAAGTTGACACTGAAGAAGAGGGTATAGATAATTCATTAAAGATTAATGAGAATATCGATAATTCTAACTTAAATAGAAATCAGATGGAAGAAAATAGGAAGATAATCAAAACTGGTTATATAAGTATTGAGAGTCAGGCATATGATGAATCTGTACTTAAACTAAGGTCATTAATTAATAAAAACAATGGCTATGTTTTCAGTTCAAATGAATATGATGGTAATGAACAAAATAAATATGATGATAAGTGGAGTAGCTATGTTATAAAGGTTCCTGCTGAGAATTTTGATTCATTTATGAATAGTGCTGGAAGCATAGGTGACCTTATAAATAAGTCAGAAGAAAAACAAGATGTAAGTTCTAGATACATGGATATAGAACTTAGGTTAAAGACTCTAAAAGTACAAGAAGAAAGATTGCTTGATATATTGGAAAAGGCGGATGACTTAGAGAAGATAGTAGAGCTGGAGAGGGCTCTATCAGATGTAAGGTATGAGATAGAGAGTTTTGAGTCCAGTAAAAGAGATTTAGATAGAAAGGTTGCTTATAGCACTATAAATGTAGAAATTAATGAGATTAGATTAAAAGAAGAGTATAAGGAAAAGCCTATCAGCTTTGGAGAAAAAGCTGCTTATGCCTTTGAGAATTCCATTGAAAATACTGGATACTTTTTACAAAATCTACTTCTTTTCCTCATCAGTGCTTTGCCAGCAATTATTTTCTTAGCTATAATAATATTTATAATAGTTCTTATTGTTAAAAAAATTAATAAGAAAAAGGCAGCAAAAAAGCCAATAAACACTTTTGATTCTGTTGTTAATCCAGATGAAAATAATACAAAAAAATAATATATTAATTTATAGTTTATACGGTAATACTATAGATGGTATTACCGTATAGCGTGGCTATAATATGGCAGGAGATTATTTTGAAAAGACATGACTTAATTAATGCAAAAAGAATAGTAATTAAGATAGGGACTTCATCGCTTACTTATCCAGATACAGGCAGGATAAGTATTAGAAAATTAGAAGATTTTATTAGACAAGTAGTAGATTTAAAAAATAGTGGAAGAGAGATTATACTTGTTAGTTCTGCAGCACAAGCAGTAGGACTATCTACTTTAAACCTTGAAAAAAAGCCTAAGAATATAGCTAAAAAGCAAGCTATAGCAGCAGTTGGGCAGGCCAATCTAATGATGATTTATCAGAAGCTATTTAGGGAGTATGGTATAAATTCTGGACAGGTTCTTATGACCAAGGATATTGTGGACTCTGAACTGAGAAAAAGCAATGCTATAAATACATTTGCTGCTCTTTTGGACTATGATGTAATACCTATTGTGAATGAAAATGATACAGTTGCTACTGATGAAATTGAATTTGGTGATAATGACACCTTATCAGCTATAGTTGCACAGATTACCAGCAGTGACTTATTGATAATTTTATCTGATATAGATGGGCTTTTTGATGATGATCCTAATATTAATCCTGGGGCAAAGCTCATAAATGAAATATCAGATTTAGATGTTAATATAATGCGTATGGCCAAGGATAGTGCAAGCTCTCTTGGTACAGGAGGTATGATTACCAAGTTAACAGCGGCTAAGATGCTTACTAGCTCTGGCATTGACATGGTATTAGCCAATTCCAACACGGATGATATACTATATAAAATAGTAAATGGTGAAGAATTTGGGACTTTGTTTTCTAGCGATTTAAGATAATTATATTAATTATATTATTTGAATTTTGTAAGTTTTAATTTTTTATTAAGTCTTTCATCTGTTTATTGTTTATTTGATTTTATATGATATTATATATAGATGTTTAATATTGATTTTAGAAAGGATGTATATGGAAAAGGAAAAAATAGATAGAATTAATTTTTTAGGAAGGAAGTCTAAGACTCCAGAAGGTCTGACTGAAGAAGAGAAGATTGAGCAAGCTAATCTTCGTCAAGAGTATATAGAGTCATGGAGGAGGGGGGTAAGAGCTACCCTTGATAATGTCTACCTAAAAGAAGAAGATGGTAGTGTACACAAATTAAAGAAAAAGTCTGAAAAATAATTTTACTTATCGGATAATATGTAGCCTTATTGTAGAATATTAATAATTTGTTTTGATATAATATATAAAATATTTTTAAATTGTGGTACAATTATCTGTGGTTAAAATTGACTTATTATAAATGTTTTGAATTTGCAGAAGGGTAAATATCGAGTATGAGAAATAATAGAAAAAATGGATGGGCATTATTTTTACTAATTTTGGCAGGTATAGTTGTAGGTGGGTTTTTAGGTACCTTGTTTACAAATGTTCCAGCTTTATCATGGCTTAATTATGGATATAGTTTTGGTATGTTAGGAGAACCGTTCACCCTCGATTTAAGAGTTATTGTTTTAACTTTTAAATTAGTGTTTAATATAACGATGTCTAGTATTGTTGGTGTATTAATAGGTGTCTTGGTGTATAAGTTATTATGAGAGAAGAGATAATTTTAGCTTCATCTTCTCCTAGGAGAAAAGAAATATTGGAGATGTTGGGTCTTGATTTTAAGATAGATCCAGCTGATATAGATGAAAGTGTATTTGAAGAAGATAGACCAGAAGAATTAGTTAAAGTTTTATCATATGAGAAGGCTAAGGCTGTTGCTGATAAATATGATAGTGGCTATGTAATAGGTTCTGATACCATAGTGTATTTTGATGGAGAGATCATACTTAAGCCTAGGGATTATGAGGATGCCCTTGCTATTTTAAGCAAGTTAAATGCTAATACCAATCAAGTCTACACTGGTATAACGATTATAAATGCTAAAACGGGAGAAGAATTTACAGACTATGATTTGTCAGAGGTGACTTTTAAAAATAATTCTCTATCGACTTTAAAAGCTTTTATTGAAAAAGATAAACCATACGATAAGTCTGGAAGTTATAGCATTTCAGGTTTGGGTTCTATTATGATAGAGGAAATTAAGGGAGACTTCTATTCAATATTAGGACTTAGTGTTAGGAAGCTTACAGATTTATTTGAAAAACACGGGGAAAAATTATTGTAATTTATAATTGAGGGGTTGTTATGAATAATTATATGACTGTTAAGGACTTACCTTCTTGTGAAAGGCCTTATGAAAAGCTGGAGCAAAAAGGTGCAGCCAGCTTGAGTGATTCTGAACTTTTGGCTATCATTCTTAAGACGGGACTAAAAAATGAAAGGTCTACAGAGCTAGCTGCTAGACTTCTTTTAAGTTTTAAGGATGGACTTTTATCTCTACATACGAAGTCTATTAATGAACTTATGGAAAATAGAGGTATAGGAAGAGTGAAGGCTATCCAATTAAAAGCTATGGCTGAAATCAGCAATAGGATGTATAGGCAAAGGCATAAGACTACTCTTGATATTAAGTCGCCATCTACTGTTGCTGGATATTATATGGAAACATTAAGACATTGTGAAAAAGAAAAGGTAATACTTCTTTCTTTAAATTCTAAAAATCAGATAATAAAGGAAGATATTATTAGCGTTGGAACAGTTAATTATTCAGCTATAGATTCTAGGGAAGTTTTTAAGTTAGCTCTTAAAAACAATGCAGTTAGGATTTTGCTTTTACATAATCACCCTAGTGGAAATCCTGCACCTAGTCGTGCAGATATAGAGCTAAGTAAAAATATTTTGGAGGCCGGTGAACTTATAGGGATCAAATTAATTGACCATATTATAATAGGCGATGTTAGGTATGTAAGTTTAAAGGAAGATGATTTACTTTAGGAGGAAACTTGAAAAAAAAGACATTTAGACCAATAAATATAGTAGGGATTGCGACTGTATTGTTTTTCTTTGTAATTATTTTTACTTGGGAAAATGCAGATAATGTTTCGTCAGCAGAAAAATCTCTGGCTTATGTTGTAATACCATTACAAAGGGGTATGTCTTATTTTGGTGAGCGTTTACAAAAAGATATTTATGTTCTCAAAAATTTAGGTGAGTTAAAGGAAATAAATGAAAAACTACAAAAAGATGTTGATACTCTTACCTATGAAAATATAGTTTTGCAAGGCTCTAAGGATGAGCTTAATAGACTCAGAGCGCTCTATGAGCTAGATAAGCAGTATGATGATTTTCCAAAGACAGGGGCTAGGGTTATATCCATGCAGTCAGGAAATTGGTATAATGAGTTCAAAATTGATAAGGGTGAAAATGATGGTATAAAAGAGGGGATGGTAGTTCTTAGTGGGGCTGGACTTTGTGGAAGAATAATAAAAACAGCACCGAATTATTCTTATGTAATGACTATTATAGATGATAGGAGCAATGTTAGTGGAGCCCTTTCTAGAACCGATGATAATCTTATAGTAAAAGGTGACTTGACCTTATTTAGCGATGGATTATTAGAAGTAGTAAATATAAAAAATGAAGCCAATCCTGTAGTGGGTGATGAAGTGGTTACTTCACATCTGGGAGACTATTATCCTAGTGGTATATTAATTGGTGAAATAGTTTCTTTGGAAGATGCTGTAGGTGGTCTTACAAAAAAGGCATATCTAAAGCCTTATGTTGATTTTAAAAATATTAGAGAAGTTCTTGTTATAAATAAGGTGTGGGATAAATATGAAGAAGAAGATAGCTAAGGATATTATTTTTTATTTCATATTAGTGGTAATCACCTATGTCTTGCAGACTACTTTTTTTAAATGGTTTGCCTTTAATGGGGTTTCACCAAATCTTTTTATAGTAATTATAGTTACTATTAGTCTGCTTAGAGGTAGGGTTCATGGCGCTATAATAGGCTTGATGATAGGTTGTGTTTGTGATATTTTTGCATATGGACCATTTGGTTTTCATACCATTATATATATGAATGTAGGATTTTTTAGTGGATATTTATATAATTACTTTTATAATGACAGCGTTTTGATACCTGTTATATTAATGGGTTTTATGAGTTTTCTAGTGAACTATTTTGAGTATTTTTTCGGTTATGTATTCAGAGGTAAAATAGATATAACAAGGTATATAAATATAATATTTTTGCCTGATTTATTGTATACAGTTTTTGTTGGATTTATAGTATATAATATCTTTTATTGGATTTTCACTTTAATTGGAGATGATAATAAGGAGGTAAGGCTTTAGTATGAATTATTTAAAGATGTTTCTACAGTTCATTACAAATAGATTGCTTATTATCTTTTTCATATTTGCTGTATTGTTTTATGTCCTAAGTGCTCGTTTATATGATTTGCAGATTAGAAATGGGAAAAAATATCATGAGGACTTTGAAAAGAGTATAGTGAGGGAAGTTTTTTCAAAGGGTTTAAGGGGTAATATATATGATAAGTATGGATTTCCCTTGTCTGAAAACATCTTGTCTTATGATGTGTATTTAAATGATAGCTACGAGGTGAAAGACAGGAACGAAATGGCTAATAAGTTGAGCATTGCCTTAGAGAAACATGGTGATAGTTTGATTTATATTCTGCCCCTCAAGGTTAAGGATTCAAAAATAATATTTGATTGTGATGAGTACGAAGAACTGAAGTTTAAAAATGAAATATTTTTTGCTACGTCTGAGAAGCCACTTACAGATGAAGAAAAAAATATGTCAGCTCCAGATGTATATAAGTATCTTAGAGATGATTTATTTGAAGTGAATAAAAAATATACAGATGATGATTTTGACTTGTTATTAGAAGAGTATCCTGATTTAACTAAGTATAAGTTCGAAAAAATAAAGAAGGAGTCTAGGTATAAATATACTATAGGGGAAACTATGGATATTCTCAATCTAAGGTATTCTCAGTTTATTAGGAGATATAAGAAGTTTATACCAGAGAAGATAGCTGTAAATGTCAGTGAGGAAACAGTAGCATCTCTTCAAGAAAATAAAATAAATTTTCCTGGAATTACTATTGAAGAGAGTTCTTATCGTATTTATAATGATGGAGAGTATTTTTCTCATATATTGGGATATACGAGGGAAATCAATAGTGAACAGCTAGAGGAGATGCAGGATTTAGGTTATAAAGCGGATGATAAGATTGGATTTGTTGGACTTGAAAAGGAGTTTGAACCTTATCTCAGAGGACGTGATGGTAACGAAAAAGTTGAGGTGAACTATATTGGTAAGACGATGAAGGTACTAGAGGACAACGATTCTCATATTGGGGGTAATGTTATTTCTACTATAGACCACAATTTACAAATAGAAACTACCAATATATTAGAGCAAAATTTGGCTGATATTTTAGCCGAGAATCTGTATTATAGTCCACCAGCTAAGAGACCGACTGCAGCTACTTTAAAAGATGTTTTTGATTCTATTTTCCGCTATGAACTCATAGATATAAGCAGGGGTAATCTTATGACTACTGATGCTGGAGAATATATAGTAGATAAGTCTGCTGAGATGATAGAGACTTATAGTGCTAATGTGAAGAGTGAGATAAGTTCTGAAGCAAAGGGATTTAACAATATCAATAAAAGTATGTATTATTTTATTTTTAATACCTTGGTAGATTGGGAAATATTAAAAGAAAACTTTTATAAGGACCCTTACTATGATGAGTTTTTAAATGGGAGGATTAGCTTCTATCAGCTTATGCAAAGTCTATATGATAATACTTATTTGATCTTGGACTTAGAAGGTGAGGAAATTATTTATAAGTATTCCCCTATGATTTTGGAGGGAGAGAAATTAAGTGATTTTACTTTTGAAGCGGATGAAACTTTAGTTCGAAAAATGAACGAGCTTGTTTTTGATAGAGTTCTAAAAGATAGGAGCATACACAAGTTTTATTACCTATATATTGTAAATAATTCCATGGTTTCCTATGCTTCTTTATGTACTATGATAGTGGATTTGGGTCTTGTTACTGCTACTGACTCGGAGTATCAGAGCCTAAAATATGGTGGATATTCGCCACTTTATTTCATAAGGGATAAGATTAAGGCTCTGGAGCTTAGACCGAAGGATCTAGCCTTGGACCCATCTAGTGGGGCTGTTGTTATAGCGGATGTTAAGACGGGAGAAGTAAAGGCCTTGGTTAGCTATCCAAGTTATGATAATAATAAGTTTGTAAATAAGTTTGATGGTGAATATTATAATAAGTTGAGAGAAGACCCCTCAAAACCACTTTACCCTAGAGCTACTTTATCCAAGATGGTTCCTGGTTCTACATTTAAGATGTTTAGTGGTCTGGCTGCCCTTAGTGATGGTGTTACAAGTCCATATGAAACGGTATATGCCAAGGGGATTTTTGAGAAAATATATCCTCCAGCCAGATGTTGGATATATGCCTATGGTGGTGCTCATGGTAATTTAAACCTGTTTCATGCCTTGGAGCAATCTTGTAATTATTATTTCTATGAGATGGCTTTTAGGATGGGAACGAAGGGGAGAGAAGATGGAACATACAGTAGTGAGCAAGGGATAGCTACTTTGAATAAGTATTTAGATATTATCGGTCTTAGTCAAACTACTGGTATTGAACTAGGTGAGGCTAAGCCATCTACCCCTAAACTCGACCCTGTTAGAGGAGCCATAGGGCAAGAACAAAATGGGTACACCCCAGTTGGACTAGCTAGATATATAAATGTACTAGCCGATAATGGCAGGGTTAAAGAGCTTAATATAGTGGATAAGATTACTGATAATGATGGTCTTACTACTGAAGATTTTACACCTAAGGTAATAAATGAGCAGGCGTTTGAGCAGGAGTATATAGATGCTGTTAAAGAGGGTATGCACCTTGTTACTGTTGGTGCTAGAGGTACTGCGAGACATAGGTTTAAGGACTTGCCTATTTCTTCTGCAGGAAAGACTGGTACAGCAGAGATAGCCAGCTTCGACGATAAGAGTATAGACCCTGTCAAAAAGATAAAGGTAAGACCAAACCATGCCCTGTATACAGCCTTTGCTCCTTTTGAAAATCCAGAGGTTACAGTGGTGGTAGCCCTGCAGTATGCATATGATTCAGCTTATGCAGCAGATGCATGTTATGATGTTTTAGAAAATTACTTTAAAGTAGGGAAAGAAATAGATGATTTAGACTATGCCAATGAATTTTATTAGGGTAAATCATCTTAGGAAAAGACTTTTAGTAAATTTTAATTAATTACTATACAGACTTGTGTTTTTTTTGTATAATATATTTGGTAAGGAGTAATATGAGTGATAAAGTTTTTATAAAAGGAAATAAATATGGCATAAAGATTAATATTGATGATGATGTGAATCTTTTATTGGCATATAGTGAGCTGAAAGCCAAGTTAATAGCAGGAAGAAAGTTTTTTGGTGAAAGTGAAATTTCTTTGGAGATTGACTATAAGCATAAGAACGAAGAGGTGGAAAAACGTATTACAGATATTATAGAATCCAATAGTGACCTCAGAGTTTTTTGTGTTGTAGATGATGATATGAAGGTGGCTTTGCCATCAGAGATTGAGGAGATGAAGATATCAGATAAGGAGTCAAAGTCTATAGAAGCAAGTCATAATATAGAGCTTGTAGATGATGAATCCGCTATAAGCTCCTACGCTGAACCAGAGGTGAAAAATTTTAAAGATGATTTTGAATGTGCTAAGTTTTTTCAGGGAACTTTGCGTTCTGGTCAGCAGCTAAAAAGCGATCACAGTATAGTATTCTTAGGTGATGTAAACCCTGGTGCTAAGATTATTTCTACTGGTAATATAGTAGTTTTAGGTTCTATGCGTGGCTTTGCACATGCTGGTGCAACCGGTAAGAGGCAGGCTTCTATTTTTGCCTTGGATTTAAAACCTACCCAGCTCAGGATAGCTGAATTTATAGCTAGGACACCTAAAGCCTATGAAGCAAAGGAAGCATCTGTTGCCTTTGTAGAGGATGATAGGATAGTGATAGATAAGATAGATAAAGAACTTTTAAAGGACTTTGTCTTGTTAAAATAAAGACGTAATTAAAAATAAGATATGTGAGGTAAATGCGTGAGTGAAGTAATTGTTGTGACAAGTGGAAAAGGAGGCGTAGGTAAGACTACGAGCTCTGCAAATATTGGCTGTGGATTGGCGCTTTTAAATAAAAGAGTCGTTCTTATAGATGCTGATATAGGACTTAGAAATTTAGACGTTGTTTTAGGATTAGAAAATAGAATAGTTTATAATCTTATAGATGTAGTAGAAGGGAATTGCAAGATTAAGCAAGCTCTTATAAAAGATAAGAAGTATCCTGATTTATATCTTCTACCTGCAGCCCAAACCAGAGATAAGAATGCAGTAAATGAACAGCAGATGATAGACCTTTGTGAAGAGCTTAAAAAGGACTTTGACTATATTATTATTGACTGTCCTGCTGGTATAGAGCAAGGATTCAAGAATGCTGTTGCTGCAGCTGATAGAGCCTTGGTAGTGACTACTCCTGAGATTTCAGCGGTAAGGGATGCTGATAGAATCATAGGACTTTTAGATTCAAAAGAAATCAATGACCATAGACTAGTTGTAAATAGACTAAGGATGGATATGGTTAAACGTGGTGATATGATGAGTGTAGAAGATGTTGTAGAAATACTTGCTATAGACCTTATAGGTACTGTGCCTGATGATGAGGACATAGTTATTTCTACCAATACAGGTGAACCTATTGTTAGCAATGAATCCTCAGTGCCTGGTATGGCATATATGAATATATGTAAGAGGATTTTAGGAGAAGAAGTACCGTACATTGACCTTGAAAAAGGAAATGGATTTTTTGCAAGACTTAAAAAGGCTTTTAGATAGTAGGTGAGATGATGTTTGGATTATTTGGAAAAAAGAAGTCTGCAAA
>PDWI01003598.1_pt1 | contig 21700 bp, 16 predicted proteins | sample 1430891 | NCBI WGS metagenome assembly PDWI01 (sample SAMN01162508, study PRJNA174530) | Oral metagenome, whole genome shotgun sequencing project. | biome: Marine environment; feature: Marine mammal; material: Swab sample of the gingival sulcus; isolation source: swab sample of gingival sulcus... | reverse complement strand
ACTGAAAAAACAATCTCTGCTCCCGCAAAAAACAATTTCACCATCATAGAGAAGTATCACTTTGCCTGCAATCCTTTTAACAAGCCGCATATCATGGGTGGACACAATGCACAGGGAATTATTTCTTCTTTGAGACTCTACAATGAGGTCTCCCATGGAGTCGGTCAGCACAGGGTCAAGCCCGGCGGTGGGGTCATCCATGACCATGAAATCACGCCCCAGCGAAATGGCCCTGGCAAGTCCCACCCTCTTTTGCATTCCTCCTGAAAGCTGCGATGGAAGTTTATTTTCATTGCCCTTAAGCCCCACCCTTTCCAGGGCATCTCGCCCCTTATCAAGGGCCTCTTCTAAATTCCAGCCCTGACGAATGAGACCAAATGTCACATTATTCAAAATATCCATGGAATCAAAGAGCCCCCCCTTTTGAAAGACAAATGCAGTTTTTGCCCTCAATTCTTCAGCAGAAGAGGCAAGGAGCTCATCCCCGTGAAAAAGACGAATCTCTCCTCTGGAGGGTTTAATGAGCCCTGAAATAGACTTAAGTGTAACGGTTTTCCCCGAGCCATTTCGTCCCAAAATTGCCACTATTTCATCTTCATCAATGGTAAAATCAAGTTCACTGATTATGACTCTTTCTCTGAAAGCAAGGCTCAATTTTTCCACTGATAGTTTCATATAATAGATAAATTATCCAATCTCATTTTTTCTCAGGTCAAAACATATTGTCATAGTTCTCTCTCAAAGAGTAAAGAATATTTAAGTATGAGACATGCCTTTCCCGACAGATTACTCCTGCTTCAACCTTTTCCTTAACAACACAGTTGGGCTCATGGTCATGGCTACAGGGCTGAAATCTGCATTCTTGGGCAAACTCCCTGAAGTCTCTAAAGTATAATCCCAAACTATTGGGTTCAATGTCCATGAGACCAAACTCCCTAACTCCCGGGGTGTCAATGAGCTCCGTTCCATCATCTGCGGTTACGAGCTTGACATTTGTGGTGGTATGCCTTCCCTTTCCCGTACTTTGAGATACATCGCTTGTCTTAAGATTGATTCCGGGATATAGTTTATTCATCAAGGAGGATTTCCCAACTCCGGAGTATCCAACCAGAAGTGATCTTTTCCCCTTAATAAGACTCCCCAGCTCGGCAATACCGCTTTCATTTTTTACACTGGTAAAAACAATTCTCAAACCGGTATTCCTGTAATACCCGGCAATAAACTCATGGTCCTCTGACTGAGAAAGGTCATCCTTATTGACGCAGAGGACTACCTGTATTCCTTCCTTTTCTCCCCGAACAAGGAGACGGTCCACAAATCGGAGATTCAGTTCGGGCTCTTTAAATGACTGAACAACCACAACGAGGTCAATGTTCACGGCAATTAAGTCCTCCTTCCCCTTCACTCTATCCTTTCTGGAGAACAAATTAACGCGACTGTCAATATTATGAACAACTCCCAATCCCTCCTTGTTTATGGAGAACTCTACCATATCTCCCACTGCAATGGGGGAAGAGAACCGTTTCAAATCTTCATGAGTTTTTAGCTTTCCCCTCAAGACAGAAATAGTCTCTTCATTGTTATGTCTAATAGTGTAGTATCTACCAAAGATGCTGGTAACAAGTCCCTTCAAATTTTTTCCTTTTTTTTATTTTTTTTGCTAAAGTTTTTGGGTCCATATATCGACAATAGGAATACAAGGTAAAATACGGTAATAACCCTCCCGTCTTTACTGTATTATTACTTGGCACTGCGAATAAAGAAGAAGGCAGAATAGCCGCCCAGCTATTCTGCTTTCTTTGCCTTCAAGGTTGCCTTCCTTTAAAGAAATAGTAATTTACGGAATGATTTGGAAAATCAAGGGCTTGAAGTTAATTATTTCAGCAATTATCCCTCCAAGACTCCCCTTCCCCTTAACCTGCATTCTAACCCTGTATAACATTCCTTCGTGAACATTGAGAAGATCTTCTTTCAAAAGACCTTTTATCTCATCTCTTGATATATCAAAAACTATATCTATATTATCTGAATCATAAAAGACAAGTTGACCAAAAACCCTGTCATAGTTTTTTAATCGAAGATTCATTTCCACCACTTTGTCTCTGTGGCCATCAATATCTCGGAGTAGCCCTGAAAGACTGTCGGGGTTTAAAGCAAAGAGGAAAGAGACTTTAAGCAGAAAAAGAAGAACAAGTAAGTTAACTTTGACTATATTCATTTTTAATACCTATCACAGTATTAAACCATAATGAAATAGAAAGGAGCTGTCAACCAAAAACCCTGCGCAAAAAACGGGCAACTAATCCTTTTTAAAATTTGAGCCATTTGAAAAATTAAATTTTTCTCTTGTCCTGGCCTTTCTAGTATTAAAAAATTCAATCAAAAGCCATATTACAATTACAACCCACAGAATATTAAAAACATGCATCATCTTTTCTTCCCTCTACCATTATTATATGCACAAATTGAGCCAAAACAAAAAAAACACAAAAAAAACAACTGATTAAACCAGGGGATACCCCCCTATTTCTCAAAGATAATAAAATACTTTCAATTAGAGCTATAATGAGAGCATTATTTAAGCCACTGTTGCAAAAAAAACACAAATAACATCTTTTAGCATGACAGAATCAACCCCATTATACCCAAAACCACTTGTTATAAGGAAATTCATGATAAGCAGAAATGGAGTAATCATTTATCTCAGAAGGGAAAACTATTTTGAAAATGTATTAAAAGAATTTTTTCCACCCAAGCTCAAATCTTGACACCAAAAACAATAAAGAATTGACAAAAGAGAATAAAACTGCATTTATAACATTTGAAACTTCTATAAGGCTGAATAGTTTGAAATACGACCAGGAATCCTTCCCATTTCTTGATATAAAACTCTCCAAAGAACCTCACATATATGAGCTATTAGGAGAGATTTTAACAATGCAGCAGAACTGGCTTTCAACAGGAACAGGAGAACTATCCACCCCGGAATATCTCCAAAAATCGCGTCAGATAAAAATTCCTCTGACTCCGGGCAGAACCAAGAATATCTACTACCTCCTTGAGCAACTCGTCAGGCTGCATAAAGAGGAGATCAGACCGGTTTTCACCTTTGCATTTAGTATAAATCAAAAAACAAAACAGCTAACCGTCAAAGAAAGGGCTGAATTCACAGTACTTCTCTCTGACAAAGATTTGGCACAACTGAGATCAAAGCGAGATGGAGAATCAATTGAAAATGTAAATGCACTGATAAAAAAATTCAGAATTTTTAATATTGTTAAACTTATACAAAGATCAAAACAAAAAAAATTGCTTTCAGCATTGATAAAATCTCAAATCGGAACAACACTTTTTAACTATAAAAATTATTCTCTGGATCACAGAGGAGTAGAATTCGCAGAAGACTACTGTTTTCATAAGGATAACTTCGCCGAAGTAAAAAAAAGACTCAACTGGGAAGGGATTCAGAAACTAATTAAAATTCACCAAGTCGCAGTGGATAAAAGGCTTAAAGAATTTGGAATACTGAACTCAAGCTTCAGCAACTACCAAGATAAAAAGTTGGATTATATTCTGGAAACATTCCTGGGGCAAAAGTCCATACCTCTGGATAATAAAACATTAGTAGAAGTTAAAACTTTTAAATCCCTGCGAGATTGCATACTAAAAGTTGATTCATTTTTTGATCCGGTAAAACAACTCCATGATGATATCATAAACTTCATAGAAGAAAGATTTATCGTAACTCCTGAAGAAATAATTACTAACTTCGAACAATTGGACTACAGCGAATTAGAAAGATGGGAAATAGAAAATGCCCGTTCTTCCAATATTATAATCCATAGATATGAAAATATTAAATTCATGATTGACGGAAAAAATTTCCCTCCTGAATACAAAAACTTCGTTGAAAGTGTAATTTATAATGAACCTAACTTTACGGAACGCAGCGAAGATTCCCAAGAAGATTATCTGTACCAGATTGATATTCTAACAGAAGTAGCAGAAAAGATGTTAAAAAAAGAATCCCTGACTAAAAATATATTTCCCACCGGAGAGGTGAAATCCCAAATAAAAGAACTCATAGAATCATACCAAAGTTACAAAAGAATGAAATTGGCTCAGGAGGAATCCAATAAACAAAACCGGGAAAAAAGATCTTTTTGGTCCGCAGTAATCAATGCCATAGTTTCCATATTTACGGGAAAAAGAAAAAAGGAAGAAAAATCTCAGAATCAAAGTCATGTTCAAGACATAAATCAAGGAACCTATTCTAATGTGGAAGTAGCCAAATCGGGATCGAAGAAAAAGAAACCCCTCTCTCGAACCGCAGTAAATTTTTATAATAAAATAAAGACAATGAACGCAATCATAATCCCTCTCTCCGATATAATCGAGATAAAACCGGAGAATGAAAAGGAAATAGACAGGCTCATAGAAGAATTGCGTGAAAATGGCATCAAAATAGTAATCCCTATATACAATGCAAAAAAGGTACTCTACCCTCTGAGAAGCAAAAAATTTCTGACAGCTGATGCAGAGTACCTTTTGGTGGATCCCGCGGTGACTTCAGACCCCGATTCAATTCGCTCATATACCGACTCCTTGGTGGGCTATAAGTTCAAAGAAGATACAATATCTCAAAGTGCTCTTGTTACAATAGAGAAATATCTCATGACAACCTATAGAAAAAGCAGGGCCAGGTCAAAACGCTTGCGGGCTCTGAAAAAAAAATAAAATCAATCGGCGGAACAGCAGCACCCTGCCGAACAGCTATGGGACTTTTCGGTTTTTTCCGCTCCTCCTCCCGAATTATTTTTATAATCATTTACATAAAAACCACTTCCCTTAAAAATAATTCCCGTTGAATTAAAAACTTTACGAACATTGCTCCCACATTTTTCGCATACCTTAATGGGTTCATCACTCATTGACTGAAAAACTTCAAATTTATGATCGCATTCATCACATTTATATTCATAAGTAGGCATAAATTCCCCCTTTTGGTTTTTTACAAAAATATTTACTAAAATATTAGTCAATAAAAAAAATTAAATTCCGGATTTTCAATATGATCAATGCTATAGTTCACATAATCCAGTCTAAAGTAATTTTTCAAAAACTCAATATTTCCCTTTTTCATTCCTATGTACTCCTCAGCACATATAGAGGGTATAAAAATCTCAACTCCTCTGGCCCCAGAACTTTCATTCATCGAAATTCTCTTAAGCATATCCTTGAGCCGACTTCTTGATTTTATTAAAAATCCCAGAGAGGTATGGTAGGGTCCTGCAATAACGCTGTCACTTGCCATCTCCATGGGGTGAATCCCCATTCGAATGACATTAATACCTGCCTTTATGAAGCTGTCATATAGACGGGCTGACAACTCAACTGCATCTTCCAGACTTAATGGGGAGAAGTCCCCAAGATTAAACATTTTTTCAAGCTCTGTATCCTTGAGAACTATTGTGGGATAAATTCGCATATCATCAGGAGCGAGCGCTAAAGCTTTTTCTCCGGAAAAGAGGATTCTCGCCTCATTATCTCCGGGGAGTCCGGGCATGAGCTGTATTCCTGTACGAAAATGCCATGATTTCAAAAGCTCCATGGCATTTTCAACATCTTGTACCGAATGCCCGCGGCCCGAAAGTTCGAGCACTTCGTCCACCAGGGACTGAACTCCCAGTTCAACCGTTTCAACCCCGTGGTGACGCAGAAGTGCGAGGATCTCGCTGTTAATATAATCAGGTCTTGTTGAGAGTCTTATGCCGTCTATGAGGGAGCGATATGGGGATTGCCCGATGCTCTTCAAATAATAATCCTGAAGCTCTCTATCAATTGCCGTAAAACTACCTCCGAAAAAGGCAACCTCCACCTTTTTCACCTCCGGAGGAATATCTTTTAGATAAATTTCAAGGGTTTCACAAATTGACTTTTCATCGGGCATCTGACGGGCTGCACTAACTCTCCACTGATTACAAAATTTACAGCAATGAGGGCAGCCCCTATGGGGAATAAATATGGGAACGGTTATCTGTTCTTTGGCCACTGGCTATAAATCGCTCAGGTCAACTTTCCAGTAAGGGCCTTCTTTTACAAAAGAAAGTTTTACCCCTCGGTGAGTTTCAATTTCAGCATATTTATTGTATATTTTTAAAGCTCTTATTTTTGCTCCATATAAATCTACAAGTGAAGAATTACTTCTATCCGAAATAAAAATAAGAGCTGCCATTTCACTTGAGTTTAGGGCAAGGAGCTCATTCACAGAAAGCCCATAGGAAGCAGATACACTTTTTTTCTGACGGTCATTTAAACTCTTCAGGGAGGAAATATAAGTTTTAATTTTCTTTTTTGTTTCAGATGACAGAGACGAGTAAAAACTCCTATAATCACGGGACTCAATACTATCCAAGAGCTCATTGAACGACTCTTTGGGAGTCACCGGACCTCCCGGGGAACATCCCCAGGCAACCAAAACAATTGATAAAATGATAAAACCTATAGCACGCACTGAACACCATCTTCTTTTAAATAAACCAGCATATTGTCGATGAGCCTTGTCTGTCCCCATGATGCAGCAACTGCCACAACGGCATCTTTGTTCACAACATTCACATTCTGAAGGTTATCTGCTCCCACGATGGAGATATAGTCAATGGACGAGGGGTGGCCCTTATCAATTTCATCTTTCATAGCCCGAGAGATAGTGGAGGAATTTCTTTCCCCTGAAAGAAACATCTCTCTTGCCTTCTTAAGACTGGAATTGAGCACCAGGGCTCTTTGGCGCTCCTCTGGTGATAAATGTTTATTTCTTGAACTCATGGCAAGCCCATCTTCTTCTCTTACAATTGGGGCAACAATTATCTCTAAGGGGAAATTCAAGTCTGCAACCATCTTTTTGATACCTGTCACCTGCTGAATGTCCTTCTGCCCGAAAACAGAAATATCAGGTTGAACAATATGAAAAAGCTTGGTCACAACGGTAAATACTCCGTTAAAATGTCCGGGCCTATGGGCTCCGCAGAGATTATCGGTAATGTCGCTGACCATTACCGTGGTGAGATTATGGTGATACATTTCTGAATCCCGGGGCATAAACAGAAGATCAACGCCTGCTTTTTCTGCAAGTTCAATGTCCCGCTGAGTTTCTCTGGGGTATGATTCAAAATCACTGAGATCGTTAAACTGCATCTTATTTACAAAGATGCTCATGACCGTAAAATCAGTCTGTTCCTTTGAAATTTTCACTAAGCTGAGATGCCCCTCGTGGAGGAATCCCATGGTGGGAACAAAACCCACAGACTTGTTGTTTTTTTTAGCTTTTCCCACTTCTTCCCGAACAGCTGAAATTGTTTCAACAATTTTCATTTTAGCCCAAATCTCCTGTAAATTTTAATGGAATACAATCACCATAATATCAGCATACTTTACAGAAAGAATATTCTTTCTGTAAAGAACATTTCTACCGCCTAAGCCCTCATGAAAAAGGAATAGCGCAATGCTTCACTTCCCAAAAGTTCACTGACGTCCTTAACTAAACCTTCCGAGGGGCTTACATTAAAGGCAGAGTGAGCTCTTATGATACTTGACTCTTCCGGTCCCTTTACATGAAAAAAGACAGAACAGTCTCCCCTATGCCTTTCAACAATTTCCTTAAGGGAAGAAATTAACCTGTCATCAATTCCCAGACTATCAAACTTAATGTGGACTCCTGACACGGACTCCCTTCTCATATCCCTCAAAAGACGAATACTCTTCACTATAATCTTTTGTGCCCTGTCTCCCTCAAACTCAACCTTGCCTGAAATAACAACGGGCTCCCCTGATTCCAAAAGGTCCTGATGCTTCTTTATTGTACTTGAAAAAACCAGAAGTTCAATGGCTCCTCCCAGATCCTCAAACTTTCCCAGAGCATAGAGCTTTCCGCTCTTTGCCCTGCGAATGCTCAAATCTCCTATGACTCCCACAATAGAAATATCTTTACCCGATTTATCTTCAGTTAATTCCCTAATTGTATATGAAGGAAAGGCCGATATTTCCTTTTCATATTTAGCCAAGGGATGTCCCGAAAGATAGAGCCCCAGAACCTCCTTCTCAAAACCAAGGCGAACCTTATCCGGCCAGTCATCAACTTGAGGCAAATCATCTTCCAGATTGCTTCCTCCTCCGTCATCGCCCATGGAGAAAAGATCCCCCTGACCTGTTTCAATATCCTTTTGATACTGCCTTGCCAATTCTAAAATTAAATCCAGAGACTGGAAAAGCTGAGCTCGATTGGCATGGAGTTCGTCCAAAGCCCCTGACTTAATCATGGCCTCAAGAACTCCTTTGTTGTTCACGGAGAGGTCAATCTTCTCTAAAAATTCTTTTAAAGTTGAAAAAGAACCTATTTCATTTCTCACCTTAACGATGTTTTCAATTGCCTTCTCCCCCATTCCCTTAATAGCCCCAAAGCCAAAGCGAATTTTACCGTCCTCAATTGTAAAATCATATTCTCCCGAATTTACTGAAGGGGGTATGACTTCAATGCCCATTTCCCGACAGTCACCAATATACTGAATGACATCATCCTGCTTGTCAGGCTGAGCCGATAAAAGGGCGACCATGTATTCCAATCTGTAATGAGCTTTGAGATATGCTGTTTGATAGGTCACAAGAGCATAGGCAGCCGAATGAGACTTATTAAAACCATATTCACCAAATTTCTTAATGGAATTATAAAGATCCTGTGCCAGCACCAAGTTCATACCCTTTTCACGGGCTCCGGAAAGAAACTTTTCCTCTAAGGCATCAATGATATCCATTTTTTTCTTGCCCATGGCCTTTCGCAGTTTATCTGCCTCGGGAAGGGTAAAGCCTGCGAATATCTGAGATATAAGCATTACCTGTTCCTGATATACAATAACACCCAGGGTATCTTTCAGAACCGGCTTAAGACTTTCGTGAGGGTATTGTACATGGTCGGGCTGTTTCTTCCGATCTATGAAATCATCGGTCATACCGGACTTCAGAGGGCCCGGTCGATAGAGAGCAACTATTGCAATGATATCTTCAAACTCAGTCGGCCCCAATCGGCGAAGTACATTTTGCATACCGGAACTTTCAAGCTGAAAAACACCCTTGGTATCTGCCCTCTGCAGGAGTTTAAAGGTCTCTTCATCATCTAAGGGTATATTATTTATATCAATTTTTTCCCCCTTCCCTCGCTCTATTAGCTTCAAACAGCTTTCAATAATAGTAAGGTTCTTGAGCCCCAAAAAGTCCATTTTAACCAGACCGGCCTCTTCCAGGGAAACCTTCTCATACTGGGAAATGATGCTGCCATCCTTATCCTTATAGAGAGGAACATAGTCGGTCAGGGGGCCTCGTGAGATTACAACTCCGGCAGCATGTTTGCCTGCAGATCGGGAAAGCCCCTCAAGCTTCAGGGAAGTTTCAATGAGTTCTTTCCCCTCATCGCTCATGGAGAACTTTTTTAAATCAGGGGAAAACTCAATGGAGTCAGTCAAAGTCTCCTGCTCAATCATTTTACTGATACCATTTGCTTCTTCAAAGGGGATATCCATGGCCCTGGCAACATCCTTAACCACGGCCTTTGCCTTGAGTTTGTTAAAGGTAATTATCTGGCTCACATGGTCATGGCCATATTTCTCCTTAACATAATCAATTACCTCCTCCCTTCTATCTGCACAGAAATCAAGATCCATATCGGGCATCTCTATTCTATCGGGATTTAGAAATCGCTCAAAAAGAAGATTGTACTTCAAAGGGTCAAGAAGAGTGATGCCCAGGCAGTACGAAACAATGGAACCCGCTGCCGAGCCCCTTCCAGGTCCAACGGGGATTCCCTGACTTTTGGCATAGTTGATAAAGTCCCAGACAATTAAAAAGTATCCCGGGAAATCCATGTTTGAAATGACTGAAAGCTCATAGTCTATTCTTTCCCGAACTGCATCGGAAAGCAAGTCTCCATATAGTTTCTCAGCACCCTCATATACCAAATGTCTGAGGTAGGAGTTTAAATCGTGGCCTTCCGGAACCTCAAACTCAGGCAAAACGGGATGGCCAAGGTTAAGCTCCACATCCACCATATCGGCAATTTGACATGTGTTCAGAAGAGCATGGGGATAGTCATAGAAAATGCCATTCATCTCATCTCCACTCTTCACATAAAACTCATCGAAGTCAAATCGCATTCTATTGGGGTCACTCATTGTTTTTCCTGTTTGGGCACAGAGTAAAACCTCGTGGGCATGGGCATCTTCTTTATTAAGATAATGGGCATCATTTGTGGCAATGAGGGCCAAATCCAGTTCAGAAGCCATTTTTATAAGCCCCTTATTGGCTACTTTCTGATCCTTAATACCATGATACTGCAATTCGAGGTAGAAGTTGTCCTTTCCAAAAACATCCTTATATTGACCTGCCAAATGAAGAGCCTCATCATAGTGTCCATTTATAATTAAAGAGGGAATCTGCCCTGCGATGCAGGCACTGGTGACAATGAGACCTTCGGAATGTTGAGCCAAAACCTCAAAATCTATACGCGGTTTGTAGTAAAACCCCTCGGTGTATCCAATGGATGAGAGCTTCATTAGATTTTGGTAGCCTATATTATTTTTGGCAAGCACGAGAAGATGGTAGGAGGTGTTTCCTCCCCGTCCCTTACCTCCCTCTTTGGAAAATCGTGATCCCGGGGCTATGTAAAACTCCTCCCCTATAATGGGCTTCACTCCCTTGGCTTTGGCCTTTTTATAAAACTCAATGGCGCAGAACATATTGCCATGATCCGTAACTGCCACGGCAGGCATGCCCATTCCGGAGACCTTTGTAATGAGTCTATCTACTGTTGTGGCTCCGTCAAGCATTGAATAGTCGGTGTGGTTATGCAGGTGAACAAAATCCATTATTTTCTCCATAAGAAAGGAGCGCACTATATGTCTTGTACAAAAAAGACCAGCCTCCAAGGTAGGAATAAACTAACAGATTCTGTCTATGCTTTTCAAGCAATTAATTTTATGTAAAAAGAAATAATAGAGTTTTATACAAACTAATTGGGTTACTACTTGACGGTCTGGACGAGGCTTCCTCTCAAAGAAACAACATCTCCATTTACAAGCCCAACAATCAATGTATTATCTACAACCACGGGAGAAGTTTTAATTTTAACACCGAAATTCTTTTTCCACAGCAATTCCCCGTTATTGGGGCTTAGAGAATAGACAGTATTACTGTCATGGAGAATGATCTCTCCCAAGGCAAAACCGGGACTTCCCTTGATTCTTTTGTTTAGAGAAACTTTCCAAATCTCTTTGCCATTGGCAACATCCAGGGAATAAATGACACCTTTGGAAGACCCGAAAATAACGCTTTTTCCAACTATTATGGGAGTTGCCTGCAGGACTCCATTAGCTTTAAATTTCCAGTTTAAACGCCCATCATCGGGATCCATGGAATAAAGAAACCCCGAGTCAGTTCCAAAGAAAATTGTTTTTTTCCAAAGTCTGGGAGCTGTGCCTATTAACCTTCCCTGAAGTTTCCTTCGCCAATCGATATTTCCATAATCCAAATCAAAACATATAATTTCAGGAGCTCCGGTGACAACTAGCAACTTATCTCCAAAGACTTTCGGGGAGCTGTATATACTGTCATATAGTTCCTTTTTCCACTGTGTTTTACCCTGAAGGTCTAGGCACTCCACTCCTCCATAGCCATTTGCAATATATATATATTTCCCATGAATGACCGGCTTTGACCCGAAAATCAGAGGTCCCGAGAGCTGTGCCTTCCATAAGACCTCCCCGGTTGACATATCTATAGAACGCAACAATCCGGCAACATCAACGATAAAAACCCTATTCCCCCGAACAACAGGTGCAGATTCAAAACCCGAACTAAATAGCTTCCTTACAAATGTTTTACCACTACGGGAAAGTACCTTAAACTCTCCTTTCTGAGTGGCTACAACTAATTTGCCTTGTCTGTAAACCGGTTTCGCTGCCATGGGTGCTTTGAGATTATTGACCCATTGCACACGACTGAGCAGAGTTTTCTTTACAAGAACAGGCTTAAGATTAAATGTCTCCCCGGGCTTGAGAGTCACTACTTTATTATAATTTTTAAAACCACGAGTTTTAATGACTATATTAAGAGATTTAGAGGCCTCCACCTTCCTCTCTGCAAAGCTATAGCCAATAAATTTAGAATTGATAAAAATCTTACTCTTTTTCACAGGAGAACGAACAACAATTGTTGCCTTTTGAGCCTCAGACCTTTGTTTCTTAAATTCAAGATTAAGACTGCCTGTTTTGCTGGTAGCCACAGCCCGCTTATTACCATCAAGGGTGACGACCCTCCAGTAGTATTCACCTGCCTGAGAAAGTTCCAGAGTTTTTGAGCTTTTACCTGAGACGAAGTGTGACTGCTTATTGCTAAACAGAGGATCTCGCGATATATCCAGACGAAATTGACCATTTCGGAGGTTGCTTCCCCAGGAAAAAACAACCTTATGCGATTCTCCCTCTTCAACAAAGAAAGATTTTTTTTCTCCTCCCAAAAGCTTAACATCAACATCTGAAACTATTTCGAATGGGGTAATTACACTGTCAGGCACTCTTGCCCCTTTAAGGGAAGCTCTGACTCGGCAGTAATATTGACCGGGTGAAAGTTTTTCTTTGACCAACTTATATTTACCGGAGACATCAAAAGACTTAATGATTTGAGAAAATTCAGAATCTCTTGCAATTTCAAGTATGAACTTTTTGAACTGAGGGCTACCGGACCAACTGAAGACCATGCCCGAAGAAGTCAAATCCAAGAGATTTATTTTACTCTTTTTCTTGGGGAGCATGACAACCGGTGCAGGGAGCTCCTGAACCATGGAAACTGAAAAAGAACGAGTAATTGAGTAATCAACAAGATCCTCCCCCTGAGACTCCATGGAGCGCTTCACTCTCCAAAAATATTTTCCCTGAGCAATTTTAGGGATGAATATATTGGATCGCTTAGTGGAAATAGTTTTAAAAATAGAATCAAATTCAGGAGAAGTTGAAAGCTCAACGGTGTAGCTTTTGGCAAAAAAATCCTTTTCCCATTTAAAGTTAACTGCCAACTCCCCGTTCTGAAAGACATGTCCCGGAGAAGGGGAAATCAGCTTAGGCCTGGGACGGTAAATAACATTAAATTTAAAAGGCTCACTAAATTCTCGCTTGCCTGAATTTTGGTTAATGGCACTCACCCTCCAGAAATATGTGCCCTGTTTAAAGTGCCTTCGCCAATTTGCTCCTCTACCTGTATTGCCATGGGCCCAAATTTTACCAAAATTTCTTTTCTTGCTAACTTCAATTCGGTACTTTGCCAATTCCCCCGAGGTTGTCCATTGAAAAGCAACTTCTGTTTTTTTTATTGATGAAAACAATCGTTTATTCATTGGAGGAGATTGAAGGTTAAAGTTAAGCTTCACAATCTCTGTTCTGCTTTGTGAATCAATGAGGGCCTTTTCATTCGTATTGACCACAGTTTCACCCATTTCTGTGGCAACAGTTGCACTTCCCTTGGAAACGGTAAGATCAAGCTTTTCTCCTTCTTTCTGCGAGAGCTGGATATCGCCATCTTTAAAGGCTATACTGGAAGTTTTGGATTTAATTTTTATTGCAGAGGGCTTACGGCCTCCCATATTGCTTCTATTCGCTGATATAGTTCCATGATCAAAGTTGATATTGACTCCTTTACCATCCTCAAGTGAAATCTGAATCATGCTAACCTCATCTATATTGATTTCACTGCCATCTTGAAGGTGGAGAACAGCCTCGGATGCCTCCGAAGTTCGTATATAATCATTATTATAAACGGGAACATTTTGCTGAACATCCTCCCAAACAACCTGAGAATCATAGCGTCTCTGAGCTACCTGCCGCTTGAATGTAATGGTACCGATTTTTTCTACTCCGGTAACTTCTATCTTCTTGTTAAAATCGAAATAAAGGAGCACAGATGATACAGTCAGAATGACAGAACTGAGCCCTAAAAAAATAAAATCACTCTTCGATAATCTCATACTTCACTTCACTCTTATTTGTATCTTCAATACTCGGTTTACCCTTCATGTCTATGCCCAATATCTGACGAAGCTCTTCAATGCTGTTGGGAGAATTTGGATCATCATTTCTGCCAAGAACGGCATATATCTGCTGTGGCTCCTCCTTGCCCTTCACCAAAATCTTTTGCATGGGCTCAACCTTGAATATTTCACGCACCTCTCGATAGGTTTCAGTAGAGATCAGAATATCGGTTCCAAATGGCTTATTCAGTGCTTCAATTCGAGATGCCAAGTTTACGGCATCCCCTATTACCGTATATTCCATCTTGTCTTCCGAACCGATCTGCCCTGCCAATACATCACCTGTATTCAAACCGCAGCCGATTTTAATAATGGGTTTTTTATCGCCACCGCGTCCTTTATTAAATTCAATGAGCTCCTGACGCATCATGAGTGCACCATTTATGGCATTTTCAGTATCATTCTCACGAGAAACCGGAGCTCCCCATATGGCCATGACGGCATCTCCAATAAACTTATCAACAACACCATGAGTGGAATTAACACAGTTTACCATTCGTGTCATATAATCATTGAGAAATTCGACAACCTCTTCCGGTTCAAGTTTTTCGGAGATAGTGGTAAAAGAACGAATATCTGAAAAGAAAATAGTGGCTTTCTTGCGTTCCCCTCCAAGCTGAACTTCTTCCTTCAGAACCTGGTCGGCAATCTCCTTATTAACAAATTTACCAAAGGCATCCTTTATCTTCTCCCGCTCCATGAGTCCATGTCCCATGGAAACAAAGGAATCTGTAAGAATACCTATTTCATCGCCCGTTTCAGCTTGAATTTCTACATTAAAATTACCCTTTTCTATTTCCTCAGTGGCGCTCAAAAGTTTTGTCACCGGATTAGAAATTGATTTGCTAAAAAACCAAACTATAAGGATAGCAATATTCAATACAATTATGGCTATATAAATATTTCTTCTCTGAATATTATAAACCTCCTGCATGGCCAGGTCTTCATCTACAGAACTAATAACTCCAATGCCACTGAAACCAATGGATTGAAATGAGCCTAAATAGAATCTTCCATCATTGCCCTTATAGCGAGTTTGCCCATTATCGCGATTACTTCTCCTCATCATTTTTACAATGGGAAGATCGCCCAAGTTAACATGGGAAAGAATCAGTTTGGTGTCGCTGCTGCCAATGAGATCTCCCGGACCATTGACCATAAAGACATCAGTTATACCATTCTTTTTAAAAGACTTCAAAATTTTATTAAGCCGAACAAAACTTACAAGAATGGAGTTAATCTTACCTTGAGAATTTCGCTGAAAAGGAAGTGATATGGATACGCTAGGAACTCCGAAAAGATTTGATACATTGAGCACCACTGCATCACCGTTAAAAGATTTCTGAAATTCACTGTTTTCTTTGCGGATTATTTCCTGGGGCTTTTCCCTATCTATTTTATTATCAACAAAAAAGGCATTATTTGATATGGATTGGGTAACTTTTAAAGTATTTTTCCTGTCCAAAATTCCCACATAGAGAAGATCTCGGTCATTTCGAAAAAAGAGCTCTGTAAAAAGTTTTTTCTGTTTCCCCGATTTAAAATTTTGCAGCATGGTGGTTCCCATGAGGTTTAACTTTTCAACAAGTGCATTAAAATCAGATTCGGTTTTAGAAGCAAGTACCCGGGAAATGGTGAAGTTACTTTCCTTAATTCTCACTTCATTATCATTTTTAAAAAAAATAGTAGCAAGGACAATCATAACTGCCAATGATGAAACAACTATCAGTGAAATTATGCTTATGAGTTTTGACCTGATTTTTAGTCTGGAAAAAAAACCGAATTTTTTTTCAGATTTTTCTTTAGTATTAGACATATTTTTCCCCACTTTTTTTAACTTCGGTTTTTTTCGCCAAAAACTCAAGCGAAGTTAGAGACCTTTATCATACTTAAAAAAATCAATTCAACCAAAAGAATCCCTCAACTGTTCCATCCAGAGGATATGACCTCAATATCGAAGCTCCCTTTTTTTTATTACCGGAATTAAGGTAAAAAAACGAATAAAAAAATCTTCGCCTTGACCCTATTTCAAATTCCAGCTTATCAAAAGCCGAAAGCCTTCCATTATGTACTATTTCATTCCCGTTTTTCAACTTTAAGACTATCTTGGAAGGATAAAAAACATATTTACCTGAAATAGTTTTATCTCCCTTCCATTCTTGTATCAAAAACTTATCAATTTTAGAATAGGATATTTTAATTTTACCGGTAATGGGATTATCAATTTCAATATCCCTACCTTTTAAGAGAAGATACCCCTTAAAAAGCCCCATTCCTCTTATTGAAAGTCGCCCGCTATAGCGTTGAATCAAGTCTTTACTCTTCTCTTTACCTTTTATACGGGAATTGGGGGAATTAACAGTTGGCTCCAAAGGACTTTCCGGATGCCTAATCTCCCCATGAACTATCATGGGGAAAAAGATCACCAAACAACAGAGCTTTACTTTCAATTTAAAGTTAAAATACTGCTTTAAAATAGATCCCATGGTCATTATAGCTTCTACTTTGTAAAATCACCATAAAAAACATTGAGAATGAGCTCAATTTCCTTCTCAGAAGCCTTGATCTTTTTTTTATCAAGGGCTTTCAAGATTTCTTCTGCATCCATTTCAGGTTTCTCTTTCCTGATCTCAATTACATTGCGAATCAGCACCCTGTCAATCTTAGTATTACCAAAACCCAAAAAGCCCGTATTTTCATAATACAAGACGGCATTTTGCAAATTTTCATGGCTTTTGATCAAAGAATTTATTTTCTTTTCAAGTTCATTCAATTTTTTCAAAAAGAATTTGGGTTCTCTTTTTTTGAGATATGCAATGGGATCTTCGTGAACCTCTTTCAAATTATCACATAAAAACTGTTCTCCATAAAATTTATCTTTAATTCTTATGAAGTAATTATCCTTATTAAATCTAAAGTTGTAGCTCAGATCTCTATCATAGATAAAAACAAGGCCCCCCGGAAGATGGGGAAGAAAATTGATTCCTTTGTAGGTAAATTTTTTGGGTATAACGAGTATCTCCAGGGAGTTCTTATTTTGAAAAAAATCCATTTTATCCACTTTTAGAAACTTCATATTTCCCAAACGGGCATCCAGCCTGGAGATTATTTTGCCCCATTTTTTTTCAAGCTCACCAAAGTACCGTACCTTAACCAATCTCTTACGGGAATCTCGAAGTTGTACAAAATTTTCACCTCCCCTTTCTCCCGATGAGACAACAGAGAATCCTAACTTTTCCCAGTCCACTGACATGGCATCGCCAAAAGGAACTATCATCATACAAACTAAGAACAAAATTTTAACTCTCATATCAATAACCTACTTGAATTTAATTAATATTCGATCAAAGGGTTTCATTTTTTGACCGGGTGCAACTTCAATGGCTTTCGCAAAGAAGCCTTTAGAGGTTTTATAGAACTTGATTCTCCCTATATATTTATCAGAATCACGAAAAACCAAGCCCAGATCTCCATTTTTTAATCTTATGAGTCTATTTATATGAATGGATATTTTTGAAAGATCAGCCGGAGATATGACATATCCACTTTCCGGTCTTTCTTGAAGAACAACATCAAGCGCCCTTTTGTAATCCTCAATTTTCTTTTTTTTATATTTCAAACTCTTTGTTAGGCTAAATGCAAGATGTTCGTAATCATTGACAATTCCATTTGAAATATTATTTAAACTACGAAGAGCAATGGGGACAGAGTTGAAATATCCCACTCCCATGAGACGCTCAACAAGAATTCTTCTATCTGAGACTCGCTGTCTAATGCTATCGAATTTTGCCCTGCTCATGATATCTTCTGAAGATAGTATTGGATCATAGGGATTTATCTTCAAGGGTATATCTTTTTTGCCATTTCGTTTCAATAATTTCAAAGATTCTCCCCATTTAAATTTAGGATTGTATTTCCTTTTAATATACTTCACATATTTGTCATAGTAATTAGAAACACTATTAAGACCTCCTCGCTGAACCCTATCGAGTTTTTTCATTTTAAGATCATGAATAAGACCTTCGTCTTCATAGAGTTCGCCTTTCTTTCTTGCCTCCACCAGTTTCTTTTCAGCAGCATGTTTTTCTCTAATAATGGCCCTAATACTTCGCTTCATGCGCATAATTTTCTTATTATATTTCTTACCAATTTTACTCAACTCCCCAGATTCTTTTTTCTTCAAAGTCTCAAGCCGTAATTTCTTATCATCCCAAGACCCCGATCCATCAAGTAGGGCATTATATAGATCCAGGTACTTATTCTTTACAAAAAGTTCCCCTTTTCTCTTTTGTATAATAACTCGAAAAAGTTCATTTCTCCTGATTATGAGATTATTGTCATGCATTCTTGCAGACTCAAGAACTTCCTTTAATCTGAGATCGTTAAACTCATTAAAACTTATTCTAAATGTACTATTTTTATTCTCTGTATAAAATGTAAAAAACAGTGCCATGGCAACCATTACAGACAGAAAGGCAACAATGATAACAATGACAATCCAGTTGCGATTTTTTTTAGTTTTGGCAAATTCCTTTTCGAGAGAGTAAACCTCAACATCGCCATCAATATCCACAATTTCCTCAGGAAGAAATTTTTTTTCTATCCCGGAAATCACTGTTTCAGATTTTGTCTTTCTTTTCATTTTATCGTCATTTGCCATAGTCCGTTCCAATCTCTTGGACATTTAGATTCTGTCCTTTCTTTAAACACCTCTGCAACATCAAGCTTACACTTTTCAAACTTCTTCCTTGCCTCTTTCCATTTCCCCTGATAATAAAGCTCCAATCCCAACTCAAAAGAAGTTAGATTCTTTTCAAGACCCCTGTCCAGATCAGAATCCAAAATAGGCCAAAAAATACGCTGTGCCTGAGTCTTGCCTTTCACCATGACCCTATCCAGTTCAACAAAGGTTATACCATGATCCGCCACATTTTCTTCTATATCAGATTTTATATATTCAGAACATATAACCGGAACTTTATAAATCCTGGTCAGCCCCTCCAGTCTTGATGCAGCGTTCACATTATCGCCAATTACCGTATTTGTCATCCTCACATAGGAGCCCAATGTCCCATAAAAGACATTTCCACCGTCAATACCAACTCCTATTTCCAGAAGAACCGCCTTGAAGACCTTCATCTCCTTACGGGAAAGTTTTCCCTTTTCCTTTTCAACCTCTTCCTTTACTTCTTTCATTCGAATACGGAGAAGTTCCGTAATTTCATGGAGCTTATAGCCACAAATAACAGCTTGGTAAGATTTATTTTCATCACTATTATCAAGTGCTCCATATACAGCAAGGAGAGCATCGCCAATAATGGAACCAATGACACCATCATAGTTTACGATTTCCCTTATTGCCCTGTCATAGTGAAGGTTTAACAGTTTAATTATATCATTGCCCAGAGTCTCTGTAATAAAAGTAAAACTCTTAATATCAGAGAAAAGCACCGTTAAGTCTTTCTTTGTTCCCTCAAGCTTAATTTCCCTGTCACGATAGGCCTTCTGAACAACATCTTGATTGGCAAATTTTTGAAAGATACTTACTAAATTTCCAATGGTATTGGAGAGAGAGTTAAATGCAACCCCCAGATATGTGACATCATCATTGGTTGCCCCTGTCAGGTCAATCTTCTGCATCTCTTGACTCTTTACCATTCCCATGATTGAATCGGTAATTATGTCAAGAAAACGTAAAATCCTATTTAGAATAAATACACCGATAAAGGCCGAAACAATTGTTATAAGAAGAATAAGAATACTGATTTTAATGAGAACCGTTCTGGATGCGCTGTAAAACTCATTTTTTTCTTCGGCTCTTATTATAAAAATTTGCCACTTGGGATTATATTTATAAATACCAAAATACTTTTCATTGTTAAACAAGAAGTCTATCTTACCCCCATCTTCAGATCCGGTTTTCTTCTCACTCATGGTGGCGAGGGCAAGATTATCCATAAATTTGTCAATTTTAGGAAATTTTGATGCCTGGAATTTCACCATACCGTCTTTTCCCACTCCAAGCAAAATCCCCTTCTCATTTTTTATCTCATGGAGCCCCTTTTGCTCAATACTTTTGATTGAGCCTTCCAAATTACCATCAAAACGATATATTTCATACTGATTGTTGCAGAAGGAATATATCGTTTTCAAATCTTTAATTAGCAGCTCATTCATCAACTTTAACATATGGGATCTACCGGCTACCATATTGAGATAATTTGAAGTAAGATTTGAGAGGAGGATAAAGATAGTAAAAGTCAAAACAATCTTAGTAGTAACCCGAAAAACTCTTGTCCCGTTGACCTTTCTACCGAACATTTTGATTCCCTTCTTTATAGATTAACTAATTATAATATACTAACCTATCGTGCAATGTCAACTCTAATAATGAGAAATAACTTTTTTTTAACAATTATTTCATATAATTATCACTGCCAAAACCCGGGCATGACAATATTTTTCTCTCAAACTTTAGTGAAATATTAACGATAATATATTATAAAAAAAATATTCCCATATCATTGAAGGAAAACAAAATGAATACAAATGCTTTACCCTCTGAGGCAATATCTATTTACAACAGGGCTTTGGAAAATACCAACAGAGGAAAATACTCCCTGGCTCTTAATGAATATCAACAGGCTATAAAGATGTATCCCTACTTCATAGAAGCCTACAACAATATGGGAGAAATCTACTCCATCATGGGCGATAGAGAAATGGCAATCTCCACATATACGAAGGCCCTTGGCATTAAGAAAAACTGCAAAATTCTTCTCAACTTGGGAGTGGAATACTACAATACAAGCAACTATGAAAAAGCTCTTGAATTTTTTCTTGACTCTGTCTCCCAGGACCAAAATTTCACGGAGGGACACTACTACTGTGGACTGGCATCACATAATCTTCAGGATTTTAAAACAGCGGAGCACCACCTTCAGAAAGTAGTCTCCTTTGATTCTAAACATCAAAAGGCAAACTATCTACTTTCCCATATATACTATGAGTGGAAAGAATACCAAAAAGTTCTGACATGCCTTGATAGAATATGGAACTACTTTGAAGATAAGTCTTTTTTGAATAAATATTATGGACTCTGCAGCTACCACCTTGGAAATTTTAAGGAAGCAGAAAAGTACCTCACAGTTGCACTGGAAACTAGACCGGAATATGCCAAATTCAAAAAATACCTGAAAAATCTAACCTATGAAAACAAACTCAATGAACTTGGAGACATTGACAAAACCATTGCCCTCCTTGAAGAAGAGCTGGTTTCCAGAAAACCCGAACTCAGAGATATAACAAAGCTCAGCATGCTCTATATCTTCAAGGGAGAAAATGAGAAAGCAGAGAACATAGCCTCGCAGTTCAAAGAGACAATGAGCCATAATGGTTAGAGTACTTAAATTAAACTCATCTAAAGCTCCGGAATTGCCCTGATTCAAAACACAATTCCGGAGCAACAAACAGAAAAACCAAGCTCTCAATAGAATCTAATCCTAAAGCCCGCCCAAGATAGAAAAAGTTTTTGCATTTTCCTCAGCTCTTTCAAAAATGGTAAATTAATTACATTGA
>PDWI01003596.1_pt1 | contig 21716 bp, 18 predicted proteins | sample 1430891 | NCBI WGS metagenome assembly PDWI01 (sample SAMN01162508, study PRJNA174530) | Oral metagenome, whole genome shotgun sequencing project. | biome: Marine environment; feature: Marine mammal; material: Swab sample of the gingival sulcus; isolation source: swab sample of gingival sulcus... | reverse complement strand
GATGTTGTTATTTCTACAAACTAGAAAAATGATAAGTCCCATAAAAGTTTGTTCCAATAAAACGATATCAGGTTGCTCTAATTTTATTTGTTCTTTAATAATTTTATAATTCTTTAAGGAAAAATACTTCGTCTTATTATGTTTAATAAGAGGTTTCAATGTAAAATGATGTCCTGTTGTTGGCGAATTGGTATCGGTAATAACAACTATATCGTTGGTTTTGGCAAGCTCATTAAGTCGTAAATAGGTTGCTTTTTGCCCACCGGAAACAGCAGGTAACAAAGGAGCAGGAACTATAGAAAGTATTTTCTTTTTCATTTTATCTATTTATCATCCGTATTTTTACTAAATACAAAAGTACAGTTGATTCTTAAATATCCAAAGCTTATCAGTGTTTTATCTGATGATTGTTAATTTGTAATGTATTATTAAATGTACGACATCTATTGTTTTGAAAATATGTGTGTCCGATAAAGTCGTTGAATATTGAAGCTTAAAGCTTGAAAATTGAGGACGGCACCTCTTAGAAAAAAAAGGCTGTTCAAAATTTTGAACAGCCTTTTTTTTAATTTTTATATCGCTTATTTGATATTCAATTTTGCTTTTACCAAAGGTAATAAGTCATCAGATTTTTCCGGCCAAAAAGCCAAAGCTCCTGTACTAGTATCAAATACATAAGTGTATCCTTTTTCTTTCGATACAGAACGTATTGCATTTCTTGCTTTTTCAATAATAGGCTTCAACAAGTCTAATTCTTTTTGTTGTAAGTCTTGTTGTGCTGTTTGTTGAAAAGACTGTATTCTTAAAGATAAATCATTTAATTCACTCTCCTTCATTTGTCTTATAGACTCTGAAGCGGTTTCTTGTTTAGCTCTATAGTCCTCTAATTTTTGTTGATATTCTGTTTGCATAGCCATTAATTGGCTTTCTAAATCTTTAGAATATTTTTCTAATTCTTCTCTAGCTTTGGTGTTCTCAGGCATTGCCACTAATAATTCATTAGAATTAATATGTCCAAATTTTTGACCTTTCTGAGCGAAAACACTCACAGAAAGTAACACCCCTAATACGAATAATAACTTCTTCATTGTTTTTCTTTTTATAATCTTATTTTAACGCCACAAAAGTAGCATTTTTAATATAATATGTATTATTTTTTATAACCTAATTTTTGTAAAACATCATCACTTCGGTCAAATTTAGGATTAGCAAAAAGAATGTTTACAGCTCCTCCACTTGAGTCGAATATAAAGTCTAAATTAGCTTCCGCGGCTACCTCTTTGATAGCGTTGTAAATATCATCTTGTATAGGCTTTATTAATTCTTGACGTTTTTTAAACAACTCTCCATTTTGACCAAAATATTTTTTCTGAAGAGCTTTAGCGTCTTTCTCTCGAGCAATTATTTCTTCTTCTCTTTTTATTCTTAACTCATCAGTTAATAATACTTTCTCCGCTTGATATTCTTTGTATTTTTGCTCAATATCTGTATAAATATCTTCTACTTCTTTTTGCCACTCTTGAGAATACTGGTCTAATTTTTTTTGTGAGGCTTTAAAAGTAGGTACATTTTCTAAAATGTATTCGGTATCAACATAAGCTACTTTTTGAGCTTGGACACCCCAACTCATTATGGCTAAAACAACCACTAATACTAATTTCTTCATTGTAAATTTCTTTTAATAAATTATACGTTAAAAACTCTGACCTATAATAAAGCTGAACTGTCCTTTGTTAGCGCCTAGCTTTTGAGTAGGATCAAATCCATACCCCCAATCTACACCTAACTTACCAAACATTGGTAAAAATACACGAATACCTAATCCCGCAGAACGGTACACATCAAAAGGACTTACTTCGCTCCATTCAGACCATGCATTACCTCCTTCAACAAAAACCAAGCCATAAAGTGTAGCCGAAGGGTCTAATGAGATAGGATAACGCATTTCTACATAAAATTTATCATAGACGTGTCCGCCTTTTGCAGGAACAATGGCGTTATAAGCATAACCTCTTAGAGTAATACTTTCTCTTCCATACATATTGTATCCGGAAAGTCCATCTCCTCCCATTGTATAACTTTCAAAAGGAGAGAAGCCATAGTCTTCGTTGTACATTCCTACCATTCCGAATTCAGTTTTTACGGCTACAACTAATTTATCTACAATATTGGTAAACCAAGCACCTGTAAATTTCCATTTATGAAATTCTATCCACTTATATTTATCAGCCAATTCCATACTAGAATAATCTTTATTATTCATTAAAGACCAAGGTGGTGTTAGCTGTAAAGAAAGGGAAAAATCAGAACCCCTTCTTGGATATATAGGGTGGTCTGTTGAGTTTCTTCCAAGAATAGTTTTAAAACTAATACTGTGAGATACACCGGTATCAAATTCTCTTAAATTACCCGTAACATAAGGGTTGTTTATAAAATCATATAATTGATAACTAATGTCATTATATAAAGTGAAGAAGTCATCAGGGAACTTTAATCTTCGTCCTAAACCTACAGTAGCACCTGTCATCTTCATTGAATAATATTGAGGATGAGATTTTTTTAAGTACGAAGAATAAATATTATGATATATAGAAACAGATAATGAATTAGGTTTTGTTCCTCCTAACCAAGGCTCCATAAAAGAAGCGCTATAAGATTGGTAATATAAACCATTGGTTTGAGCCCTTAAACTAACACGTTGCCCATCTCCTGAGGGGAAAGGTGTCCACGCTTTCTTGTTAAAGATATTACGTGTAGAGAAGTTGTTTAAAGTTAAACCTAAAGTTCCTATAATCATATTACCACCCCAGCCACCGGACAACTCTATTTGGTCAGAAGGCTTTTCTTCCACAATATATTCTAAATCAACAGTAGAAGTAGCTTGGTCAGGAATAGGAATAACATTCATTTTTTCAGGGTTAAAAAAGCCTAATTGAGCTAATTCCCTTTGTGTTCTTATAATATCGGAACGTCTAAATAAATCACCGGGCTTAGTACGGATTTCTCTCATTACCACTCTGTCGTTGGTTTTGGTATTTCCTATTAAAGTGATTTGATTAATCCTAGCCTGCTTTCCCTCTTGAAGACGCATTTCTATATTGATAGAATCATTAACAATACCTATTTCAACAGGTGTAACGTGGAAAAATAAATAACCATCATCTAAATACAATGAACTAACACTATTATCGCTGATTTCTAGCTTTTCTTTTAGTAAAGATTGATTATAAATGTCTCCTTTGTTAATTCCTAGATATTTAGATAAATAGCTGGAACTGTATTTACTGTTACCTACCCAAGTAATATCTCCAAAATAGTATTTGTGTCCTTCTTCTATAACAATATCTATATTTAGGGTTTTGTCAGGGTTTTCGCTTATTGAGTCAGAAACAATTCGGGCATCTCTATACCCTAATTTATTATAGTGTCGTAAAATATTCTTTTTATCTTCAGTAAAGTTACTTTCTACGTATTTAGATGTTTTGAATATTCTATACCATTTTTTTTGCTTGGTTTCTTTTAATTTTCTTCTTAGCTTTTTATCGTTAAATGGTGAGTTTTTCATTTTTAAGCAAAATGGCTTTTTACCGGAAGCTAACAACTCTTCTCTATAAGTTTTGTTATTGGTATTACCATGAAAACGAATATGTTTTATTTTTACTTTTTTGTTGGTTTTGACTTTAATAAATAACTTTACACTGTTTCTGAAAGTTGTATCTGCTTTCTGAATTATATTCACTTCTGTATTATAAAAACCTTTATCTACAAAGAAGTTCCTAACAGTGCTTTTGGTATTAATGATTACATTGTCTGTTACTTGAGCGCCTTTTCGTAGAGGGAGTATATCTTTTAAGTCATCAGCTTCAGATTTTTTCACTCCTTGAATAGCAAATCCTGACAAACGAGGGCGTTCTTGTAATTGAATATTTAAAAATATTTTATCTCCCTCTATTTTATCAGCCAATATCTGAACATCAGAAAATAGAGATTGCTTCCATAGTTTGTCGATGGCCTTTGATATTCTTGTTCCGGGTATTTCAATGGTGTCACCAATATTTAGATTAGAGATATTAATTAAAACATCTGTGTCTAAATATTTTACTCCCGAAATCTTAATATCAGATATGACGTACTTAGCCGGTCTGGAATAATTAATCCTTGAACTATTCAACTCTTCGCCATTTTGGGCAAAGGTGTTAGAGAACATCATAAAAAGACTTATAAAAAATAGTCCTATGATATTTTGTTTATAATTGTGCACTTGTTTTTCCAAATCTTCTTTCTCTTTTTTGATAATCATTGATAGCCTCAAAAAATGCTTCTTTTCTGAAATCAGGCCAATATGTATTAGTAAAATATAATTCTGAATAAGCTATTTGCCATAGCAAAAAGTTGCTAATTCGGTATTCTCCGCTAGTTCTAATTAATAAATCGGGGTCGGGGGTGTTTTTTGTTGTTAAATAATCAGATATTAGTTCATCAGTTATTTCAACATCTTTATTTTTAAAGTCTTTTAAAATACAAGAAACCGCATTTTTAATTTCCCATCGAGAGCTGTAGCTTAATGCAATATGAATCGTCAAACCTGTATTATTGGAAGTCTCTTCTATGGCTTCTTGTAATTCTTCTTGTACAGTTTCCGGTAAAGAGTTTAAGTCACCTATAGCATTTAAGCGAATATTGTTTTTAGATAAATCAAAGACCTCACTTTTAAGTGTACTCACCAATAAAGACATCAAAGCTTCAATTTCTTCCTTAGGACGATTCCAATTTTCAGTAGAAAACGCGTATAAAGTAAGATGTTTAACACCTATTTCACTTGCTGCCTCTACTACTGATTTAACAGAAACAACCCCTTCTTGATGTCCCTCAAAACGTTGTTTTCCTTGACTTTCAGCCCAACGTCCATTACCATCCATTATGATAGCAACGTGCTCGGGGATTCTATTTTTTATTAAATTGTCTTGTATTTTAATCATTCTGCAAAGTTAAAAATCATATGCTTTACAAGCGGTACGTCTTTGAAAAATTTTATAAGTAAAAAATACACCGGCATATACATACCAATCTGTATTGTATTTTAAGTTACGTTGTTTGTATCTGAACGAAGTGACTTCAACAGGTTTGCCATTTTTTTTAGGAGGCTTAACATGCTGGTTTTCTTGTAGATTATCTAGCTTATCTGTAAAGGTTTTTCTAAAAGAAGTGCTGACTCCTAACTCAGCTTTATCGCTTAGTTCTATTTTAAACCCTAAAGTAAGGGGAACTACCAGACTCATTTTAGAAGGTTCTGAAATAAACACGACTCCTAAACCACTAGATACGTATGGCGTAAATTTTTCGACAAATTGTTTTTGTCCTATTTTATAAGGAAAAAAATTAAATGCAATTTCTGGTAGCACATCTATAATTCGAGTTTCAAAAGTATGATTTCTAAATTGCTGATAAGTACTCTCCGAGTTGGCATCTTCTCCGGAAAGTTTTCCAAAACCTACATTTAGCTGACAATTCCATCGGGTGTTAAGATTATATCTGATAAAAGCTCCAAAAGAAAGGTCAGCAGATTTAAAAGGTTGGTTTAAGTTTAATTCGCCTAAATAGTATGTAGAACCTAAATTCAAACCTCCTTCAACAGAAGTTTGAGCAGACAGCTTGCAGGAAAGCAATACAATAATTATTGCTAATATTTTTTTGATATTATGATTTAATATGAGCATACCTAGGCAAACGTATTATTTACTAGATTTAGTATAGTTTCTTGTAATATTTTTATTTTTCTAATTTATTTTAGTCGTTAAATATATTTTGTTTTAAATATCTTTAATTCCAGATGATTACATTATATGTTTAAAGAAATAGGTTTAATATTTCTTTGCTTCTTTTTTGTAAAAATACAAGAAATCCATTTTTACATTTTAGTTAAATAATTATAAAAATGGATTTCCGGAAAAATAGGCTTTAATAACCTATAATATATTGTAAATTATGATTTAAAATACTATTTTTAAACCTTAAATTATCGTACTATACTAAATTTAGGACGATGTCTAACTTGTTTCTTAATTTTGTAATTAGCTGTAATCATTAAGAACATATACATATCTCGGTGGTTGGCATTTCCTCTTTGTAAGCCGGGAGCTGTCTGTCCGGAATATTTACCTGTTGGATCTCCCATAATACCGGAGAGTTCACTATTTTTCTCTAATATTTCTCTAGATACATAGGTTGTACTTACATCATCTATGTAATCAGTGAAAGTGTATCTGGCACCAAATTCCAATCCTATTGACCAACGTCTGGTAAGTCCGTACTTCATACCTAAACCATAAGGAATAGCTACGCAAGTTCTTTTATACTTAGTTCGTCCGGGAACTACGCCTTGACCTTCTGTTCCTAGAGGCTGTAAAGATACCCATTTTCCATTATCAGGGCGCTTTCCTTGAGGGTTAAACCAAAATCCTCCAACACCGACAAAAGCATAAGCGGATATGTTAGAGCCTCCTCTTTTTCTGATACGATAACGTCTTACCGGTTTTTCTTTTAAGAAATAATATTCTAATTGACCGGCAAACTCAATTATATGAGTGTAAAATTTCATATTTCTATGATTCCTATAATGTTCTTTCGTAGTTTCATCACTACCTGTTAAAATAGCATGAGATAAGCCTACCTTAAAAGCCAAACGTTCTCGTATTCGATATCTTAAACCTATATTAAGAGAGGTTCTTGTTTTTGTGAAGTTAAAATCTTTAGGGTTGTGTGAACCAATGGCATTACGCCCTCCTAATTCACCTAAAAAAGAACTAACTCCTAAACCTCCAACCAACTCATAACGATATTTTTTCCAATGTTGACGACCTTTTCTTTGAGCTTGAGAAACTGAATAGAGTAGGGTCAGTAACAATAAAATAGATACAACTTTTTTCATTATATTTTATTTAAATTACATTAGAGGTTTGTTTTTAATAAGAAACTATAACCAATAACAATCTGCAAATTTAAATACTTTTTCTTGTAAAAAAAAGTATATTGTCAATTTTAAATTAATTGACTTTATATTCCATTTTTATTTCAGAAAAATCTTGATTGGCTTTTTCTATTTTATTTTTAAGTGTTTCTGAGAAATTACGTACTTTTTCTTTTGTTTCGGAATCTCCTAAAGCTATCATTTGTGTTGCTAAAATAGAGGCATTTTGCGCAGCATTAATTCCCACTGTTGCAACAGGAATACCCGGAGGCATCTGTACAATCGCTAATAAAGCATCTAATCCGTCTAAAGAAGCTTTGATAGGAACACCAATAACAGGGATGTTAGTACTAGCAGCTATAACGCCCGGTAAATGAGCAGCCATACCTGCGGCAGCTATAATTACTTTTATACCTCTTCCTTCTGCTTCTTTTGCGAATTTTTCTACAGCTTCAGGTGTTCTGTGTGCTGATAAGGCATTAACCTCAAAAGGAATTTGGTACTCATTTAAATGTTTAGCTGCTTTTTCCATTACAGGCCAGTCTGAAGTGCTTCCCATAATGATGCTTACGATTGGTTTCATATTCTTGATTTTATATTTTTTTTATTATATTGTTTTTTAAGCAAACATTAACCAATATGTTAATGCTCCTGAAAGGTAACCTATTAATGCTAAGATAGATATTTTCTTTAGGTACCAAATGAAATCTATTTTTTCTAAGCCCATAGCTGCAACACCCGCTGCTGAGCCTATAATTAATATACTACCTCCTGTTCCTGCACAGAATGCTAAGAATTTCCAGAAGTTACCATCTTGTACAAATTCAGCCATATAACCAACGGCATCAGGTGTAGCAACTTCGTACATTCCCATTGCTCCGGCAACTAAAGGAACATTATCTACTATAGAAGAAAGAACACCAATGGCTATATTAATACCGTAGATGTTATGTAAATTTTCATCTAAGAATCCCGCTAAAATAGCAAGGTGTCCTGCTGATTGCAAACTGGCAACAGCGGTTAATATTCCAAGGAAAAAGAATACTGTAGCTACATCAACGTGTTTTAGTATGCCTATTACGTTGTACTTCTTTTTAAAGGCAGCACTTTTGTTTTTGTGCATTATCTCGGTGGCTAACCAAATGTTTCCTAATCCTAATAACATTCCTAAATAAGGAGGTAAATGTGTAACAGATTTAAAAATAGGAACAAAAAGTAGAGAAGCGACTCCTAAAACAAATAAAAAGTTGCTTTCTCCAATGGTTACTTTTTCTAAACCATCATCTTCTTCAACAATGTTAGCCGGTTTTACATCTCCTTTTAGGAAGAAGCTCATGATAATAATAGGAACCAAAACAGTTACTAAAGAAGGAATAATAGTATCTAAAATAATAGCTTTAGCCGTAATTTGTTCTCCTAACCATAACATAATAGTTGTCACATCACCTATCGGAGACCAAGCTCCTCCGGCATTAGAAGCTAAAACAACCATAGAGGCAAAGAACCATTTGTCTTGCTTTTCCGACATTACTTTTCTTATCAATGCCAACATAACAATAGTCGTTGTTAGATTATCCAAAGCTGCTGACATAAAAAATGTTAGTATAGAGAAAACCCACAATAATTTAACCTTATTGGTGGTTTTGATTTTGTCGGTAATGATTCTAAAACCATTATGTCTATCTACTACTTCAACAATGGTCATTGCACCTAGTAAGAAGAATAATATTTCAGCAATTTCTATTAAATGATGTTCTAACTCGTGCTTAATAAAGTGTGTAGAAACAATATGTTCTCCGGTATGTTTGGCATTTTCTAAAAAGTTAGTCCAAGTACTACTATGACCTAAAGCTAAAATATCATCAGCAAAGAGAGCATAAACAGTCCAAGTTAAAACACCTATTAATAATGCAGATGCTGCTTTATCTACTTTCAAAGGATGTTCTAAGGCAATCGCCATATACCCTAAAACAAAGATAATAACCATTAATATAAACATATATCTATTCTTTTTTAAGATTTATTTTTTAAACCGACAAAGATACACATTAAGTACTTCCTAAAAGGTGTTTTTTTTATTTTATTTTGAAAATAGATTAAATATCTTGTTGTGAGTTTGTTGTGTATGTAAATAAAAACCTCCGCAAATGAAAGATATTTGCAGAGGTTTAGTTTGAAAGATGTAAAAAAACAAATGTTTTATAAGTACACCTTTAGTGATTATTTACGACTTTCTAATATGGTCATAGTATCTTGAGCAATAACTAATTCCTCGTCAGTAGGTACCACTAAGGCTTTACAAGTAGAGTCGTCGGTACTGATGATAGTGTCTTTGCCTCGAACATTGTTCTTTTCTTTGTCTAAGCGAATGCCTAAAAACTCAAGCCCTTTTAACACTTCTTCGCGGGTTTCAATTGCGTTTTCTCCTATTCCACCGGTAAATAATATAGCATCAACACCACCCATAGCAGCAGCGTAAGCACCGATGTATTTTTTTACTCGGTAGTGATACATATTTAAAGCTAATTCTGCTTTTTTGTTGCCTTGAGCTTCTGCATCTTCTATCTCACGCATATCAGAAGAAACTTCAGAAATACCCCAAACACCGGATTGCTTATTGATGACATTGCTTAAGCCTTTACTGTCTAAGCCTTCTTTGTCCATTATAAAGGTCAAAGCACCGCTATCTACATCTCCAACGCGTGTTCCCATCATTAAACCTTCAACAGGTGTGAATCCCATAGAAGTATCTAAGGTTTTCCCGTTTTTAACAGCAGCAATAGATGCACCGTTACCAAGGTGACAAGAAATAATTTTTAAGTCTTCCGGCTTTTTGCCTAATAATTCAGCGCATTTCTGCGAAACAAAACGGTGACTTGAGCCGTGGAAACCATAACGTCTGATAGCATATTTCTCATATAAAGAATAAGGTAAAGCATACATATAAGCGTAATCAGGCATAGTTTGGTGGAAAGCGGTATCGAATACGCCACATTGAGGAACATTCGGCAATAAAGCTTTCATAGCATAGATACCTTCTAAGTTAGGAGGGTTGTGTAATGGTGCAAGGTCAATGCAATGCTCCATTTGTTTGATTACCTCATCGTCAATATAAACACTGGAGTTGAATTTTTCGCCTCCGTGAACAACACGATGTCCCACTGCTTTTATTTCTTCTAAATTTTTTACAGAACCGTGCTCTGAACCGGTGATAGTGTCTAAAACGGCTTTTATACCTTCTTTGTGATTAGGGATGTCTGTTTCTAATATAAATTTGTCACCGTCATTTCTTTTGTTGGTGAGCATAGAACCTGATATTCCTATTTTTTCAACTAAACCTTTGGTTAAAACAGAAGTGTCGGTCATATCAAACAACTGGTATTTGATAGAGGAACTTCCGCAATTAAGAACTAAAACTTTCATTTTGCTTTGTATTAAAATGGTTAAAAATGTTTATTTAATATTTGTACTTTCTTCTTCTTACACCATAAAAAATAATGGCAAATAGACTTAGTAAGACAATAGGTAGCAGTACGTTTATTATTTGCCAGTACCATTTTCTTCCTATTGTTTTTGTTGAATCTAACAGTCTTATTTTAAAATCTTTATTACGCATATTTAAAATACCTGAATCGTCACAAAGATAATTAACGGCATTAATTAAAAAGGCTTTGTTTCCGTATGTTTGTCCCGTGTAAGTGTCTTTTTCTAAAGGCATAGGGATATAACCTTTGTAACCTCGTTTAACGCTATTTCTCATAATAGAAGCGTCAGACACAATTAGCAATTTAGCCGGTTTAGAATGGCTTTGGAACTTAATTTCTTTAGTTTGGTACATTTTATCAGTAAAACGTCCGTTGTATAATGATTTAAATTCGCCTTCAGCCAAATAAGCGGTAGGTAAGTGTTTCATTGTAAATCGGCGTGGGTCAGCTCGATGGCTTACTGTACGCAGGTCTATTCTAACAGGAGCGTTTAAGCGTTTAGAATTTTTTGAAGTAAATAATAAAGGAGTTCTCTTTATTGTACTATGATAACCTAAAGTGTCGATAGAGCTGGCGAATATCATCTTTACCAGATTCAAGTTTTTTGAAATGCTGTTTTGGATATTTCCACTAACTAAAGGGAAAAATGGCCAAGGAAACATTTTGTAGTCAGGTCTTTTTGAATTAACAGGAGACACGTCAATAGGCAAGGCGGCGCATTGTATGTCTTGTATGATGTCTTTGTTGATTCTAAAACCATAGGTAAATAATTGGTCTTCTAAATTGACAGACTTAACCATAGCCATAGTGAATGGTTGACTGGCTAAACTATCCATACTGGCTGTAGTTCCATTTAAAAGCAACAGCACATTACCTCCATTCATTAAATATTGGTCGATAATGAATTTGTCTTTTTCTGAGAATTTTTCGGTAGGACCTGCAATGATAATGGCTTTGTATTTATTAATCAATCCCCAAGTAATAGAATCGTCAGTAAAGCGGTCTGTTAGAGCGTAAATTTTCTCGTCTATTTTTACTCTTTCGATGCTGTAATAGTTTTTTAAAGCCATACCGATATCGGCTGTCTCCATTTTAGTTAATTCTCCGTGTCCTTCTATAAAAGCTATTTTGTCCGGAACATCTTGGTTTAGCTTTTTGATAGCTGACATCAAAGAAAACTCAATATCTTGAATGGCGTTGTTAAGGTTTTGCTCCTCGTTTAAAGTAGGATTGTTGGTGAGAAATTCAATTTTAACCTCTTGTCCTTTATAATAGACAAAACCACCGGTAAAAACCGTTTTTTGAGTTAAGTTACCTTCTTCGGTTTTTTCTTGTATGTTTACGGGGTCTAAACCTTTCTTAACTAATTGATTGAAAAGTTGATTGCGCTCTTTTACGTTGCTGTTTTGGTTAGGGTTGATAAATTCGTAGCTGATATTCTCGCCTCCTATCACTTTCATTTCAACCAGCATTTCTTCTATATTTTTACGGAGTTTTTTCAAGCCTACAGGTAGCTCCTTGCCGTCAATATAGAGTTTAAAAAACACAATATCATCTAAGTTTTCTAATTGAGTGACTGTTATATCTGATAGGGTGTATTTTTTTTCAGAAGTTAAATCAATTCTAGTATAAAAATGTTGTCCTACAAAATTAATCAACACAATAAATAAAAGAACAACGCCTAAGCTAACCAGTGATTTGTTTTTATATGAATTCATTATTTTAATATCTTTTTAAGTTTAATATTTACGACTTTCTAACTGTATTTTAGTGAGCGTAATAAAAAACACAATCACACTGATGAAATAAATCAAATCTCTACTATCCAAAACACCTCTACTCATAGATTGGTAATGCTCTGATATACCTAAAGCAGTAATGTAATTTTCGTAACCGTTAAACCAAGTAATCATACTAATAGCATCAAAACCAGTATAGAAAAAGTATGATAAAGCTAAAGAAATGATGAACGCTATAATTTGGTTTCTGGTTAAAGAAGACGACCAAATGCCGATAGCTACATAAACCGCAGCTAAGAAGAATAATCCAATAAAAGACCCCCAAAATCCACCATTATCAATATTCCCTACCGGATTACTCAAGAACCAGATAGACACATAATAGACTAAAACAGGTAAAAGGGAAAACAAAACCAAACTTAAAGTAGCGAAATATTTAGCCAATATAATTTGCACATCAGAAATAGGTTTTGTAAACAATAATTCTATGGTGCCCAAGTGTTTCTCTTCGGAAAACATACGCATACTTACAGCCGGAATAAGAAATAAAAAAATCCACGGTGCAAAATAGAATAAGGGAGCTAAAGAAGCGTAACCGCTTTCTAACACATTAAATTGCCCCGGAATAACCCATAAAAATAATCCCGTTGTAATTAAGAAAATACCTATTACCAAATAGGCTATTAGCGAACTAAAAAAAGCATTTAATTCTTTTACAAAAAGTGTAAACATATTGTCTTGATTTTTCTGCAAAATTAAAAGTTTTTTTGTTTTAAGAGGTGTTTTTTAATTCAAAGTTTCAAGCTTATGATTTTTTAATGTTTTAAAGTTGAAAAGATAGTGTTTTTAATCAATATATCAGCTTGTTAAAGCTTTATTGCTTGCGAAATATTTTTTTGATTTCAAGCTTAAAAAATTCAAGTTGAAGAAATCAGGGAAAGCATCTTCTGTATTGCACAAAATATTCTGTACAAAAACTTTTCTTATTGCTTGCAGGGGTTTTAATTATATTCTATTTTTGCCCTAAACTAAAAAAGCAAAAAACAATGCCGGAAGTAAATTTAGATACAGCTAAGGAATTGGGTATATTACCTGATGAATTTGAGTTAATTAAGAACTATTTAGGTCGTGTTCCTAATTTCACAGAATTGAGTATTTATTCTGTGATGTGGTCAGAACACGCTTCTTATAAAAATTCTATTAAGTGGTTAAAAACTTTACCTCGTGAGGGAAAACAGATAATGGTTGAAGCAGGTGAAGAAAATGCCGGTTTGGTAGATGTGGGCGAAGGCGTAGCTTGTGCTTTCAAAATAGAGAGTCATAATCACCCTTGTGCCGTAGAGCCTTATCAAGGTGCTGCCACCGGTGTTGGTGGAATTAATAGAGATATTTTTACAATGGGGGCAAGACCTGTCGCTCAATTAAATTCTTTGCGTTTTGGTGATATCGATTTAGACCGCACCAAATGGCATATAAAAGGAGTGGTAAAAGGAATAGGTAATTATGGTAATTCGTTTGGCGTTCCGGTATTAGGAGGAGAAGTTTATTTTGATAAATCATTCAACACCAATCCGCTTGTAAATGCTATGTCGGTAGGTTTGATGCGTAAAGAAGATATGATTTCTGCTTTAGCTAAAGGAGCAGGGAACCCTGTCTTTATTGTTGGTTCGGCTACCGGTAAAGACGGTATTCACGGAGCCACTTTTGCTTCGGCAGATATTACAGAAAATTCTGCTGACGACATTCCTTCTATTCAGGTAGGTGACCCTTTCCAAGAAAAGCTATTGTTAGAAGCTACTTTAGACTTAAATAAAATAGACGCTATTGTAGGAATGCAAGATATGGGTGCTGCCGGTATTATTTGCTCTACTTCCGAAATGTCAGAAAAGGGTAACAGCGGTATGGTTATCCATTTAGATAAAGTGCCTTTACGTCAAAAAGATATGCAGCCTTGGGAAATTCTTCTTTCAGAATCGCAAGAGCGTATGTTGGTTGTGGGGAAAAAAGGCAGAGAAAAAGATATCGAAAAAATATTTGAGAAGTGGGATATTCACTGTGAACAAATAGGAGAAGTTATAGATGAAGATTTATTGAAATTCTACTGGAAAGGAGAATTGGTAGCAGAGGTTCCTGCTGCTTCTTTAGTGTTGGGAGGAGGTGCTCCTGTTTATGATAGAGAATACAAAGAGCCTGCTTATTATCAAGAGTATAAAAAGTTTGACATCAATCAAGTAAAAGAGCCTGAGAACTTAAAAGAAGTAGCTCAACGCTTGATTTCTCATCCTAATATTGCCTCTAAACGTTGGGTTTATGAGCAGTACGATTCTATGGTGAGAACCAACAATATAACTACTAATCAGCCTTCTGATGCTGGTGTGATTAATATAAAAGGTACCAATCGTGCTTTAGCAATGACAGTGGATTGTAATCCTCGTTATGTTCATGCCGATCCTGAATTAGGAACACAAATGGCAGTAGCAGAAGCGGCTCGTAACATTGTTTGTTCGGGAGGAACGCCTTCAGCTATCACCAATTGCTTGAACTTCGGAAACCCTTACAGCCCTGAGGTATATTGGCAGTTTGTGGGAGCTATAAAAGGAATGGGTAAAGCTTGTAAAATGTTTTCTACACCGGTAACCGGTGGTAACGTTAGTTTTTACAATCAAACGACTGTAGGTGATTCTGTTGAGCCTGTTTTCCCAACTCCGGCTATTGGTATGATAGGAACTATGGATAAGGATAATTTTATGGGCTTGAGTTTCCAAAAGAAAGGACACGTTATTTTCCTAATAGGTCATTCTAAAGAAGATATAGCCAGTTCGCAGTATTTGGTTAATGAGCATAATATAGAAGCTTCTCCAGCTCCTTATTTCAACTTAGATGAAGCTGTTTTATTGCAGGAGTCTATAAAAGGATTAATCAAGAATAAATTAATACGTTCGGCTCATGATGTTGCTGATGGCGGTTTATTTACTTGTTTATTGGAGTCTGCTTTACACAATAATTTAGGTTTTGACATTACTACTGATTCTGAAATAAGAAACGATGCTTTCTTGTTTGGAGAAGCGCAGTCGCGTGTTGTAGTAAGTGTTTCTAAATCGCAAGAAGATGCTTTTATTGACTTTATGAATACGCAAGGAGCACCTTTTGCTGTATTGGGACACGTTACCAAATCAGAAATTCGTATTGATGATAATTCTTTTGGATTTATAGAAGATTACAAAGAATTATACAATAACGTTTTACATAAAAAGTTAGAGGCTTAAAAAAGTGCTAGCTTTACATTAATCATTATATTATTAAAGAACAGACCTCAAAGGTTTTTATATAAATCCTTTGAGGTCTGATATGTTAATTGGTATTCCAAATAAAAAAAACGGTGGCAGTTCCTTATAAAAATAAACCAGACAATAAAAAAAAGCAAATAGCTGAAATGTTTAATAATGTTTCCGGTAAATATGATTTTTTGAATCATTTATTATCACTGGGAATTGATAAATGGTGGCGTAAAAAAGCCATTAAGTTATTTAAACAAAGGGAGGGAACTTGTCATTTAGACATTGCAACCGGTACCGGAGACTTTGCTTTTGAAGCTTTTAAATTGAAGCCTAAAAGTATTGTAGGTGTTGATATTTCGGCAGGAATGCTGTCTAAAGCAAAGGAGAAATTCAGAAAGAAAAAGACCAATATAAAGGTAAGTTTTGAAGAGGGTGATGGAGAACATCTTAATTTCCCTAATGACACCTTTAATACGATGACGGTAGGATTTGGGGTGCGTAATTTTGAAAATTTAGAGTTAGGACTTCGCGAAATGCATCGTGTTTTAGCTCCCAAAGGGCAATTAATGATTTTAGAATTTTCGAAACCGCGAAAAAGTCCTTTTAAGCAGTTATATCATTTTTATTTTTGGAAAGTTGTTCCTTTTATAGGTCGTATTGTATCAAAAGACGATTCTGCTTACCATTATTTACCGGAATCGGTTATGGAATTTCCTGATGGTCAGGATTTTTTGAGCATATTGGATTATACAGGTTATAAAAATTTAAAACAGCATAGCTTGTTTTTTGGTATAGCGACCATATACGAAGCTTCAAAATAATCTTGTTTCAAGTTTAAAGAAATATTTTTACCTTTGTCATTAATAAAAAAACAAAGAATACACAAGGAGCTTTAATTGTAAATCATTATCAAACAAGCTCGTTATAAACATATTAAATCAATGAAAGATTTTATTTCAGAATTAGAATGGCGTGATATGATTCACGATAAGATGCCTGGTTTAGAAGACCTTTTGAAAAAAGAAATGGTAACCGCTTATGTGGGTATAGACCCAACAGCAGATTCTTTACATATAGGACATTTGGTTTCTGTTATGATGCTGAAACACTTGCAGATAGCAGGACATAAACCTATTGCCTTAGTAGGAGGAGCAACGGGTATGATTGGAGACCCTTCGGGTAAGTCGGAAGAGCGTAATTTATTAGATGAAGCTACGCTTAGGAAAAATGAAAACGGCATCAAACAACAATTATCTCGCTTTTTAGATTTTGATAAATCAACACCCAATCACGCCGAATTGGTTAACAATTACGATTGGATGAAAAATTACTCTTTCTTAGAGTTTATCAGAGATATTGGCAAGCATATTACTGTCAATTATATGATGGCAAAAGACTCTGTTAAAAAGCGTTTGGGCAGTGAGTCGAAAAACGGAATGTCATTTACTGAATTTACTTATCAATTGGTGCAAGGAAACGACTTTTTAGAATTATACAAAAGTCACAATTGTAAATTACAAATGGGTGGTGCTGACCAATGGGGAAATATCACAACAGGAACGGAACTGATTCGTAGAAAAGTAGGCGGTCAGGCTTTTGCTGTAACTTGTCCTCTAATTACCAAAGCTGATGGTAAAAAATTCGGAAAAACAGAAAGTGGTAATATTTGGTTAGATGCTGAAAGAACATCTCCTTACGAATTTTATCAGTTTTGGTTGAATGTTTCTGATGAAGATGCTGAAAAATACATTAAGATTTTCACTTTATTAAGCCAAGAAGAAATTCAAAGTTTAGTAGCGGAGCATCAAGAACAAGCGCATTTACGTTTGTTGCAAAAGCGTTTGGCTAAAGAGGTAACTTGTATGGTGCATTCCGAAAAGGATTATGAAATGGCTATAGAAGCCAGTCAAATTTTATTTGGTAAGGCAACTGCCGATTCTTTATCTAAGTTGGACGAAAGAACTTTCTTGTCTGTTTTCAAAGGGGTGCCTACTTTTGCTTTAGACAAAAAAGTTTTAGAAGATGGTATTAATGTAATTGATTTATTAACAGAACAATGCCAAGTATTTGCTTCTAAAGGAGAACTTAGACGATTAATGAAAGATAATGGTTTAAGCATCAATAAAGAAAAAATGAATAATCAAGAAGCTCTTATTAATACAGAGGCTTTGATTAACGATAAATATGTTTTAATCCAAAAAGGTAAAAAGAATTACTTTTTATTAGTCGTAGAGAACTAAAAGGGGTAAAGGTTACAGGTTGAAAGTTATAACCAACCTAACTTTTAACCTGCAACTTTTACTGCAACTTTTAACCTCCAACTATTATGCGTGTTTATTTACTATTAGGCGGTAATTTAGGTGATGTAAAAGCTAATTTTGAAAAAGCAAGAGCTTACATTTCAGAAGAAGTTGGTGGCATTGTTCAGCAGTCGGGTATATATCAATCTCAGGCATGGGGTTTTGAAGCGGAGGAACTGTTTCTTAATCAGGTATTGCTTGTAGAAACCTCTGCTATGCCTATGGATTTGTTAGATATCACTCAAAGTATCGAAAGACGTATAGGTCGCAAAGAAAAGACCTTGCCCACAGGGGAGTATAGTTCTCGTTTAATAGACATAGATATTCTGTTTTATGGCGAGCAAATCATAGAAACAGAACGCTTAATTATTCCTCATAAACAACTTCATTTAAGGCGTTTTACCTTAATGCCTTTAAACGAAATAGCCCCTAATTTAAAACACCCTGTTTTACAAACCAATATTAAGGATTTATTGCTTTCCTGCGAGGATACTTGTTTTTGTAAAAAACTTCAATAGGAATGGCTTTTGCCTTGAAAAGTCAAGCTTTGTTGTGTTGTAAATTATAAGTGCTTAATTGTCTCAGAAGTCTTTCTCTTTCATCCGTAAAAAAAGCGTATAATTACTAGACCTTTTTTAAAAAAGTTATATTTTTGTGGGTTTATTACTTATTGCACTTATAAAATTGTGCATTCACTTTTGTTAAATTAAATGTATTTAAAATGAAGAAACTTTTATTACTATTAATGGTAGTTGGAACTTTTAATGCTTTTTCTCAGAACATTCAGTTGCATTATGATTTCCACAAAGATCGAAATTACTTAACTTCAACAATTGAAATGTTTAAGCCTGATAAATTGGGTAATACTTTCTTTTTTGTTGATATGAACTATGGAATGAACAGTTGGAATGACAAGCAAGATCCCGGTGTTAATTTAGCTTATTGGGAAATAGCCAGAGTCATTAAACCTGCAAGTTTTCCTATTGGTTTTCACGCTGAGTTTGATGGTGGTTTAGGGCGATTCAATATAGATACTGTGGATTTCGGATACAGAATTAACGAAGCTTGGTTAGCCGGTGTGGATTATTCTTGGAATGCTAAAGATTTCTCAAAAGGATTTTCTGTTAAAGCTCTTTATAAGTATATAGAAGACAAGCATGATGCTACTTTCCAGTTAACAGGAGTATGGTATGCTCACTTCTTAAACAAAAGAATTACTTTCAATGGTTTCTTTGATTTCTGGAAAGAAGATAATGTATTCAAAGTTGATGGTAAAGAAGAAAAAAGAGAATTTGTATTTTTATCAGAGCCTCAAATTTGGTATAATGTAACTAAGAATTTTTCAGCCGGTGCTGAAGTAGAGTTAGGCTATAATTTTGCAGCTCAAGAAGGTTTCCATGCTTACCCAACCTTAGGTGTTAAATGGCAATTTTAATCAACTAAATTATTTACAATATGTTACTTAAGAAATTATTTGGGTTTAATCCTGAAAAACATAATATAAGAACAGAGATATTAGCCGGTGTTACTACTTTTATGACCATGGCTTATATCTTAGCAATTAACCCTGCTATTTTAGGAGATGCAGGTATGGATAAAGGAGCTGTATTTACCGCAACGGCTCTTTCTGCTGTTATAGCTACTTTAGTAATGGCAGTGGTGGCTCGTTTACCATTTGCATTAGCTCCGGGTATGGGTTTAAATGCCTTTTTTGCTTATGCTGTAGTATTAACTATGGGCTATTCTTGGCAATTTGCTTTGACTGCTGTATTCTTAGAAGGGGTTATTTTCTTATTACTAACAGCATTTAATATTCGAGAAATGATTGTAAATGCCATTCCTGCTAATATACGCTATTCTATATCAGTGGGTATTGGTTTATTTATAGCATTTATAGGTTTAAAAAATGCAGGTGTTATTGTTGATCACCAAGCCACTTTAGTTACTTTAGGAGATATGTCTAATCCTAGTGTGCTTTTAGCAATGACAGGTATTATTATTACAGGTTTGCTATTGGCTTTTAAGGTAAAAGGTGCTTTGTTAATTGGTATTTTAGTTTCTACCGTTATAGGTATTCCTTTAGGATTAACTCACTTGCCGGAAGGTCATTCTTACGTAGAGATGCCTCCATCTTTAAAACCTATTTTCTTCCAGTTTGAATGGAATCAGATTTTTACAACAGATATGGCAGTGGTTTTATTTACTTTCTTATTTGTTGATATGTTTGATACCATAGGAACTTTAATAGGCGTTTCTACCAAGGCTAAAATGGTTGACGAAAATGGCAATATTCCACGTGTAAAGCAAGCTCTTTTTGCTGATGCTATAGGTACATTCTTTGGTGCTATTTTAGGAACCAGTACCGTAACAACTTATGTGGAAAGTGCATCAGGAGTTGCAGAAGGCGGAAGAACAGGTTTGACAGCCTTTAGTACAGCTATGTTATTTGCTTTAGCTTTAATTTTTGCTCCTATTTTCTTAATGATTCCTGCAGCGGCTTTGTCGCCTGTATTGGTAATTGTAGGTTTGTTTATGATGTCTCCTGTTAAGAATATTGATTTAGACGATTTTACAGAGTCTATACCTGCTTTCCTTACTATTATTTTAATGCCTTTAACTTACAGTATCGCAGAAGGTATTATTTTTGGATTGTTAGCTTATGTATTCTTGAAAATATTAACAGGAAAAGCTAAAGAACTTTCAATTATGATGTATATTTTAACTATTTTATTTATACTAAAGTTCTTTGTGTAATTATTGAATAAAGGTTTTAATTAATTATAAAAAAAGAAGCTATCCGAAAAGGGTAGCTTCTTTTTTTGTATTTATAGCTGTTCGTTTATTTAACTGAAGCTTCAATAACACTTGTTTTAATAATGTTATCAGCAACAGGACAACGAGAACTAATTAATTTTAAGTAGTCTTGTTTTTCTTCTAAACTCATTTCAGCATCAATTTCAGCTTCTACTTTTATATTAGTAAAACCGGCACGTCCCTCTGTAGTTTGTCCTAATAAGAAATCCTTGTCGATTTCTCCTTCTACAGTAACTTTTATACCATTAACAGGCAAGCGCTTCTGATTAGCAATAATTCTACCTATTGCACAAACACAACCACCTAAACTTGATAAGAAAAGCTCTAAAGGATTAGCACCTTCGTCTGTTCCACCTGCCGCTTTAGGTTGGTCTATAATAAAAGGGTGCGAACACTTTACTTCAGTTTTAAACCCTTTACCTATCACAGTTTCTACTTTCATTTTTGATACACTCATAATACATTGTTTTAAATTAATAATTGCTTTTAATAACACGTACTTTATCTTGTTCTGCGGTATTTGAATGTTGTTGTTTTCAAATAATCACCGCTTGTAGTGTTGTTGTTTTTTATCTTTCCAAATGTATGAAAAAAATAATAATGCAGACACACGAAAAACAACTTTCTTTATCTGTTTTTTGCTAATTCCTTAATATGTTGAAAATTTATCAAGTGGAATGTTCGTAAAGTAGAATGTTCGTAAAGTTGAATGTTCATAAAGTTGAATGTTGAAAGTCTTTATTGAATATAAAATATCAAGTGTTTAAAATACGCCTTTAAGGTCTTTTCTTAAAAATGTTAAACGTAATTATTAGTTGGTATTTAGCTGGTGCGAGCTTGTAGCTCGTATCCAAAATAAATAATTTGTTAATTTGCTAATGTGTTGAAAGTTCGTAAGGTTTTAAGGTTAGAAAGTTTTAAGGTTGTAATGTTGAAAGTGGATTGCGCTTATTCCCCCTTGGCGAAGGGGGAGAGGGGGATTGATTTTTAATTCGATAATGTGATAATTTGCTAATGTGTTGATGTTGTTAAAAGTTTATAAAGTTGAATGTTGAAAGTCATTCAACTTTAAAATTAAATACTTAGACCTGAATAGGTTTTGGAAACCAGTCAGGTATCTTAACAACTAAATA
>PDWI01003595.1_pt1 | contig 21720 bp, 18 predicted proteins | sample 1430891 | NCBI WGS metagenome assembly PDWI01 (sample SAMN01162508, study PRJNA174530) | Oral metagenome, whole genome shotgun sequencing project. | biome: Marine environment; feature: Marine mammal; material: Swab sample of the gingival sulcus; isolation source: swab sample of gingival sulcus... | reverse complement strand
TTAGACTTGTGCAATGCTTTTTTAAAGCAAGGCTTCAGGACGGGAACGTAGCAGAGCACTTTTTAATCGCATGTGCCGCAAGTATCTGGAAAGGGGTTTTCATCTTACGTTCTTTTACCATTAGAGCAAAGCTATAATTAAAAAAACCAAACACTAAAGTTATTGTTTGTTGACGCGAACTATAAACGCTATTGTACGGCTCAATATCAACTTGTAAAATATTCTTCTATCTGACAAGCAATTTTATAAAAATCAACTCCGTTTATTAGACCTTTTTGATGAAAATCTTTTTTTATTCCATCTACTGCATTTGTAAGCTCTTTTGATTTTACACCATAGCTTATGGATATAACCGCTTCTATAAATGCTGCTAATTTATCGCATTGTTTTAAGCCAACTCCATCTATGGCACGATATTTATCTTCATTATAAGTAGATAGGGTATCCACTATGGTTATATTTTTTTCATATATTCTATTTGTAAACTCATCTTTTTTGCCATCTTTAATACCTAGTATATATGAAAACTCATCTTTTATATTTGCCGGAATATTTGGCATGATAGCTTCTTCTATTTTAGCCATTTCAAACTCACTTATAAGGTCATCAAGCCCTGATACTGAATATTTTACAGGAGAGATAATATCTCTTGTTAATGCTTCTGGTAAATCATGAAACAAAGCACATAAAAAGTTAAACTCTCTTCTGCTCTTACAAGCATCTATACTAAGGGAGTAAAAAAAGCCTAGTATTGCTACTATTAGCATATGTCCAAGAACTGAAGTTTCAGGAATTCTAGGCGTTTGTGCCCATCTAGTTTGAAATCTCAATCTCCCACTTAAATCAATAATACGAGCAAGTTTTTTGTTTAGCATGATTTTTTGAACGCCTATAAGTTCATAATAATCCTCTATCTCATCTTCAACTGCTTGTTTTACGCTTTCAATGTCACTTAAAAATTGACTTGTTTGATAAACTATACCAAACTCCCACTTAGTTGACAGATATGAAGCTGCTTTTAGTATAAATCTTTCTTTACTCCATCTACTCTCATCGCTTAGATAAGCTTTAAAATCTTTTAAAAAATCTCCATTTTTTATCTCAATCAACGAAGGCTCTAGTTTATTTAATACCCACTGGTTTAACTGAGTTGATTTTTTTTGAAGTGAATTATGAAAAACATCAGGTCTTATGTCTGTAACAACTACGCGTCTTAAAAACTCATAAATTCCTGCTTTTATAAGTCTATCTGTATCCACATCATCTTCAAAAGATGCTAAAAAATACGCGATTATAAATTTATGAGCTTGCTTATCTAACTCCATAAGTGGTATCATGCGAGGATAATCGTTCCATCTACCTATGGATGCAGCACCAAAGATTTGCTCTATCAAAAGTGGTGTTATCATATCTTCTCTTCTAATTTTTTTGTTTTTCCTATGATGTAACCTTGAAGCATATCTGCTTCCATCTTTTTTAAACTATCATAGGTATAAGTAGTCTCTACAAACTTGACTATGGATACTATTTTTAACTTTTTTAAAAGTTTAATATAGCAAAATAATATATCATAATATTTTGGTTTTTTAAGGTATTTTGTAAATTCCAAATCAAAACTAGCATAATCAATAGGAAGCCATTTTATATACTCAAGACCTGCGTTATTTCCCCCAAAATGGTTTAAAAGTATACTAAAACCCATCTTCTTATACTCTTTTAATATCTCTTCAAATCGTTTTATATCATGGTAAGATTTTTCATCTTGAAAAGCAAATATTATATTTGTTGGATCCATTTCTTTATTGATAATTTTTTGTTTTATAAACTTTTTAAATCTCGAACTTCTTAAAACCACTGAACTTATATGTAAACAAACTTTATCATCATCTTTAAAATTTTCCATATATGGTAAAAAAGCATTTATTTTTTTCTCATCAAAAAAACTCTCATAGCCATTTTTATTTACATAGTTTATCAATTGAACATTTGTAAATGAACCAAATCCATCTATTTCTAATTTTACAAAAACCTCATATATATTAATCTTTTTACTAGATACTTCTAAGATTGGTTGGTAAAAAAATACAAAACTTTCATTATCAATAGCTTGTTTAAATAATTTATCAAAAATATCAGGTTTTACTAACTCTTCATCACTGTTATATTCAAACTTATACATAAGATGCTCTATAACATTTGAACTATTTTTATCGTAACTTGAGCTAGTCATAGTAAATTCTAATTTGACCTCAACTCCATCTATACCTTTATTTTTTAATTCATTTACAAAAATATTGCACTCATGTCTAAAAGTGCTTTGTTTTTCATCTATTATAATTAGAAAATGCCCCCCACCATATCTTCCTATTTTCACATTATTATATTTTTTGTCTTGTAAAAATTTATCTAGCTTATTGATAATTTTTTGTACTACTACATCACCAAAAGCCACACCATATCTATCATTTATATCGTATATATTAGATATTTTTAACATGACAATAGTACATTGTTTTTTACTTTTTATAGCTTTTTCTAAAAGCTCTAATATATAAGTTCTATTGAAAGTCTTTGATACAAAATCTATAAGAGTATCTTTAAAACTTGAATATATAAGATAAAAGATAAAATATATATAAACCAAAGAGAGAATAGCAAGTAAAATAATATCATTGTTTTTCAAAGCTTCTATACGTATAAGTAGTATATATGATACCATTAATATTACAAAAGGAAAACCGATTTTAAGTGCTATCTTAAAGCGATTTTCCCTTTCTTTGATTTCAGAATATAACATTAAACATCCAAATGTTTTACATCTTTAGCGTGAGTTTGTATGTATTGACGTCTTGGTTCAACTTCATCTCCCATAAATAGAGTAAATGTATCACTTGCTACTTCTTCATCACTTATAGAAATTTTCAAAAGTCTTCTATTTTCTGGATCCATAGTTGTATCCCATAACTGCTCTGGATTCATCTCACCAAGACCTTTATATCGCTGGATATAAGCACCTTTTTTAGCACTCTTTTCTATTTGTTCAAGTACTTCAATAGGATTTTTATCTCCAAAAACATCGCCTCTTTCGTTTAGCTTATCACGTATATAAAGTGCCTCTTCATAAAGTGGGTTTGTAAACAAATCATCATTTATAACAAGTTCTTCAAGTCCATCATTTGTTTGAACATAAAGATGTATTTCTTCTTCATTTACGCTTGAATTTAATATATTATAACCTTCATTTACCAAATACTTTTTCATAGTTTCACTTAATTTTTCATATGGTTCTTTTATAATATCTGGATTTTCTATCATATATTTGATACCATCAATAACCGAATATCTTTTTTCAAGCTCTTTTAGTATATTTTTATAAGCAGAAACTATCTTTAGATACTCTATCAAATCTGCATTTCCTATTCCATCTACTTCAATGCTAGATATTCCATTTTCTATCAAAAAGTCATTTAGAGCCTTATCATCTTTTAGATAAATCTCTTTTTTATCCTTTTTATAACGATAAAGTGGTGGCTGAGCAAGATACACATAACCTGCATCCACAACAGGGCGTAAAAATCTAAAAAAGAAGGTTAAAAGTAAAGTTTGGATATGACTTCCATCTACATCGGCATCGGTCATAATGATGATTTTATGATATCTAAGTTTTTCTTCTTCAAACTCCTCGCCTATACCACAACCAAGAGCTGTTATCATATTTTTAATTTCATCAGATTTTAAAATCTTATCAAGACGGCTTTTTTCAACATTTAAAATTTTACCTTTAAGTGGTAAAATTGCTTGAAAAACCCTATCACGACCTTGTTTTGCTGAACCACCTGCTGAGTCGCCCTCCACCAAGTATAGTTCACTTACAGTAGCATCCTTACTTTGACAGTCAGCTAACTTACCAGGAAGTGTTCCAACACTAAAACTATCTTTTCTTCTAGTTAAATCTCTAGCTTTTTTAGCAGCTTCTCTACCTCTTGCAGCAGCTAGAGCTTTTTCCATGATAATCTTTGCTTCTATTGGATTTTCTTCAAAATATTTATTTAGCTGTTCATATGAGAGTTTTTGAACTATTGGTTTTACATAAGATGAACCTAATTTTCCTTTAGTTTGACCTTCAAACTGAGGCTCAGGTACTTTTACACTTACTATTGCAATCAAACCTTCCCTTACGTCATCTCCAGTTACTTTTGTATCTTTTTCCCTTTGGTTAGCATTTGCATTTATATAAGCACTAATAGCCCTTGTAAGTCCAGCTCTAAAACCAGCTTCATGAGTACCACCATCAGGGGTTTTAATATTATTTACAAACGAATACAATGTTTCACTATAGCCAGTATTATACATTAAGGCAATATCAATCTCTAAATCCTCTATAGCTTCACTAAAGAAAAATGGTTTTGCAATTTGGTCTTTTTTATTTAAATCTGTTACAAACTGCTCAAGTCCACCTTCAAAATGATAACTCTCTTCTTTTCCTACTCTTCCATCTTTAAAATTTATAGTTATTTTTGGGTTTAGATAAGCAAGTTCTTTAAATCTTTTAGAGAGTATTTCAAACTGAAAATCAGTGGTTTCAAATATATCTGCATCAGGGAAAAATTCTATTTGTGTTCCTGTTTTTCTTATATTATCTTTTACTAAATCTAGTGGAGTTTGAGGAATACCCTCACTAAACTCTTGTCTAACTTCTTTTCCATCTCTTTTAATGGTCATGATAAGTTTAGATGAAAGAGCATTTACAACTGAAACACCAACACCGTGAAGACCGCCTGATACCTTATATGTATCCTTATCAAACTTTCCACCTGCGTGAAGTACAGTTAAAACAACAGTTGCAGCTGGAATTTTCTCAGTTGGGTGCATATCTGTTGGAATACCACGACCATTATCGCTTATAATAGCACTGCCCTCATTTGTAATCTCAACATTTATGGTATCACAGTATCCTGCCATTGCCTCATCTATTGAGTTATCAACAACTTCGTATATCATATGATGAAGACCGTTTATGTTTGTATCGCCTATATACATACCAGGTCTTTTTCTAACTGCTTCAAGACCTTTAAGTACTTTAATATTTCCTGCGCCGTAATTATTTTCCATATTTATTTATCTCCATGATTTTTATAGTATTATTGGCATAACAATAGTTAAAAACTCTTCACTTTGAAGGGTAAAAGGTACTTTACTATCATTAAAACCTAAGGTAAAATTGTTATCTTCAATTTGTGACAAAAAGTCTAAAATAGACCTAGAATACGTAGCAAGATAAATCTCTTCATCAAGTCCTGTTTCAAACTCTATCTGGGTTTTTGCCTCTATGTTATCTTCATTTAAACTTTCAAAAAGTATGCTTTGAGATTTAAATGTTATTTTTATTTCTGGTGAAATGATAGATATTTGCTTGATAGCATCTACCATTTTTTCACGATTTAAAAGTATTTGATACTTTTTTTCACTAGGAATAATTTGTTCATAATTTGGAAATTTTCCATTTATAAGTTTAGAGAAAAATGTAAAATTTTGACTTTTTGCTATAAAAACAACTTCATCGTAAAAAATTTCTATTTCATCATAAAATAGCTTTTGAATTTCTGCTATTGCTTTTTTAGGGATGATAAGTTTTAACTCTTCAGTAGATGGAGTTTGTATTTTACTTAATGCTAATCTTTTAGTATCGGTAGATACTAAGTTTATATGTTCGTTTTTAATATCAATCAAAGCTCCATTTAGTTCATATTTTGGATTATTTAAATCAATCGCAGGAGCAATTTTTTTAATAGCTCTTACAAATTTTGTTGAATTTACATCAAATTTTGGTTTTCCTTCGATATCTGGGAAAGTAGGAAACTCATTTGGATTAAACATAGGAAGTTTGTATTTTGAATTTTTTTGTTTGATGTATAGATAGTCATTTATTGTTTCAAGCATAACATCATCGTTTTTAAGTATTTTTATGATATCAAGTAATTTTTTACCATTTGCTGTAGCTTCTCCTTCATCTAGTATATTTATATTACTTGTATGAAAGTTTAATCCTATCTCAAAATCACTAGCTTTTATATTTAAGATATTGTCTTTTGCTATTAGACAAATATGTGATGTTATCTGAGATAAATCTCTTTTTTCTAAGTAAGGTTGAGTGTTTACTAATATATTTTCTAAAACACTTTTGTTTATGGTAACTTTCATCTTATCTCCTCTTTTATATATTTTTTTTAAATAAAATAGTAGTAATAGTATCTAGGCGTGAAAATGTGAAAACACTGTTATATATACCCAAATACTTTACTTTTTGATGTGAATTTATGCTTACTGTTTTTTCACATTTATTCACTTAATTATCCTCTTTTGTCAATATTTTGTTTTTTAACTCTTCAACTCTTAGTTTAAAATGCTCATCTTCTATGATTAGTTTATTTATGGTTTTTATATTATGTGAGATGGCAGTATGGTCTTTCATACCAAAAAATTTAGCAAGTTCAGGAGTTGAGTTTGGTGTTAAATCCCTTGCTAAATATATAGCTATTCTTCTAGCTTCCACTATATTTTTTGTTCGTTTTTTGCTTTTTATCTCACTTGGTTTTATATTTAGGGTTTTTGATACGGTGTTTATGATGCCTTCTAGGGTAATATTTTGAGTTTTTTCTTTTATTTGCTCTTTCATAACATTTTTGGCAAACTCTAAAGTTATCTCTTGTCTCATCAGTGAAGCATAGGCATTTAAGCTTATGATAGCACTCTCTATCTCACGGATATTATCTCCCATATTTGATGCTATATAATTTACTACTTGGGAGTTTAAGTCTATTCCATCTAGTTCACATTTTTTGTTGATTATGGCTATTTTGGTTTCTAGTTCAGGTAAAGTTATATCAGCTATTAAACCCCATTCAAAGCGAGTTTGAAGTCTTTGTTCAAGTCCATTTATCATCTTTGGAGGTTTATCACTTGTTAGAACTATCTGTTTTTTAGCATTATGAAGTTCGTTAAATGTGTGAAAAAATTCCTCTTGAGTTTGAACTTTCCCTGAGAAAAACTGAACATCATCTATAAGTAGTATATCACACTGTCTATATTTATCTCTAAATCTATCCATAGTGTGATTTTGCAAGTTATAGGTATAATCATTCATAAACTGTTCACTAGTTGTATAGATAACTGCTTTTCCATTGTTTTGTGCGTAATTTCCTATGGCTTGAATGAGGTGAGTTTTACCAAGTCCTGTTGGACCATATAAAAAGACAGGATTATAAATAACTCCAGGTTTTTTAGATATTCGTTTTGCTATGCCAAATGCTACTTCATTACTAGAGCCTACAACAAAACTACTAAATGTATAAGATGGGTTTAGTATGGTATTTTTTGTAAGTTTATTTTTTTCTTCTTTTACTTTTATCTTGCTTAAAAATTTATTGTTTTGGCTTGCCACTACGCTAACAGTAGGTTTTACTCCTGTTTTTACCTCAAAAAGATGAGATATTTTACTAGCATATTTTGTCTTTACCCAATTTGCAATAAGAGCATTTGGAGCTTTAAATACTACTAAATCTGATTTTGAGTATTTTTCTTGATAACTTAGCTGTTTTATGTAACGATTATATTCATTAAGCGATATTTCGCTTTTTAACATATCTATAACTTCATCAGCTAGCACCAAAACTCCTTTATTAATTTAGGTGTATATTTTATCTAAATATGCTTAAAATCTATGTTAAATAAATTTAATTTAACCAATTTATTGTAAAATTTATAAAAATATATGTGAATTTAGTTATTCACATGTGAATAATTTGTGTGAAAAAGAGGTTATTTTTGAGAGTTTTAGGTATAGATCCGGGTACTAAGAACTGTGGTTATGCCATAGTAGAAAAAAATAATGGCAAAAATGTTTTGGTTGAAGCAGGACTTATAAAAATAAAGCCTGATGAGCTTCAACATCAAATTACACAACTTTGTGAAGGGCTTGATCTTATTTTTAAAAATCATCATATTGATGAGGTATCAGTTGAAGATATATTTTATGCTTACAATCCAAAAACTGTGTTAAAATTAGCTCAATTTCGCGGAGCTTTGAGTTTAAAAATACTTCAAATTCATGGAAATTTTGCCGAATACACTCCCCTTCAAGTAAAAAAGGCTGTTACAGGAAATGGAAAGGCACAAAAAGAACAAGTAGCTTTTATGGTAAAGCGTATTTTAGGTATAAAAAAAGAGATAAAACCTCTTGATATAACTGATGCTATGGCTGTAGCTTTGGCACATTTAGCCACTTTAAGAGTTTAGATGTTATAATTTTAAAAATAATTTAGGAATATTTATGAAAACAATTTTAATTACAAATGATGACGGTTTTGATAGTGAAGGACTTATGGTTTTAGTAAAGGCTTTAAAAAAGATAGCTAAAGTTATAGTAGTAGCTCCGGCAAGTGAGAAGTCAGCTTGTGGTCACTCTTTGACTCTTACAAAACCGCTAAAACTTATAGAGGTGAAGAAAAATTTTTATAAACTTGAGGATGGAACTCCTAGCGATTGTGTCTACATTGCACTTGGGAGTATTTTTAAGGATAAAAAGCCTGATTTGGTAGTAAGTGGTATAAATCGTGGGGCAAATTTGGGAGAAGATATAACATATAGTGGAACTGCAAGTGCGTGTATGGAAGCAGTTTTACAAGGTATACCCTCTATTGCTTTTTCACAGGTTTATAAAAATGGTGTGAATAATATTGATTATAAACTAGCAAAAAAGGTAGCAAAAAAGCTTTGTAAAAAGATAGTAGATGGAGAGTTTCCTTTAAGTGATAGACGCTTTTTAAATGTAAATATTCCACCTATGAGAGCTTTTAAAGGTTATAAGGTAACAAGGGCAGGTAAAAGGGACTATGACATACAGGTAAAAAAATATAAAACTCCACGAAATGATGAGTTTTATTGGATAGGATTACCAAGTTATAAGTGGTTTAGTTCCCATACTAAAGATTGTGATTTGAGTGCTATAGATGAAGGTTATGTTAGCATAACTCCTGTTCATCTTGATATGAGTTGTTATGAAGAGTTAAAGGGTTTAAAAAAGTGGATAAGTTTGAACGAGTAAAAACTCTTTTTAACTCTGATTTTGAAAAACTAAGAAATACAAAAGTACTTCTTTTAGGAGTTGGGGGAGTTGGTGGATATTGTCTTGATGGACTTTATAGAAGTGGTATTGAAAATATTAGTATAGTGGACTTTGATAAGTTTGAAATAACAAATCAAAACCGTCAGATTGGTAGCGAGGCAGTTGGAGAGATAAAAGTTGATGTATTGCATAAACTTTATCCTAAAACTACGCCCATTTGTGCTAGAGTAGATGGAGAGTGGATTAGGGGTTTTGATTTTAACTCTTATGGGCTTGTTATAGATGCAATTGATGATATGAATGCAAAGGTGGATTTGGCGTTAAATGTAAAAGTACCATTTATATCTTCTATGGGAGGAGCAAAAAAACTTGACCCAACTGCTATAAAATTTGATAGTATTTGGAATACAAAGGGTGACCCACTTGCAAGAGTATTTAGACAGCGATTAAGAAAGGCTGGTTTTAGTGGTGATTTTGAAGTGGTTTATTCTGATGAAAGTTCAAAATGTCAAGGACTTGGAAGTTTTGTTGGTGTAACCGGAAGTTTTGGTTTAGCTTTATGTGCATTGGGTATAAAAACTATTTTAAATAAAACCTAAAAATATATTTTTTGTATTTTTTAAAAAAATATACAAAAAATATCCTAGCATATTTAAATATTTTTATCAAAAAAATACTAAAATTAATAATATTTTTTTTGCAAATAAACAAAATGTTTTTTTATTGCATATTATTTTATTGCACTTAAATAAATCCTCAAATATAAGATTTAGACCCCATAAATAAGAGTTTTTCAAATATAATTTAATATTATTTGAATTTATAAAAATCGTTTTTTTTTTTTTTCTTAATTTACTATTTGTCGTAGAATTTTTTTATTTTTTTTGATACAATGAATAGGTTTAAAAAATTTTCAAGGAGTCAATATGTTTAAATCAAAAGGTCAAGTTTCATCTACTATATTAAGTAGTGAGCAAGTTCAAAATGAGGAGTTAAAAAAACAGCTTCAAGAACTACAAGAAAAATATAATCAAAAAGATGAAGAGCTAGAAGGTTTAAAAGCTAGAGTAAAAGAGAGACTATTGGTTGTTGACACTTTGTTAGAGAGTTATCAAGATGGTATGAATTTCTTGCAAGGAACCATGGAAGAAAATATTTCTATGCTGTCACATGTAAATGAACAAAACAATCAGACATCAAATCTTGCAGATACTTTGCAAAGACAAACAGATTCGGTTGTAAGTTCTATAGAAAATATTCAGCAAATGTCAAGTGGATTGGAAGATGATGCTAGTAGTTTAAATGATAGTGTTATGAGTATAGCTGAGATTATAAATCTTATAAAAGACATATCTGACCAAACCAATCTTTTAGCATTAAATGCAGCTATAGAGGCAGCACGTGCTGGAGAACATGGACGTGGTTTTGCTGTAGTTGCTGATGAGGTTAGGAAGCTAGCTGAGAGAACTCAAAAGGCTACCCAAGAAGTGGAAGTAAATATTTCAGGACTTAAACAAAGCTCTACTACTATGACAGAAGTGAGTCAAAATTTTTCTAAACTTTCAACAGATGTTATGGGTGTTTTAGATGAATTTAAAGAAAACATAAATCAAGTAAATAAAAATACAGATCATATAGTAAATCAAACTTTAAATATAACAAGAGAGATAAATGTCAGCAATGGTAAAATAGATCACATTAACCTTAAGTTGCAAGGATATAAATCGGCCTTTGGAGATCATAAGGCAAATATAGTAGATCATAGAAGTTGTAGATTTGGTAAGTGGTTTAGTACTGAAGTAACGAAGCTTTTAGCCCATGATCAAAAATCCTTAACAGAAGTGGCAAGACACCACGAAAAAGTTCATACAGGTTTAATTAAAGCAGTAGAAATACTAAGTAACAAAGAGGCAGGAAACTTAAGGGAAGGAGCTATGTGCTTAAAAGAGGTAGAGAATTCTTCAAAAGAGGGCTTTGAGATACTTCTTGCAGCTGTAAAATCAGTCAGAAAATAACTATAAGAGAGGCTTAGGCTTCTCTTATATTATTTGAAAGTTAAATCTTCTTTTAAAATCTTTATGGTTTTATTTTCTTTTTTTAGATAGTAATGTTTTCTGCTTTTATATAATAAATCTGCATTAAAACTAACTTTTTTAAGTTTGCATTTTAAATCTTTTTTAACAAATATTTTTTTCCCTATTTGGTTTGATATGGAGTTAAAAGGAAGTATTGTAAAAGCAAGTAAAACAAGCACATATAAAACTCTCATAAGCTTTCTAATAGGAGTATAAAGTATAAAAAAACCAAGTATAAATGAGCTTATAAATAGAACTAAAAATGGTTGGTTATCTACAAAATAAATATTAAAATATATATCTATTTTGTAAAAGTCAAAGTAGTATTTTTTAAGCCCTATAAAAAGTAAAAAATCTAAAGGCAATATAAGCATAAGACCAAAGAAAAAACTAGATATTATTTTGTTTATCATCGTATTTTTACCCCTTTTTTATTGTTTAATTTTATCATAGTAGATGGAGAATTTTCATGAAGCTTTTTAATCCCATAAATCTCATCTGCAATCTTTGTAGCATATTTTTTATCAAAGCCTTTATTTGTTAGGTTAGCTGATGTGGTATATAACCACCTAAAGGGTGTTAAAAACTCTTTATGACTGTGTTCTTTTATGACTCTTATGCTTTGATTGTTTGGGTAGATAATGCTAGTATTTTTTGCTTTTCTTACTAGATTTTTATATTTTTTTGGAACCCTAGCATGAGTTTTTAACTCCTTTAAATCACAAACTGCTTTTATACAAGGTGTGTTTAGAGGGCGTTTTTTTGCTTTATTTAAAGCTTTCATGGATTTAGATAAAAAACCAACTGTTGTATCAGTTTGGGTAAGATATATTTTATCTTTCATTTTTTAAATAATCCTGCAAAGCCCGTGGTTTTAGAGCAGTTTCATTTTGTAAGGTTTTTATAGCTTTTATTCCTACTTGTGCTGCCGCTACGGTGGTAAAATATGGAATCTTAAATCTAAGTACACTTTGGCGAATTTTAGCTCCATCATCTTTTACAGATTTACTATTGCTTGTATTTATAACTAGATTGATATCTTTATTTTTTAACTTATCTTCGATATTTGGTCTGCCTTCGCTAATTTTATAAATAAATTCACAAGGTATGTTTAGCTGTCTTAAGGCTTTATGTGTTCCTTGGGTTGCTATAATGCTAAAACCAAGTTTACTAAACCCTTCTCCAAGCTCTTTGAGATATTTTTTATCATCATCTGTTAAAGATATAAATACTTTTCCACCTTTTGGTAAAATATTTGCTGCTGCTATTTGACTTTTGGCAAAAGAGATTTCAAAATTTTCACTTATCCCCATAACTTCACCTGTGCTTTTCATCTCAGGAGATAAGATTGGGTCTGAGCCTTGAAGTTTATTAAATGGAAAAACAGCTTCTTTTACTGCTACGTGAGAGTTTTGTATAGGTTTTAAGATATTGCCCGAGTAGTTAATTACTTTAAATGTGTCATAAAAGTTTAAAGCCTCTTTTAGATTTCCTTGCCACATAACTCTAGTGGCAACTTTAGCTAGCGGTACTCCTGTTGCTTTACTAACAAAGGGTACTGTTCTACTTGCTCTTGGGTTTACCTCTATCATATAAAGTTCATTGTTATAGATAGCATATTGGATATTCATAAGTCCAATAACACCTAAATTTAGAGCAATAAGTTTGGTTTGCTCTTCTATTTTTTGTATCATTTGCTCACTTATGCTTATGGTTGGAAGGAAACAAGTGCTATCTCCGCTATGAACGCCAGCTTCTTCGATATGTTGCATAATGCCACCTATATAAACATCAATACCATCACTTATGGCATCCACATCAAGTTCAATAGCATGGTCTAAAAATTTATCTATAAGTACAGGAGAGTTGTGGCTAACGCTTACAGCTTCATTCATATAGTCTCTTAGTTCACTTTCGCTATAAACTATTTTCATAGCTCTCCCCCCTAGTACATAACTAGGTCTTACAAGGACAGGATAGCCTATATCTTGAGCTAGACTTAAGGCATCTTTTTGGCTTAAGGCTGTTGCATTGTTGGGTTGTTTTATACCATGTTTGTTTAAAAATTCTGAAAATTTTTCTCTATCTTCAGCTAAGTCTATAACCCTTGCACTTGTTCCTATAATCTTAGCTCCGATAACAGTAAGCTTTTTAGCAATTTTTAGTGGAGTCTGTCCTCCAAAGTGAACTATCACTCCATCAGGCTCTTCTCTTTGTATAACGCTTCTGACATGCTCAAAATCAATTGGTTCAAAGTAAAGAATATCACTTGTATCATAATCAGTAGAAACTGTTTCAGGATTACAGTTGTACATGATGGTTTTTATGCCCATATCTTTTAAGGCATAAGCCCCATGAACACAACAGTAGTCAAATTCTATGCCTTGTCCTATGCGATTTGGACCTCCACCTATGATGAGAACTTTTTTATCTTCATTTCTGTTTGGTTTTTGAAGTGGGAGCTGTGATATATTTGTTGAAGAGTATAAGTAAGGTGTCAAGGCTTTAAACTCCGCTGAGCAAGTATCAACTTCATGATATTCGTGCCTTACTTTTAGTTTTTCTCTGGCTGTAAATATATCATTTTCTGTAAGGTCAAGGTTATCATGACGGTTGATGAGCTTTGCTATCATCTTATCGCTAAAGCCTTGAGATTTTGCTTCACGCATAAGGGTTTTATCATTTAAAATATCCATATCTATGCGTTTTTCAAATTTCATAAGTTCTTCAAACTGATGTAAAAACCATTTGTCAATCTTGCACCACTCATGCACCTCATCTACGCTTCGCCCGCGACCTAATGCATCTACTGTATATAGTATTCGCTTACTGTTTGGTCGTTTAATTTCTTTGATGAGTTCCTCATCGCTTATTTTGATAAATTCAAAACCGCTCCAGCCGGTCTCCATGGAGCTAAGGGCTTTTTGAAAACTCTCTTTAAATGTTCGACCAATTGCCATAACTTCTCCTACACTTTTCATAGAAGTGCTAAGGGTGGAGTTGGCTTTGGGAAATTTTTCAAAGGTAAACCTTGGGATTTTTGTTACGATATAGTCTATAACAGGCTCAAAGCTAGCAGTGGTGCCAGTTATGTCATTTTTAATCTCATCAAGAGTATATCCAACAGCTAAAAGAGTGGCGATTTTTGCTATAGGGTATCCTGTAGCCTTACTTGCAAGGGCTGAGCTTCTTGAAACTCTTGGGTTCATTTCTATAACTATTATACGTCCATTTTTGGGGTTTATGGCAAATTGTACATTACTTCCGCCTGTATCTACTCCGATTTCTCTTAAAATATTAAAAGAGCTATCTCTCATAAGCTGATACTCTTTGTCTGTTAAAGTTAGAGCTGGGGCAATGGTTATACTATCTCCTGTGTGAACTCCCATTGGGTCAAGATTTTCTATGGAGCAGACAATGATACAGTTGTCATTTTTGTCTCTTATGACCTCCATTTCATACTCTTTCCACCCAAGCAAGCTCTCTTCTATTAGTATTTCATTGATTGGGCTTGCTTCTATGCTAGTTTGAGCGAGGGTTTTAAATTCATCCATATTGTAAGCCACACCTGAACCGCCACCGGCTAAAGTGTATGAGGCACGTATTATGAGAGGAAATCCTATGTTTTCAGCTGCATTTATAGCTTCTTGCATATTGTAAGCATAGGCACTTTTTGGTAAGTCCATGCCTATTTTTAACATTGCTTCTTTAAAAGCCTGTCTATCTTCTCCTTTTTTTATAGCTTTTGGGTCTGCTCCTAAAAATTTTACACCATCCAAGTTTCCAGATTCATACAATTCCATTGCCACATTTAAAGCTGTTTGCCCGCCCATAGTAGGAAGTATGGCATCAATATTTTCTTTTTTTATGATAAGCTCAATTACCTCTTTTGTGATAGGCTCTATATATGTTCTGTGGGCAAACTCGGGGTCAGTCATAATGGTGGCAGGGTTTGAGTTTATAAGTATAACTTTATAGCCTAATTCTTTTAGGGTTTTGGCAGCTTGAGTTCCTGAATAGTCAAACTCACAAGCTTGTCCTATGACTATGGGTCCTGAACCTATGAGTAAAATATTTTTGATATCTTCTCGTTTTGGCATGGTATCTCCTCGCTTAATAAATATAAAAAAATGCTGGAGTGTTAACTTTTACATTTGGTTTAACTATAGCTGTTTGATAAGATTCTTCTTCTTGTATTTTTACTACTTTACCTACTAAAATACCTTTTATGAAAATATTATCTAATCCACTTGTCCTTACTTCATCGCCTATTTTAGGTTGCATCCACAAAGGAATGTATTTTACATGCAAAAATTCTCCTCTTCCCATGGCGACACCTGGGTAGTTATGCTCTCCTACAGAGACTGAAAATATGCATTTTTTATCCCCTTGTAACAACCCTAATGGCCTATCATTTTTGCTTATAATTATACCAGCTGTACTGTTGTTATAGATTAGTCCATATATTTTTGATTTGTTAAAATCATTCATCTTTATCCAGACTCTATTGTAATTGCTTATATTTTCATAGGATATAGATTTTACTAGTTTTGCCTCTGGTTTAAACTCATCTTGTTTATTTAGTTTAAGTAGGCTATTTAGTTCGCTTTTATATATTGATGCGTCTATTTTAGCGTTTTTAAGTTCTCTGTTTTCTTCTCTTAGGGTTTGTATTTGCTCTTTTTGGTCCAAGTGTTCATCTATGCCATCTTTAACACTTGAGACTGTTTTTAGGTATCCATCTAGTGTGGAGTTTGTCATATCGTTTACATGTTTTCTAGCTATGTGGCTATACTGCAAAGACAAGATGACAAAAACCCCTAGAACGGCAAAAAATTTTAATCTTTTAGCCATTTTGTAAATATTTTAAAATCTCTGTCTGTTCTAAAGTTTTTCCAGTTCCTTGTGCCACTGCTAAAAGTGGTTCGTCTGCTACAAATACTGGCAACTTTATGATATCAGATAAAAATTTATCAAGATTTCGTATCAAAGCTCCTCCACCTGAAAGTACTACTCCATTTTCTACTATATCTCCGGCTAAATCAGGAGGCATGATTTCAAGTACATCTTTTAAGGCATCTGCTATCTCTTTAAGTGGTTCTTTCATAGCTTCTCTAACATCTTCACTTGTAAGCTCAATCCTATTTAAAAGCCCACTTACTTGGTCACGACCTTTAACTGTCATACTTAGTTCTTTATCTAGGTTAGTAGCTGAGCCAATCTCTATCTTAATCTCCTCGCCAGTTCTCTCTCCTATAAGAAGATTGTATTTTTTTCTAACGTAGTTAACAATTGCCATGTCGATTTTATCGCCCGCAGTTCGTATGGATTTGCTTATAACAAGTCCGCCAAGTGAAGCAACTCCTATCTCTGTTGTTCCCCCTCCAATATCAACAATAAGGCTTCCTTGGGGCTCGCTTATGGGAAGCTCTGCCCCAATAGCTGCTGCCATAGGCTCTTCTATCAAAAAGACTTCTCTAGCTCCTGCGCTCATAGCACTCTCTTTTACCGCTTTTCTTTCTACTTGAGTAAGTCCATAAGGAACTGAGATAATAATACGAGGTCTTAGCCATGACTTTCTTCCATGAACTTTTTCTATAAAATATCGTATCATCTCTTCTGTCATGTCAAAATCAGCTATAACCCCATCTCTCATAGGTCTAATAGCTTCTATGCCACCAGGAGTTTTACCTATCATATCTTTTGCTTCTTGACCTACAGCTAGTATTTTTTGTTTACCATAAGTGTTTGTTTGCACCGCTACCACTGAAGGTTCATTTATAATAATACCTTTTCCCTTTACTAAAACTAAAGTATTTGCTGTTCCTAGGTCTATGCCCATATCATTTGAAAAAAATCCGATTAGTTGATCTAGTATCATTTTATTTGCCTTTTATTTTATGTTTTTCTTTACGTATAGAGGCTTTTCGCCCTTTGTAACTGTATCTTCTGTGATGATAACTTCAAAGCCTTTTAGCTCAGTTATCTCATACATCACATCGCACATTATTTGTTCAAGTATGGTTCTGAGACCTCTTGCCCCTGTTTTTCTTTTGATGGCTAGATTTGCTATCTCTTCAAGAGCCTTAGGCTCAAAGCTTAATTCCACTTCGTCAATAGCAAAGAGTTTTTTATATTGTTTTATTATAGAGTTTTTAGGCTCTAGTAAAATCTTAACCATATCTTCACTGCTTAACTCTTTTAGGGTAGTGATAACATGAAGTCGTCCAATTAGCTCAGGGATTAATCCAAAATGAACTAAATCGTCTGGTTCAAGAAAGCTAAGTATCTCTTTATCTTCTTCTTTGCCACGTTTTTCTTGCCCAAAACCAAGAACGTTATTTCCAATTCTTTTTTTAATAATATCGCTAAGCCCATCAAATGCTCCTCCACAAACGAAGAGTATGTTTGAAGTGTCTAATTGAACAAATTCTTGATTTGGGTGTTTTCTGCCTCCCTTTGGAGATATGTTTACTACGCTTCCTTCGATGATTTTAAGTAAAGCTTGTTGTACGCCCTCTCCACTTACATCACGAGTTATGGAGCGATTTTCACCCATTCTAGCTACCTTGTCAACCTCATCTATGAAAACTATTCCTTGTTCGGCTTTTTTGATATCTCCATCGGCTGCTTGAAATAGACGAGTCAGTATATTTTCCACATCTTCGCCCACATAGCCAGCTTCAGTTAAACTTGTTGCATCACTTATAGCGATGGGAACATCTAAAAATCTTGCCAATGTTTGAGCCATCAGGGTTTTTCCGCTTCCTGTTGGACCAACTAGTAGTATATTTGACTTTGACAATTCAGTGTCATCATCTGGGATATTGTGCTGTTTGAAAATCCTCTTGTAGTGATTGTAAACTCCTACAGAGAAGACTTTTTTTGCATCTTCTTGCCCTATAACAAACTCGTCTAATACAGCTTTTAGCTCTTTAGGAGTTAAAAGGGCGTGGTCTTTTATCTTTGGTTCGTTTATTTCATCATAAAATATGCCGTATGCGGCTTTGGTGCAGTTTTTGCATATAAAGGCGCCATTGTCTTCTGCTGATAGTAGTTTTAAGTTGTCAGTTTCTAATTCGCCGCAAAAGTTACATCTTTTTGTTTTGCTCATTATCTTGGTATTCCTCTTTTAGTGTTAATTATAAATTCACACATTTTTTTTACTTTTTCATTGTCCGTTGTGTTTATTAGCTCACTAGCATTTGCCCTTGTAGGCTCGCCCGTTCTAAAAAGGTCACTAAAAGCACTTTTTAGCTCATCTATGTCACTTTTTTCAAATCTTCTTCTAAGTCCTATTAGATTTAGACTTTTTACAACAGCTCTGTTGCCTTCTGCTAAGCAGTAAGGGGGTATATCTTGGCTTAAAGCACTAGCTCCTGCTATCATGCAGTGTTCTCCTATGTGAACAAACTGATGAACAGGAGTTAATCCTCCTACAACAGTAAAGTCGCCAACCTCTACATGCCCTGCTAAAGTGGCATTGTTTGCTAAGATGATATTATCTCCTAGTATGCAGTCGTGGGCAATGTGGCAGTAGTTCATCACTAGGACATTGTCTCCCAGTTTTGTTACTCCTCCTCCACCAACTGTGCCTGTGTTGATGGTGGCAAATTCTCTAATAGTACAGTTTTTGCCGATAACAAGAGAAGTGTCTTCACCTTCTTGGTACTTTAAATCTTGAGGTATGGTTCCAACCATAGCATAGGGAAATATTTTACTTCCTTCGCCTATGGTGGTTTTGTTGCACACTTGTGCGCCTTGCATGATGTGAGCGCCTACTTTTATAATTGCATTTTTAGAGACAAGACAAAATGCCTCTACTTTAGCTCCATTTTCTATAATTGCACCATCTTCGATTATGGCATTTGGGTGTATATTACTCATTTATTTCTCCACTATCATGGCCTTTAGTTCAGCCTCAGCAACTAAAGCTCCATCTACTGTTGCTTTTCCACTAAGTACCCAAATATTTCCTTTGTGTTTAAGAACGCTAAGATTGTAAACAAGCTTATCTCCGGGAACTACAGGCTTTCTAAACTTTGCCTTATCTAAACTCATAAAGTAAACTACTTTGTTTTTTGTTGCCTCTTTGTCTTCGTGGCTCATACTTTCAAAGGCTAAAACTCCGCCAGCTTGAGCCATGCCTTCTATGATCATAACTCCTGGGTAGATGGGGTGGTCTGGAAAGTGCCCTTGAAATATTTGTTCACTTATAGTTACATTTTTATACGCCTCTATCCATTTGCCAGATTCCATATTTTCAACTCTATCAATGAGCAAAAAAGGGTATCTGTGGGGTAATATTTTTTGAATTTGAATTACATCTATCATATTTATCCTAAATTAAGTTATATAAACTGGCTTATTTTATCTTTTTATTGCTAAAACTTCGCTAAGTTTGGAAAAATTGTATTTGGGAGTTTAATTAAGGAGTTAACAGTGCTTTATAATATATTAATCAATTTATAAGAGTAATTATAGTATATTTTCTGAAGTAAATTTAATAATATTAGTTTACCTAAATATTTTAAGGATTTAATTATAATGAAAACGATAATACATTTACTAATTATGTTATCTTTAATTCAAAATTTAGCTTTTGCTCAAGAAAAAGAATTTATCATTTCTACTGGTGTAAAGGGCAGTACTTGGCATGTCGCAGGAGAGGCCTTAGCAAAAATCTTAACTAATAATTTAGAACCTAAGTATGGATATAGATTTAAGGCTTTACCATCTTCTGGTTCTCATTATAATATAAATATGATAGAAGAAGGCAAGGTTCACTTTGCAACCACTTCTGCCCTCTTTTCTTTGATGGCTGTGCAAGGCAGTGGCATATTTAAAAATGATAAAAAACGAAATTTAACAATGGCTATGTATCTTTGGAGAGATGCTGTAAACTATGTCGTAAGAAAAGATTTTGCCAAAAGCGGAAATATTATGGATATGAAAAATGCCTATGGTAAACCATTTGCTCTTGGGTTAAAAGATACAGACTTTAAAATTTCAGCTGGTATAATATTGGGTTCTTTGGGTGTTTCATCAAATCAAATAAAAAATTCAAATCTTGACTATATACAAAGTGGCGATGCCTTACTTAAAAAAAGAATTGTTGGACTTAATGCTCTTTCATATCCGCCCGTAAGCATAGTAGACGATCTTTACAAAATCATACCAAATGATATTAGATATTTAGAATTTGACAACAGTCAATTAAAAGCTATAAATCAAAAATACCCGCTTTGGTCTCCTTTTATTATTCCTAGTGGAACCTATCCAAATCAACCAAAAGAGATTAAAACAATATGTCAACCAACAGTTTTAGTTGCTTCCAAAAAACTACCAAAAGAGGTTGTATATCAAGTTTTAAAAGTGATATATGACAACTTAGACACCTTGCACGAAATGAATAGCGCCTTAAAGGAAATAACAAAAAAATCTACCATTGAAGACCTGCCAATAAACTTGCATAGAGGTGCTATGAAATATTATCGTGACAATAATGTTAAAATGACTATACCAATAGGTATGCTATATAAAGTTTTTGGATAAAATCACAAAGTTTTATTTTAATATAAATAAGTTTTGTTATAAACAATCCTCTCCCTATGGTCTTGATAGGTTTGCGAATGTAAGGTAATTTCATACTTTGTCTCTTTTAGGCTATCAAGTATGATTATGGGAGATAGAGAGTAAAAGCTTTCTTGCAATTTTTGCCTAACCTTTAACTCTTTTTTAACTCCTAGTCCTTTAAAAATCATCTCCTTTACGTTTTTAAAATCGCTCTTAGCTAAATGATTAAAAGTATTTAAATCTAGCAAAATTATGTTTTCTCGGTTAAAATACCCTATGCCTTGTTGAATTTTTTCTATTCTTCCTTTTGTGAATTTTCTTTTCATAAAAGAGTAAAAAAGAAAATAACTTGGAATGATTTGTTCGTCACATTTCACTGCTCCCCTTAAAAGTCTATAGTTTAAAAAACTTTCTCTTTTGAGCCAAAAATCTATGCCTTTTTTTTCATATTTTTTTACTCTTTTGTAAAGCTTTATTCTCTCTTCTATAGAAGAGGGTAGTATCTGTTTGCAAAGGGGACTCATAAGCTCATCACTTAATCTTTTTTGTGCTTCTCTTTGCGGAGTTAAGGCAAAAATACAGCCACAATAGTTTTGATGGTATAGCATATCATTTTTTGCTAACTCAAACTGTTTTGTAGTGCCTCCATTTTTTCTAAAATCAGGAGCTACAAAATCTAGCCCATTTTCATCACAGACTTCTTTTAGACTTTCGCTTAGGGTTTGTATGGATTTTTTAGGACTTGTTAAAAGGGTTGTTGTGATTAATTTTTGTCCTATTTTTTTCGCCATTTTTGCTGTATTTTCAAGGCGATTATCAAAACATACTGTACATCTTTTTCCTTTTTCTGGCTCATGCTCTAAGCCTCTTACAGCTTCTATCCATCCATTATAATCATACTCCCCTTTTATGAGCTTTACCCCTAGTTTTTTACAGCTTCTTTTT
>PDWI01003593.1_pt1 | contig 21729 bp, 20 predicted proteins | sample 1430891 | NCBI WGS metagenome assembly PDWI01 (sample SAMN01162508, study PRJNA174530) | Oral metagenome, whole genome shotgun sequencing project. | biome: Marine environment; feature: Marine mammal; material: Swab sample of the gingival sulcus; isolation source: swab sample of gingival sulcus... | reverse complement strand
AGCCATTGCGACGCACTTCGCGCTCAATCATCTCTTTGCCCTTTTCGATGTTCTCTTCGCGTCGTTCTTTTTTGAACCAGTGCTTTATCTTGGTTCTCGCTTCTGAGCTCTTGACAAATTTTAGCCAGTCACGGCTTGGACCAGCCGCATTTTTACTGGTGATTATTTCAACTATTTTGCCATTTTCAAGTACAAAGTTAAGTGGTACAATACGACCATCTACTTTTGCACCAATACAGCTGTTGCCAACTGCCGAGTGAATTTTATAGGCAAAGTCGACTGGCGTTGCTCCCATCGGCAGCTCAATGACTTTGCCGCGTGGTGTAAAGGCGTAAACCATATGGGTAAAGACGTCGGCTTTTAAACTTTCGACAAATTCTTCGGGCGTTTCCATATCCTTTTGAATTTCCATCATTTGGCGAAGCCAAGCCAGTTTGTCGTCTAGCTTACCAATGTTTTTATTGCCCTGTTTGTATTTCCAGTGAGCAGCGATACCGTATTCGGCAACTTGGTGCATCTCTTTGGTTCTAATTTGTATTTCAAAGGGATCGCCATTATCGCCAATTAAAGTGGTATGTAGCGACTGGTACATATTAGCTTTAGGCATTGCAATATAATCTTTAAAACGACCGGGCAGTGGTTTCCACATGGTGTGTACAATACCGAGTACGCCGTAGCAATCTTTTACAGAATCGACAATAATGCGCACCGCTGTAATATCAAAAATTTCATCGAAGTTTTTGTTTTGAAACTTCATTTTTTTATAAATTGAATAAAGGTTTTTAGAGCGCCCATATATTTCAGCTTCGATATCAACATTGCTTAGCTCGGTTTGTAACATATTAATCACGCGATTAATATAAGAATCGCGGCTTGCTTTATTTTTATCGATTTTAGCGATTAAGTCATAATAACCGCTGGGGTCTAAATAGAGTAAACTGATGTCTTCAAGTTCCCACTTAATTTTAAATATACCGAGACGATGCGCAATTGGCGCGTATATTTCGAGCGTTTCACGCGCCTTTGACACTTTCTTTTCATCAACTTGAAACTTTAACGTGCGCATATTGTGTAAACGGTCGACCAATTTAATTAAAATGACCCTAATATCTTCGGTCATCGCTAAGAACATCTTGCGCAAGTTTTCAGCTTCGTGTTCTTCTTTGGTTTCATATTTTATTTTTTCAAGCTTAGTAACACCATCTACCAAGTGTGCCACGCGCGTACCAAAGCGCTCGGCGATTTCTTCAAAAGTAAAGGGTGTATCTTCTATGACGTCGTGCAGTAGACCAGCGATTAAAGTGTCTTGATCCATTTCTAGGTCTGCCAAAATTAATGACACGGCAGTCGGATGTGTAAAATAAGGTTCGCCCGATTTACGCAACTGACCTTCATGCGCCTTTTCACCAAATAAAAATGCTTCGCGCAATTTGGTCACATCAATATTTTTTAAATTTAATGATTCAATTTTCGCTATGTACTCATTTACAGTCAATGTTTTATCCCCTACTTAAACTTTTTTTGTAACTATGCAGCAAGCAATCGTTTTGAAAATTGAGAAACTCACGAGATGACACAATGTTGTAATTGCTATTCGTTATCTATATTTTGTAATGTGCAGACATTGCTATGCCTTGCATAGTCTAAAGCGCGTTTATAATTTGATTTTGACATATAATAATCGATTGCCATTTCTGAAAAAACTTTTTCTAATTCAAAATGCGTAAACTGTGCAAATTCAAATAGCGCATCTATTTCGGCGTCTTCAATTATCCATTTATTATCTCTAAAGTACTGTTCTTTATCTAAAACGGCAAAAATCATACGGTGCAGCGATCGATTGCGCGAGCTAAATTCGGCTTTAAGTTCTTTTAATAACGCCATGTCTTTTAACTTGTAGGCAATGATAAATTTAGTGACACTTGAATTTACTGTAATGTCACTATTGTAACGGTCTTTTACGAGAAAGCCCAGCGCTAACTGATATTTACCCAAACGCATATAGCCCCAAGCAATTTGATTTTTGATGTTTGCTTGATAAGGGGTATGAATCGCTAACTGCGTATATTCTAATGCTTTTTGATAGTACTTTATACCGCTTTCGTATTCTGAAACTGAATAATAGACTAACCCCATGAGCTCTAATGCACTAATAACGCCAACGATATTCACTTCTTCAACATAATTAGCAACACTTTTTTCGAGTTCTCTGACCGCTTCAATCGGTTGCCTTTTCTTTAAGAACATATAGCTAAACCAGTAATTAATTTGACCCGTATAGCCGTATTTTTTAGCGCGTAAAAAATACTGTTCGGCGCGCTTGATGTCTTTGACTACTTTAAGTGCATCTATGCCTAAACAAAGATTATAATGATACTTTTGATCAGCGCTCATGTGGTTGGTCATTGTCGACAATAACCCTTTTAAATCAGCATAGTTTTTGCGGTTTTGCACACTGCAAAATGACATTTTGGCAATTGCGTAATCTAAGACAAAGGGCGATGACATAAATTCTTTTTCATTGTCTTCTAAATTGAGAAAGCGCTTATTGGTGACATCAAATTCGTTAAACATAAACTCTTTATAAAAAGCGACGATATCTTGATAACCTCTTTTTAAAAAGTCTTTATCAATAGTTTCAGCTAAATTTAATCTTTGATAAATCTTTTTCAAAACTGTTTTCGAAGCTTTGCTCTCACCTTTTTCAATTTTACTAAAATGTGAAGGTGTGCAGATGCCATCGCTTAATTCACTTTGTGATTTACCTCGTAATAAACGATTTAATTTTATAACAGTTCGTGTGTTATCGACATTGCGCTTATCTGTCGTTTTGCCCACTGCTTCCTCCTAACTTTAAAAATGAAAAAATGTATCGTAACTGTTCAGTCGAAATGACAACTTGACTGAATTTTTTCGTTAGATTGTAATCACTTTCTCAGCGTCATTAATTAGCTCGACGATTGTCGCCATATCTGAAACCATACCAATTTCAACTTTATCGCGTATCTGATAATAATCTATACACGTACCACATGCCAACAATTCAACGCCCTTGTCATTTAAGCCATTTAATGCGTCAAGACAGCCTGCCTGTTTAGTTAATAGTTTGACAGCCGAATTATAAAAGATAAGTTTATCGACCTTTTCACAATTTGCCCATAACTTTTTTAAAAATGTACCAATCAATTTTGCACCGAGCTCGGCATCGCCTTGCCCCATTTTTTCTGAATTTAAAATATAAATTGTCATATAACCTCACTTTAATAAATTTGGATGCGGGTGTTCTTGTAACGGATTAATGTGCACGATTACTTCGTCCACCATATCAAATTGTAATAATTGCGCTTTCACTTCAGCGGCAATACTGTGTCCTTCTAAGACAGAGAGATTTCCATCGACCGAGAGCTTGACAATTAACAAATAATTGACGCCAAGTGGTTTTGAAACCAGTGAATCGAGGTGATGCACACCTGATACTGTGCTAATACAATGACGCATTTTGTCTGTGATCTTCGCATCAAGGGTTTTGTCCATCAAGACGTTATAACAACCGGCAAATATAGATGCCCCTGAAAAGGCAATCCAAAACGCTATGATCATGCCAAATATAGCATCGACAAAGTATACTTTATAATACCCAGCAACAACGCTGACAATCGTTAATAGTGCAATCAAAATATCATTGCGATGATCTACTGCATTTGCCAAAGTCAAAAAACTGTTATATTTTTTGGCAGCGTCAATCGTCATAAAATAAAGACCAAGTTTCAAGACAAAGCTGACGATTGCAACGATTAATAACCAAAACGAATAGTGGTATTGATGACCTGAAAAAAGCTTTGTAAACGAATTGCGCAACACATAAAAGGCAACCAACAGCAATACAATACTGATAATCATCGAAAAAAGATATTCGGCTTTGCCGCGCCCGTAGGGATGATTCGTGTCTTCAGGTCGCGCCGAAATTTGATTGCCAATATAGGTCATCACCGACGAAAACAAATCGGCAGCACTATTAAAGCCATCGGCAATCATGGTTTGCGACATGGTTGCAAAGCCGATCAGTAATTTGATAATCATTAAAAAGATGTTTCCGATAATGCCAGTGATGGCAACTGTTTTAATGGCGTTTGTTCTTTCCACAATTGACCCCTTTATTTTTGTTTATTATATTACTTTACGATTATTGGTTCAAAAAAAAGTCTAATGATAATTGGTTGTCTTCTGGTAGACCATCTAACGTACCGTGCAGTTTGAGCGCTTCAATTACTGAGCGGTTGGCAATTGAACGCGTTTTAATGTCACTGATTGAAATAAATTCGCCGTCAGCTCGCGCGGCGACAATTGATTCAGCGGCATTTTTACCAACGCCTTGTAATGCTCTTAAAGGCGGTAGAATTTTGCCATTATCGACCACGAAATCAGACGCCGCCGAACGGTATAAATCGATGCGGTCAAATTCGAAACCGCGCGCGTACATTTCAAGCGCCGATTCTAATATTGTATACTGCGACTTATCTTTATTACTTAGTTGCTGTTCGTCAGACCAGACATTTAATTGGTCGCGCACAGCATCGTAGCCCTTACAGATCAGTTGGGCGTCAAAGTCATCAACTTTGATTGTAAAGTAAGTTGCATAATATGCCAGCGGATAATATACCTTATAGTAAGCAATGCGCACTGCCATCATCACATAAGCTGCCGCGTGCGCTTTGGGGAACATATACTTAATTTTTTTACAAGAATCAATATACCAATCGGGCACATCATGCTCGCGCATCTGCGCTTCTTGTTCTTCTTTTAAGCCCTTGCCCTTACGCACGCCCTCAGTAATCGTAAAGGCGTCTTTTTTTGGTAACCCCTTATCAATTAGGTAAAGCATAATATTATCACGTGTACCAATGACTTCTTTTAGTGTACAGATATTATCGTTGATTAAGTCGCGTGCATTGCCCATCCAAACGTCAGTACCATGCGACAGCCCTGATATCTGCACCAATTCTTCTATGGTCGTCGGCATGGTTTCTTTTAACATACCGCGCACAAATTTAGTGCCAAATTCAGGTATACCAAGTGTACCACTGTCTATTTGATAGTCTTCGTCTCGTATTTTTAGCGGTTCGGTCGATGTGAAAATGCCAATTGCCCCCCTATCGTCAAGCGGAATTGTCATTGGGTCGACACCAGTTTTATCTGATAGCATGCGGACAATTGTCGGCACATCGTGACCAAGATTGTCAAGTTTTAGTATTTTACCGCTCAGCGAATGATAGTCGAAATGCGTTGTAATAACACCCGAACTGCTGTCGTTAGCTGGGTATTGTATTGGCGAAAAATCGTGAATGTCTTTATAATTAGGCACGACCATAATGCCGCCAGGGTGTTGCCCTGTCGTACGCTTAACACCTGTGCAGCCACGTGCCATGCGTTCTACTTCGTAGTTGCTGACCATAATGTCGTTTTCTTCGCAGTATTTTTTAGTAAAGCCAAACGCCGTTTTGTCGGCAACTGTACCAATGGTACCCGCCTTGTATGTATAGCCTTCACCAAACAGTTCTTCCGTATAGGCATGTGAGGTCGACTGATAGACACTGGCAAAGTTTAGGTCAATATCGGGCTCTTTATCGCCCTCAAAGCCCAAAAATGTCTCAAATGGTATATCAAAGCCCGATTTAACTAGTTTTTTGTCGCAGTGCGGACAGTTTGCATCGGGCAAGTCGGCGCCAATTTTATAGTTTTCAGCAACGTCAAAGTTTGAATATTGACAATCTTTACAGTAGTAATGCGCCGGCAGCGGGTTAACTTCAGTGATGTTTGACATCGTCGCCGCAAATGACGAACCAACTGAGCCGCGCGAACCTACCAGATAGCCATCTTGCATCGACTTACTGACCAATTTTTGCGCAATGATATACATAACTGCATAACCATTGCTAATAATTGAATCGAGCTCTCGCCTCAGCCGCTGTTCGACAATTTCGGGCAGCGGGTCGCCGTACATTGCTTTGGCATTGGCAAAGCACATCTCACGCAGTTCGACATCAGACCCCTCTATCACTGGCGGAAAAGTCTCTTGTGGAATTGGTATGACTTTGTCTATTTTATCGTTTAATTGCCATGTATTGTAAATGACGACATCGCGCGCCAGCTGTTCGTCTAAGTAATGAAACGATTCGAGCATTTCTTCAGTTGTTCTGAAAAAGAGCGGCGCCGCATCATTGTCAGTGCGCTGCCCCAACCCTGCCCGCAATATTTTACGGTAGAGCACATCGTCTTTATTTAAGAAGTGAGCATCACCGCTGGCAATACAGAGTTTGTCTAAGTCTTTAGCCAAATTGATGATTGTTATATTATAGTCTTTTAATTCAGCATCATCTAACACTAAGCCCTTTTCAATTAAATAGCGATGGTTCTCAATGGGTTGAACTTCTAAGTAATCGTAGAATTCGGCAATTTGGCGCAAAGCGACTAGTTCTTTGTTTGCCAGAAGCGCTTGATATAATTCACCCTCAACACCAGCTGAGCCGAGCAATAAATGTTCTCTTTTTTCACGCAATAACTTCTTCGAAATCAGCGGATTTTTATAGAAAGTTTCCATGTGCGAATGCGATATTATTTTATAGAGCTCTTTTAAACCCGTTTGATTGACAGCCAAAATTGACACATTATAAATGTTAAAGTGTTTATATGTCAAGGCGGTTTTGCCATATTCAGCCAGTTCAGCTAAGCTGTGCACACCCTTGCTTGCTAATTGCTCGATAAATATATTGAAAACTTTAGCTGTTGCCATCGCGTCATCAACCGCGCGGTGGTGGTTGTCGAGTGAAACGCCTAAGTGCTTTGCGATGCGCTTTAAGCCGAAACGCTTTAAATCGCGCAACAACATGCGCGCCATTTTAAGTGTATCTAACACAGTTGGCGCGTAATCGACGCCAACGATTTTTGCCTTTTCTTTTATAAAAGAAACGTCAAAAGCAGCGTTGTGCGCAACGACCGGACAATCGCCACAAAACGCCAAAAAGTCACCAATAACGTCTTTAATCACTGGTTTATTAGCAACCATTTCATCAGTAATGCCGGTTAATTCAATTACTCTTTGTGGAATTTTCTTTTCGGGGTTAACCAATTGCGAATAACGATCAACAATGGCGCCATCTCGTACTTTTATGGCACCGATTTCGGTAATACCATCATAGCGAGCTGAAAAACCAGTTGTTTCGATGTCGAAGACGACAAAGCTGTCGTTTAACTGATATGGCTTTATTTGCTCAATGACCGCCATTTCATCATCAATCATATAGCCTTCGATACCGTAGATGACTTTTATGTCGTCACCTGCTGCATGCATGGCATCGGGAAAGGCCTGTGCGACGCCATTGTCGGTAATTGCAATCGCTTGATGCCCCCATTGTTTTGCCATGTATATATATGATTTGACATCGGCAACGCCGTCCATCGCGCTCATTGTCGTATGCAAATTAAACTCGATGCGTTTGTCTTCAGCATTATCTTGACGTGGCTTGGCCTTTTCGGCTCGATTAATTGCCAAGACATTGATTGTGCTCTCTTTGTCAAAAGCATCAAATTTCTTGTAGCCAAGTATCGTATAGTGCTCGCCTGTTTTAACTTGCGGGACAATTTTATCTGCTTCTTTTTTACTTAAAAAAAGCTTACACTTGATGGCATCACTGTAATCTGATATCACAAAAATAAAAATTATTTTGCCATTTTTAGTTGTAATTGTCTTACTGCTGAGTATTTCACCGCGAATCGCGATCATTTCGCCATCGCCGATCATTTCGTCTAGTTTGACGATGTTTGACGTAATGCGCTTTTTATAAATAATGTCTTCGTCAGTAGGAAGTTCGGCTGGCTTACTTGACGTGTTGACAACTGGCAAATGCTCTTCGATAACTGCCTGCAATAAGTCCTCGTAGGCTGCTGCATCAACGCCATTTAACTGCGGCTGCGGTATGTCGACGACAATTGCTTTACCAAAACTACTTAAAAACTGCTGTTCTAGTCTTTTGGCGCTAATTGTTCGCTCAACTTTATGATACAGCCCAATATTGTCAATTTGACAGGTTATCGTCGCATCTTTTATACAAAAATGCATTTGATTTTGTATGACGTCTTCCGTTACATCTGCTCTTTCTAACAGCCATTTTAGTGCTTCAATATCGTCAAATTGACCAGTCAAAGTGGGATAACAGGCAACATCTTCAATAAAGTATAGTTGCGACTTTAGATCGCTTATTAGTTCGCGTTCCAAGCTTGAACTGTATAATTTCGTCGCCGTTAGATATATTTCAAGACGATCATTATTTTGATTAAAGACGACGCTGTCAACTTTAATCGTATCGTCTTCTTCTAGCATATTTAGGATATGGTCTTTCATTAATCCTCCCAAGCGTCGACTAACACTTTTAGTTCATCAAACACTTCTGTGATTGGCACTTTTTTTATAACCTTGCCCTTGACAAACAACAGCATTTCATCAACGCCACCCGCTAAACCAATATCGGCTTCACGCGCCTCACCTGGTCCGTTGACCGCACAGCCCATAACAGCCAAAGTAAGCGGTTTTTCAACGTCTGCAAATTCGCGTTCAACGCGTTCTAAGAGTTTTACTAAATCGACATTGCAGCGCCCGCAAGTTGGGCATGCCACAATATTAATGCCAAACTGTCGCTTTTCGGTCGCCCGTAAAATTGCCTTCGCAATGTCAATTTCATCTCGTGGATCACCAGTAACTGAAACGCGCAGTGTGTCGCCAATATCGTCGACTAAAAGCGCACCAATGCCAGCTGCCGATTTAATGCTGGCATTAAATTTTGAACCGACTTCAGTAACACCTAAATGCAGTGGATAGTTGACCCGTTTAGCCATTTCGCGGTAAGCTGTCACGGTGTCGATGACACTAGAGCTCTTTAATGAAACGACAATTTGGTCATAACCACATTTTTCAACGAGTGCAATGTGACTAAGCGCACTTTCGACCATTGCCAATGGTGTTGGTCCGCCAAAGCGATCACGGATTTTCTTTTCAATAGAACCCGAATTAACGCCAATACGCAGTGGTATATTTTTATCTTTAAGTGCATCGACCACTTTTTTGACGCGTTCAAAACTGCCGATATTACCAGGATTAATGCGCACTTTATCGACGCCGTTTTCAATTGCAAGCAGTGCTAGTTTATAGTTGAAGTGAATATCGGCAACTAGCGGTATTGTGATTTGTTTTTTTATTTCTTTTATTGCCATTGCCGCCATTTCGTCTGGCACGGCAACGCGCACAATTTCGCAGCCTTTATCTGTTAGCGCTTTAATTTGTCTTGCGGTTGCTGCGACATCACGCGTATCGGTGGTCGTCATTGACTGTATCGATATAGCGGCACCACCACCAATTGTGAGGTTGCCAACTTTTACTGAACTAGATTTTTTATACATGATCTACCTACATCAATTTTACAATGTCATTATAGACGACGTAGACCATTAAAAGCATCAATAGCGCAAAGCCAACAAGATGTATTTTTTCTTCTATAAATGCCGGAATTTTTTTGCGGAAGATAATCTCAAGCATGATTAATAAAAATCTGCCGCCGTCTAGTGCCGGTATGGGCAACATGTTCATAATGCCCAAATTAACAGAAATAATCGCCATTAAAGCCATAAAAACCAATGGTCCTTGCCGTGCTGCCTCGCCTGAAATTTTAGCGATGCCAATTGGTCCCGCTAAGTTGTCACGCGACACTTCACCGCTGATTAGTTTTGGTATAAACGATACAACCGTTTGACTCGACTGCCAAGTTTTAATAAAGGCATATTTAAGCGACATAACAGGTGATAATTTCATCTTCTGACGTATGCCTATGATATAGCGACCCGATTGTTGATCGCGGATTGGCTGTATGTCAATGCTCTGACGTGACGATGCACGTTCTATTTCGACATTGAGCGCTTCACCATTTGCCTTTTCGATTGCCGTTATAATGTCTTGCCAATTATTGACCGGCGCACCGTCAATGGCAACAATTTTATCATCTGCCATGATGCCAACACTTTGGGCCGGCGTCTGCGCAATCACTTCACCGACAATATTTTGGTTTGTCGGAAAACCCTGCGATAGAAATATCATAAAGAACAGCACAATTGCCAATATAAAATTCATCAGTGGCCCTGCTGCAATAATCAGCAAGCGCTGCCACGCCGGTTTGTTGATAAAGCTGCGCGGATTGTCAGTTTCGTGCTCTTGGGCACTATCGTCTGTTACTTGATTGTCTTCCAGTTCTTTGTCGACGCCGTCTTCACCAAGCATTTGAACGGCGCCGCCAATTGGCAAGGCGCGCAAACTATAGGTTGTTTCTTTGCCCTTATACTGAAACAGAACAGGGCCCATACCAATCGAAAAATCTTTAACGTATACGTCACAAGCGCGCGCCACCAAAAAATGTCCTAGTTCATGAAAAAAGACTAATATGCTTATGACGACAATAAAACTAATAATTGTTAACATATCTACCTCATCAAAACGTGGTTACATAATGTCGAACCGCCGTATCGGTTTCTTGAACATCCGTCAAACTGTAATCTTGAATAATGTCAAATTTATTTAATGCCTTTTCAATACCCACAGGTATGTCATAAAAGCCAATTTTACCATCTAAGTAATGCTGTACTAATACTTCGTTTGCCGCATTTAAAATACAGGGCGCTGTGCCACCCATTTGCAACGCTTGATAGGCAAGCGCCAAACACGGAAACGTCACCATATCTGGTTTATAAAAATGGAACGTGCCGACATCACTTAACGACAAGCGCTTCAGTTTTGTCGACTTACGTGTCGGATAATGTAACGCATAGTGTATCGGCAGCTGCATATCAGGCAGGCCGAGTTGCGCGATAACAGCCCCATCACAATATTGTACTAAACTGTGAATAATGCATTCGGGGTGTACAACGACGTCAATATTGTCAGGCGCGACGTCAAATAACCAGCGTGCTTCAATAACTTCAAGCCCCTTGTTCATCAATGTGGCAGAATCAATACTGATTTTTTTACCCATCTGCCACTTTGGGTGCTTGAGCGCTGAAGCTGCCGTAACACCTGCCAACTGTGCTTTACTGCGCCCAAAAAAAGGACCGCCACTCGCCGTCAAGGTCAATTTTTCAATTGTCTGATAGTTATTGCCTTGCAGCGACTGAAAAATAGCACTGTGTTCACTGTCAACTGGAATAATTTGAGCACCGCATTGCTCTGCTAATTGCATGATCTTTTCGCCGTAGACGACGAGCGTTTCTTTATTGGCAAGTGCAACGCGTTTGCCCCGTTTTACTGCCGCTATTGTCGGCAGTAAGCCAATCGAACCGACAATAGAAGTCAATAGTATATTGTAATCACAATTTGCTGCAAAGTCAACTAAGGCATCTGAACCAGTTGTAATCGTTACACTTGAATCATTGATAAGCGTCTTTAATTCGTCGTACTTAGTCGCATCACCAATGTGTAGCCACTGCGGTTTATACTGGCAGTATTGCTGATAAAGTAGTGCGATATTTGACCTGCAAGACAGACCCGTTATTTCGACCTGCTCATCAATAATTGACAACGTTTGCCGACCAATTGATCCAGTTGACCCAAGAATTGCTAATTTCATATTAAACCCTTACATAAATCCCCAAACAAAAATATAAACTGTCGTTGCCGTAAATAAAATTGAATCTAAACGATCAAGTACGCCGCCGTGTCCTGGCAAAATATTGCTAAAGTCTTTAATACCACAGTAACGTTTAATCTTTGAAGCTGTTAAGTCACCTACTTGCGAAGCAATAGAACCAACGATCGACAACAATATCATTGACCAAATATCTATTTTTGGTAAAAAAAGCCATTTAAAGAGCAGTGATATCGTCACACAGCCTACTATGCCGCCAAGGGCGCCTTCAATTGTTTTTTTAGGGCTGATTTCTTCTAATAATTTGTTCTTACCGAAACTTTTGCCCACCAAATAAGCAAAAATATCTGTCATTATCGCGAATACAAAGACGAGCCACATAAAATTATCTGGTCGCTTCGACAATTCGATAATAAACGAAATTGGTATTGCGACGTATATCACACTAAAAAAAGAAATGATAATATCTATCGCATCATAATCTGAAACAACTTGATACGACATCATCACAAAAAATATAATATACCCACTTAACAATGCCATTCTAACATCGTAATGCGTATAAAAGGTGAAAAACGTAACAGTTACAGCAGCCAAAACGGCACTTAATATCAGTAGTGGCTTGTAACCTGCCTTGCGGTAGGCGAGATTAAATTCAATAACACCAGATACTGAATAAAATAACGCGATTACAATGACTATTGGACCACGAACATACAAGAATGCACCTGAGACAATTGCAACTAAAAGACCGCTGATTGCTCTAAGTTTAAAATCATTATTCATGGCGTCTCCTAGATTTTTCCGAAACGGCGCTCTCTGCCACAGTATTCGGCTATACACTGATCAAGCGTATCAGGCGTAAAGTCTGGCCAATGTGTGTCGACAAAGACAAATTCGCTGTAGGCACTTTGCCAACAAAAAAAATTGCTCAAACGCTGTTCACCACTGGTTCTGATAATTAAATCGGGGTCACCAATATCCGCCGTGTATAGGTAGCATGCAATACTGTCGAGCGTAACTGCATCAGCTGTATAACCGCTGTTGATCATTTGCTTAACTGCATTGACTATTTCTTGGCGACCACCGTAGTTGATGCAAACATTAAACTGTAAACCAGTGCCCGCTTCAGTTTTTTGTTCAGCTGAGCGCATCGCCGCGCGCTGCGCAGCTGGCATGCTGTCAATATCACCTAAAAATCTAAGTCGCGTACCAGTTGACATCAGTTCGTCCACATGGTTTTCACAAAAATTTAGCAACAGTGTAAATAGTGCTGTAACTTCAGTCTTTGGCCTGTTCCAATTTTCGGTAGAAAAAGCGTACACCGACAAGTATTTGATGCCGATTTCACCCGCATGACGCACGATATTTTTTAGTACTTCACCGCCCTTTTTATGACCAGCCGTGCGCGGTAAATGACGCGCCTTTGCCCAGCGCCCATTGCCATCCATAATAATTGCAATATGCGACGGTAAGGTCGCTTTATTTCGATTGTTCAAATTATTATGACCTCGCTGTTTACTATACTTCCATGATATCTTGTTCTTTTTCTTCTAATGCTTGGTCAACTTTTTTAGTAAAGTCATCAATGGTATCCTGCACTTCTTTTTCAGCGCGAACTAAATCATCTTCAGTTAATTGATTGTCTTTGTTCATCTTCTTGAGGGCATCAATTGCATGACGTCTTTCGTTGCGCAGTGCTACTTTGCTATCCTCTGCCATGCGTTTAACCATTTTAACGAGTTCTTTTCTGCGTTCTTCTGTTAGTATTGGCATCGCAATGCGAATGAGTTTGCCATCATTTGATGGATTAACACCCAAGTCTGCCAGTTGAATTGCCTTTTCGATGTCACTAATCACAGAAACATCATAGGGCTGAACTTGAATTAGACGTGGTTCGGGTGCAGAAATATTCGCCATTTGCTTAAGTGGCGTTTCAGTTCCGTAATATGAAACCATTACCCTATCTAAGATGTGCGGATTCGCGCGACCTGCTCTTACTGATGACAGTTCATCCTTAAAGACGTGCAATGTCTTTTCCATCTTTTTTCTCATTTCATCATGAATTTTAACATGCATTAGAATGCCTCCTTAATTGTCGTTCCAATTGTTTCGCCTAAAACTACACGTTTTATATTATCTGTTTTTTTAAGTTCGAATACCATAATAGGTATATTGTTTTCCATGCAGAGTGTTACCGCTGTTTGATCCATGACGCCTAATCTTTGATCAATCACTTGATTAAATGTCAGTCGATCATACTTGACAGCATTTTTATCAACATTGGGATCAGCACTGTATACGCCATCAATTTTCTTGGCGAGCAGTATAATTTCGGCAGAAATTTCAGCCGCGCGCAGTGCCGCCGTCGTATCAGTTGAAAAAAACGGACTGCCCGTACCAGCAGCAAATATCACAACGCGACCTTTTTCAAGATGTCGCGTCGCACGACGTTTAATGTACGGCTCGGCAATTTGACGCATTTCAATTGCGCTCATAACGCGCGAAGAGACACTTAGATTATCAAGTGCATCTTGAATTGCCAAAGCGTTAATAACAGTCGCTAACATGCCCATGTAGTCGGCGGTCGCGCGATCCATTTGTTCGCTCGTACGACCACGCCAGAAATTACCACCACCTATTACAACGGCGACTTCAACACCCATTTCAGAGATTTCTTGTATCTGCTTTGCAACGCTATTCACCATTGTCTGGTCGATGCCAGTGCCCTTTTCGCCAGCAAGTGCTTCGCCACTTAACTTTAATAATATTCTCTTATATGCCACCTGCACAACAAAAACCTCCATTTTCTTTCTTCACCCGTAACTGTTCGGTCAAAAAGTGCAACCCCTATGTCATCTCGACCGAAAGTAACGTCCACCTTATTATTATACAATAAAATGGCGCAAAAATCTGTAAAAAAAAAGGAGCAATTGCTCCTTTTTATATTTATTTACTTATTGGCAATTGTAGCCGCAACTTCAGACGCGAAATCTTCTTCAGCTTTTTCAATGCCTTCGCCAACTTCGTAGCGCTTAAATGTCGTCAATTTAATGTCACAGCCAAGTTCTTTTGCCTTGTTGGCAACTAATTTGCCAACTGTCAAGTCTGAATCTTTAACAAAGACTTGTTCGAGCAAGCAGACTTCTTTAAGTGACTTGTTAAGTCTGCCGACAACCATCTTTTCAACAATCGCTTGCGGTTTGCCCTCGTTGAGTGCCTGTTGCATTAAGATTTCACGCTCGTTATCTAAATAAGCTTGATCGACATCGTCTTTTGAAACAAACTTAGGGTTCATTGCAGCGATTTGCATGCAGATATCTTTTGCCATTGTCGCATAATCTTCAGTTTTAGCAGTTGTTTCAACGCCTAAAACAACTGACATTTTACCATTGCCATGAATATAGCCGGTAACACTGCCTTCGTTGACTTCAACGACATCAAAACGACGAATGCTCATATTTTCGCCAATCTTGCCGATGAGCGCTTGTAAAGTCGCTTCAACTGTTTCGCCATCAGCTTCAAATTTTGCCTGCTTTAATGCATCTAATGTCGTAATATTTTGTTCGATAATTAAATTAGCGACACGGCCAACAAAGGCGATAAAATCCTCGTTTTTTGCGACAAAGTCAGTTTCTGAATTAACTTCTAAAACAACGCCGCGTTTTGCATCGCTTGAAATTTGTAATGTTGAAATGCCTTCTGAAGCAACTCTATCTGCTTTTTTGGCAGCTTTCGCCAAACCTTTTTCACGTAAGAATTTAATTGCTTCTTCCATATTGCCATCTGTTTCAACCAGTGCTTTTTTGCAGTCCATCATGCCTGCGCTTGTCAATGTGCGCAGTTCTTTGACCATTTGTGCTGTAACAGCCATTTCTACCTCCGTATATTTCAATAAAAATTATGCTTCTGTTTGTTGTTCAGCAGCTTCAACCGCTGGTGCTTCTTCTACTACTGTTTCAGGTGCAGCATCAAGCGCTACTTCTTCTTCCTGAACACCTTGCTTACCTTCTAATACAGCATCACTAATTGCACTAGTAATCAACTTAACTGCGCGAATCGCATCGTCGTTACCAGGAATGACAAAGTCTACTTCGTCTGGATCGCAATTTGTGTCGACGATAGCAACAACCGGAATACCGAGTTTTTTAGCTTCGCGAATGGCGATTTTTTCTTTATTGGGGTCAACAACAAACATGACATCAGGTGTCTTTTTCATCGTCTTGATACCCGACAAGAACTTTTCTAGTCTGTCTTTGCGCTTGCGCAGTTCGATAACTTCTTTTTTAGGAAGCGCATCAAAAGTGCCATCACTCTCTTGCTTTTCTAATTCAAACAACAAATCGATACTCTTCTTAATCGTTGCGTAGTTTGTCAACATACCGCCCAACCAGCGCTGGCTGACAAAATACTGACCACAGCGCTTAGCTTCTTTTTCGATTGCTTCTTGCGCTTGTTTTTTAGTGCCGACAAACAGCACGCTGCCACCATCTAAAACGACTTGCTTGACGAATTCATAGGCATCGTCAATTTTTTTAGTCGTTTGTTGTAAGTCAATGATGTAAATGCCGTTGCGCTCTGTGAAGATGTACTTCGCCATTTTAGGGTTCCATCTTCTTGTTTGGTGTCCAAAGTGAACACCTGCTTCTAATAATCGTTTCATTGATACAATAGACATAATAACCTCCGAGTTAGTCTTCCATAGCCGTCATCTCTACACACCACTTTGCAGCACTCTTGCGCAGATCGAACTATGTGTAATTTTCCTGAACCTGATAAGTTCAACTGTTGTATTATATCACCGATGATTGACGAATGCAAGCAAAAAGAGCCCTTTAAACGCTCTTTTTTATATTGTTACAACGTTGCTATTCAATTAATTTATCATTTCGAGTGCAGTCGAGAAATCACGGATTTCAAAAGCGAGATTTCTCCACTTCACTGATGTTTCGGTCGAGATGACATCGCATCATTTCTTTCGCCTGAATAGTTATACTAAAACTATTGATGAGGACTGTCCAGCTTGCGCACTATTGCCACTTTAGAAACACCAACGCCCAATTGTTTAGCGATCGTTTGGTCGTCTAAACCGCGTTCAATTAAATCGACAATCGCCTGGCGTTGCTCAGAAATTGGCGTCTTTTTAGAAACTGATTCAGTCGCTTTCGCGTTTTCTAGGGCGACGACCCGCTCACTGATGTCATCTAGTATTTCGTAGTAGCTGTAATTTAACTCGTCCATCTCGTTGTTGAGACGTTCGATTTCAGCAAATCTTTCACCGTCAACTAGCGCTTCAGCGCGCGCTAAAAAAGCACTAAACTCGCTAAAAAAATAGATCAGTTGGCGCACGCCTAACAGCCCTAAAATCAACCCAATTATTATTACGACAATCGCCATCATACTTTTATATCAATATGTTGTTCAGATGCGTCTTGTTGCGACTGTTTATGGTGTTGTTTGCGTTTTTTGGACTTGCCGTTTTGATCTGACGATTCATGGCGCCGTTGGATACTCAACTTGTCAGTATTTTGCATTTTTTGAACCGTTTCTCGCTCTATACGCCTTGCTTTTTCTTGTTCTAATTGAACATTAGTAAGTGCGTTGTTTTGTTGATTAACAACCGTTTGCTTGCTTTTGTTAATCGACGAAACTTTCGGTATGACTGTCTGTAAATCGATTGGTCGCAGTGGCATAATACACTCCTGAGCTAAATATAGGTCGCCTCCATTTTGCCATTTCTCGATACTACCTCTAACTGCTTCTGAACTTCTTTTACGCGATGAAATGAATTTGACATTTTAATCAGCACGCCCTGATAGGCAATATTGGCGGTTAGCTTAACTTGGTCAAGTTTTTTAATTAAGCGGCCAATATCCTGTTTTGCCGTTTTAATCGATTCAATTCTCGCTAGATAACTTTGCTTTGAATTAATCGCTTCTTCTATCTTTGCGGTTAAACTTTGATCAGCTGTCTGTTCGATTTGTACTTCGAGTAGACGCACTACTTTATCTAGTTTATTAATCGCTTCTTCAAATTCTGCTATTTCATCATCAGCTGTTTGAAAGCGATTGAGCATGTCACCGCTTAAGCCCAGACATAAACTCGTCTGCGTGCCCATTTCTGAACCTATAACACCAGCTTTTAAACCATACCAGGCAACAATTTTACCACCGACAATAATTGATTTTTTGCCAGTGACAACAACTTTGCCCTGACAGTCGATATTAGAATGCATAATTGTATCGACTGTGATATCGCCCCGACAAATAACATCAGAACTATATAAAAACTTGGCGATAATACTGCCGCCAACTTCAAGTTTTGCCTCTTGTTTTCCAAGAATACCGCCCTTGACAATTAAATCGCCGCTTGTCTTGACATTAGCTGCTTCAACGACGCCATCAACGACAACGTCTTCATCAGCTTCAACGCAATAACCTGATGTAATGCTGCCGTTGATGATCACTTTGCCGCTAAAGGCGACATTGCCAGTTTTAACGCCGACATCGCCATTGATCGTCAAGACGTTGACAACACTTACCACACCACTTTTAAATTCGATGCCACCCTTGACTTCAGCGATTAGCGACAGCCCATCTTCAGACAGCTTGACATTTTTGCCAAATCTAAAACGCGCCTCTTTAGGAGCGCGCGGGCTTATCGTCTTACCCGTTACAGTTAAACCATTTTGTGGCGCAACTGGCAATGTGATCACTGCCAATTTATCACCTCTTTCAACAAACGGATAGCGATTGACATTTTTGAAATCGACACTGCCGTCTTGATTGACTTGCGGGTGTCCCAAATCTTCGGTGTCGAAACAATATTTAATTTCACCGTCGCGACCATTAACGTGACGATGACCTGTTGCAAATAACACATTAGTTACATCTGCTTGTTGCTTGACAATGTTCTCTAAAATCTCTTTGTCAATGCCCTGAACGACATTTTTTTTGGCAATGGCGCGATCGATCTGTTCGCGCGTTAAACTGCCAGCCTTCGGGTCTAGTGTTACCGAAATATATGCTTCGTAATAGTCACTTGCTAATGCTATTTCGATATCATGATTATAGTTTTTCTCTGTGACATTGCTACCGTTCACAACTGCCTCCACCTTAACGCAAATGCGATTTCAATTGCCCGATTGCCTTCGTGTGTAATTGTGATATACGGGATTCAGATATTTCGAGCACTTTCGCAATTTCTTTATAGGTTAGTTCTTCGTAGTAGTATAAACTTATAATTAACTGTTCTTTTTCAGGTAGTTTTTCAATACCATTTTTAAGTGCTTCAAACATTATTTTTTTATCAAGCACTTTTTCAGGGCTGTAATCTTCGTCATCGGTTTTAATATCAAAATTCGCTTGCTCTTCAAATTTTTCTTCAAGCGACATCACCGAAAATGAGGATACTTCGTTTAAAAAACGATGCATTTCGTCAATCGACATATTTAACTGCTTTGCCAATAGATCATCTGGGTAATCATTGCCATACTTGCTCTGAAGCTGATGAACAGCTTCTTCAAAACGCTTATATTTGTGTCTTAAACTTCTCGGCACCCAGTCTAAATTTCTCAATTGATCGATAACAGCGCCCCTGATGCGAATATTTGCATAGGTTTCAAACTTGACGTTTTTCTTGTAGTCATATTTTTCGATTGCATCAATTAACCCTAGTACGCCGTAACTAACTAGGTCATCATAATCGACGTGATGATTATAGTCTACGTATAATCTACCCGCTATTATCTTTACGAGTTCTACATAGTGAACAATCAATTGGTCTTTAGCCTGTTTATTTTTTTTCTCTTTAAATTCGGCCCACAGTCTGTCGATATCCATTTAATAGTGCTCCTAATATTCTGTTAAAGTTCTTTTATTTCGCGCCCGACGGTTTTGATACGCATTTTGCCAGTTACAGAATCAAATTCGACACTTCTGCCAAAATTACCACCCGTTTCATCAGCAATTAATGAAATATTCATTTCTTTTAAAACATCACGCACCATTGTTGCGTTGCGCGCACCGATGTTTAAAAGTTCAATTTGCCGATTTAACGAAAACATTTGAGCGCCACCTGCAATCTTTGCAGTCATTCTATTTTTCTTGGCTCCTAATGATAACATTTTATCGACCATAATTGCAATGGCTGTATCAGCAAATTTTGCAGTATTTGTGACATTTCTTGCCGATTTGCTGTCTGGAAGCATAATATGCGCCATAGCTGCCACACCAGCAACACCATCGATTAGACATATGCCCACACAAGAACCCAAGCCAAGCGTTACTAATGTAGCTGGTTTGTTAGTTACAGCTAAATCTGCCATACGCACTTTAATAACATCATTCATACTTAATACCTAAACTATTGAAAAGCGTATCGTATGATTCGGCTGATGGAATTAAAAAGAAATGTCCCTCTAATGCATCTTTTAAGTCAATACCGGCAAATTCGTTTTCAATTACTAATATTTTATCATAAACAAGTCCAAATTCCAATGTCAATACACTGAGAATAGCGCCAGCCATATCAATGGTTAAAGACGGTACTGAGATGCGCATATCAAGCCCCGTTAAAGCCGATAGCGAAGAAATGTAGGCACCTGCTAAAATATTGCCGACTTCACTGAGCGCTGAGGCTTTAAACTCTTCAATTTGTTCAGGGCTGCCGCCTGGCATCACGAAATTGAGCAATTCATTTGCTGATTCAATCGTCGCCAAAAACATAATTGTGCCTTCAATATCGCCATCAATTTTAAAGTAAATACCGCAAGTTTCAACTTCTTCGCCACCGACGAGTTCAGGAATGTCACGAAAGTTAAGTATGTTGACTTTTGGCACTGACGTGTCGACTTTTTGTTCTAACATTTTAGCCAGCGCAGTAAGAGCGTTGCCAGTACCAATATTGCCAACTTCTTTCAGCGCATCTAACAGTATTTCTTTATTGACTTTATCATAGAAATTAGACACCTTGCACCTACTCTTCTTCTTGCCCTAATATGCGTTGTAGTGAAAGCAACATGACAATGCGATCATCGCATCGACCGATTTCTTTAACGTAATTTTCTTTTTTATTGCCTTTTGTGTCGGGCGCGCGTTCAATATCATCTGTATCAATCTTACAGGTTATTGACGCGGAATCAACTAGTAAACCGACGACATTTTCGCCCTCGTTAACTATGACAAAGCGCGAATCTTCATCGGTTTCAACAGAATCTAATTCAAATAATTTGCGCAAATCTATTACAGGAATAATATTACCTCTGAGGTTGATAATGCCAATGATGTGTTGCTCGACAAAGGGAACACGCGTAATTTCAAATATTTGTTCTACACTGACAACACTTTGAATTTCTAAACCGTATTCAATGTCGTCTAACTTAAAAATGATATATTCTTTTGCTTCTGACATTTAGGCCCCCTTAAAATAATTGGTTTGTATCGAGAATCAATACGACGCTGCCATTACCCATAATCGTGGCGCCTGAAATGACCTTTAAGCCGTTTAGATAACACCCAAGCGATTTTATGACAATTTCTTGCTGACCAATTAATTCATCAACAACTACGCCAATTTCACGATCACCTTTTTTGACGATGACGACAGTTAACATTTCTTCATTATCTGACGCATCTGGTACGTCGAGCACCTCGCCAAGTCTCACTAATGGCAATGTTCTGTCGCGATATAGAATAATTTCTCTGCCCTCAAGCAGACGAATATCGCTTGGTTTAACCATTGTAATAATGCGAATGTTTGTCAGAGGAATGGCGTACTTTTCACTGCCCAAACTAATCATTAACGCCTGAATAATCGCCAGCGTCAACGGCAATCTGATGATAAATTTTGACCCTTTACCAACTTCTGATTGCACTTCTATTTCACCAGACAAACTCTCTATTTTTGTCTTGACGACATCTAAGCCAACACCACGTCCTGATACATCAGTCACTTGTTCGGCCGTCGAAAAGCCAGGCGCAAATAATAAGTTAATGATTTCGGGTTTGGTCATCGCTTCGATTTCTTCAGGCTCAAACATGCCTTTTTGCAA
>PDWI01003592.1_pt1 | contig 21730 bp, 17 predicted proteins | sample 1430891 | NCBI WGS metagenome assembly PDWI01 (sample SAMN01162508, study PRJNA174530) | Oral metagenome, whole genome shotgun sequencing project. | biome: Marine environment; feature: Marine mammal; material: Swab sample of the gingival sulcus; isolation source: swab sample of gingival sulcus... | reverse complement strand
AAAGCCAAAACTTGCTAAATTATTTTCACGAAACATCGTGTTTCGATTTTGTTATAATAGAAATATCTACAAGTTTTGAACTTTAGTTCAAAACATTGCGTCTGTTTACTTTAGGTGGACATCCTGTCCACACAAGACTCTCCACATAAAACTTGAAACGCCGATTTAGCTTTACCGTAAAGGACGGAAGATTATGCGAGGGAGCGGGTTGGCGTCAGCTGTGTTTTCCTACTTGATTATTTTTAAAAAAAAGTTATACTTCTAAAAATGATGGATTATTATTACAGGACTTATAATTTAGCTATGCTGGGTATGGCTGTTGTCGGGTTGGTTTGTTTTGTTGCTTTGTTTTTTGTTAAAGCCGGTTACGGAAAGTTTCGCAATGATAAGTGGGGTTTGAGTTTTAGCAATAAGGCGGCGTGGCTGGTAATGGAAGTGCCGACTATAGTTGTAATGCTTGTTATGTTGTTTTTAAGCAAAAAAGATAATATGCTTGTGAGGGTGCTTATTTCTTTTTTCTTTTTTGCTCATTATATTCAAAGGACTTTTGTTTTTCCGTTTTTGCTGAAAGGTAAGAGCAAGATGCCGATTCTGATTGTTTTAATGGGAATGACTTTCAATACTGTAAATGCTCTCTTGATTGGCAGTTGGCTGTTTCATTTTTCGCCTGATGAAATGTATTCTCCGGTGTGGCTGTATTCTCCGCAGTTTATAATTGGTGCTGTGGTTTTTATATTGGGTTTTTGGATAAATGTTTCTTCGGACAGTTATATCAGGTCTTTGAGAAAGCCCGGAGATACGGCTCATTATTTTCCGAATATGGGAATGTACAGGTATGTAACGAGTGCGAATTATTTTGGCGAGTTGGTTGAATGGACAGGTTTTGCAATTCTTTCTTGGTCATTGCCGGCCGCTTTGTTTGTTTTTTGGACTGCCGCAAATTTGGTTCCACGAGCTCATGCGATTAATAAATCATACAGGCAAAAATTTCCCGAAGAATTCGCAAAAACAAAACCTAAGCGAATTTTCCCTTTTGTTTTTTAGGCTTTTGTTTGTTTTATAAAATCCTTGCGGCTCCTGCAGGCTTGACCTTATGTTGAATAGGGGTGAACCCGAATATTCTTTCGTAGTCAATCATTTTGTTCTGATATTCTTCTACGGTTTCTGTTTTGAGTATTGCATAAGTACAGCCTCCAAAGCCTTTTCCTGTAAGTCTTGAGCAGACAAGACTGTTTGTATCCGGCTCATTGAATTCACAGGCTCTTTTTACCAGCCAGTCTAATTCCGGCGATGATATTTCAAATCTATCTCTAAGACCTTCGTGTGAGCGGTGTATTAGACGGGTAAACATCTGTAATTCGTTTCGTTGCAGTGCATTAACAGCCGTGTTTATACTGGCAGATTCTCTTATTATGTAGGCAACTCTTCGTCTTACTGCTTCGGGTATGTCAATTTCGTCCAAAAAGGTTTCGGTAATATCACTCATCTGTTTTGGAGCATCAGGTAAGTCTTTTACAAGTTGATATGCTTCAATGCATTCATCTACTCTTGCGTTTAGCTCTTCTCGTGCTATTGAGCGCGGTATTCTGGAGTCGGTGAGTACAATACTGTAGCCGTCAAGCGGTATATCGCATATATCTGCAATTTTTTTTGTGTGGCGAGTATGTACGCATTTTCCCGCTTTCGCAAATAGAACAGAGTAAATATCCGCCCTGTGCGCATAGGTGTTTAAATGTTGAATGTTTGCGTATTCGATTATGTCTGCCAAATCATGCTTTGAAAGGTTAGGTGCAAATATTTTGCGTAATGCAAGTCCCGTAGCTACTTTTAAAGCGTTAGGCGTGCCTAATCCCGCATCGGCGGGGATTTCCGAGAGAATTGTAAAATTCAAACCGGAAATATGTATTCCATGGTCAATAAATGCTAATATAACAGCTTTGATTGAGTTTGCCCAGCGGTCTTCTTTTCGGTATCTCAGGCCGGCAAGGGTTACCCTTTTTCTTTCTTCAAGCGATAATGACAGAAATCTGAAATTATTGTCTGACCTTTTTGACACACAAATATAAAGGCTCTTGTCTATTGCAAGTGAAAGTGTGTCTCCATGAGCAAACCATAGATGCTCCCCAAGCAGATGAAATCTTCCCGGAACCGCAACTGTTACTTCCGGCTCGTCTCCGTACTCGTCGATATGGTATGGAATAATTTTTTTCATAATATATAATACAAATTATCTTGAAAAATTTCAATAAATATGTTAAATGTTTTTTTGAAAATTATGAATTTTATATTACTTTTATTGTCGGTATTTCTCATGGGTATTGCATTACCCAATGAATTATTAACTTTTGGCTCATGGCCTCTTGGAATGATTGCTTTAACTCCTCTGTATTTAGCTTTGGTGCTTACTAAAAGGCGTTGGGGTAAGGCTGTGTTGTTTGGTCTTTGGGTTGCCGCTGTGCATATTGTCAGCAGTTTTTGGCTGGCAAATTTTCGGGATTTTGCTGTTTTTACTATCGGGGCATCTTCAATTGCTTATTTTCTTCTTGTTTTGCCCTTTGGTGCTTTTTTTCATGAAACGATTGTGTTTGCAAATAAGGATAAAAAGTATCTTCGCCCCATTGCTTTCGCAGTGATTTGGGTATTCTGGGAGTGGTTTAAGTCAAACGGGTTTTTAGCATATCCGTGGGGTACTGTTTTTATGACCACATACAGTTGTAAGTTGCTTACTCAAATTGTCGATATTACCGGAGTTTGGGGCATTTCATTTTTAATAGCTTTGTTTGCCGGTTTTCTAGGGGAATTTATTCTGTTATTGCGTGATACGGAAAGAGCCGTTTTTTTGAGAACCGCCAAACCTGTTTTTAGGTTAGGTTGCTTTATTATTTTTCTTTTTGCAGTTGTGTTAAGCTATGGTTTTTTTAGGCTTAATGAGGATGTAACACCAAGCAAAACATTGAAAACCGCTATTATTCAGCCGTATAATGACAGCTGGGATTACAGTGATATTGACGGCACTTTAACTTTTGGCATAAATTTGACTGATGATTTGCTTAAACATAACGATGATAAACCTGATTTAATAGTTTGGAGCGAGAATTCTCTTGTTTACAGTTATCCTTTAAGTATGGATTATTATATTCTTAATCCCGAAGTTAGACCTTTTAGAAAAATGCTGATCGAAAACCAAACTCCGATTTTAGCAGGGTCACCGCTTCCTTTTGCGAATGAAGATGGGACGGACGATAAGAATTATCAATTTTTTACTAATTCGGTGTGTTTGATTGGAAGTAACGGAGATATTTTGGATTCATATTCAAAGATACAATTGGTACCTTTTGCGGAGTATATGCCGTTTGTGCAATATAAATTTGTGCGAAACTTGTTTAGAAAACTTGTAGGTTTTTCTTCGGGTTTTTTACCCGGCAAAAATTATAATGCAATTGATATAAAAAACTCAGAAAACGAAAATATACGCTTTATTGCTCCAATTTGTTTTGAAGATGCTTTTGCAAGTTTATGTGCCACTCTACATAATACCAATAAGAGTGAGTTGATAATTAATCTTACAGATGATTCTTGGTCGAATACCAAAAGTGCCGAATATCAACATTTTGTTGTTGCTCATTTTAGGAGTATCGAGTTGCGTACAACTATGATTCGGTCAACTAATGCCGGTTATTCTTGCGTTATTGATCCTTGGGGTAATGTAATTGGAGATTTACCGCTTTTTTGTTCCGGTGGGCTTTTTTTTGAAGTACCAATATATCCGCATAGACAAACAATTTATTCAAAATATAAAGATTGGTTTCCCTTACTTTGTGTCGGATTGCTGTTTTTATTTGCAGTGTCAAACACTAGATTTGGTTGCAAGGTGTTAAGAAAAAATGCCAAAGTCAAATAACAAAAAAGGCAGACTTTTGTCTGCCTTAAAGTTTACTTATCAGATTCTACAACCGTAGCATCTTTAGCATTTTTTCTAACGGATTCGATACCGTTCAAACAGCCTGATTTAGACTCATAGGCTTCGCCTGTGGCAATGATTTCACCATTACCTGCTTTTAGTCTGAATCGATACTTTCCTTTTCTGTCTTTGTAGTATTCAAATTTACCAGCCATAAAAACTCCTTAAAAAAATTTACACTCAAGTGTATATTTCATTATAGTATGAATATAAAAAACTGTCAAATAAAATTTAGAAAAAATTATGATTTTTTGCATGAAAGAGCTTCTTATGTATAATTTAACTATTTAAATTATTTTATTTTTGTGTTATACTTTCATTATGATTACAGGTGAAATAGCGAAGAAACTAATTGAAAATTTGGAAAGGGTTATAAAAGGAAAGACAGAAGTTTTAAGATTGTTTGTAACCGCTTTTTTGTCAGGGGGACATGTTTTAATTGAAGATGTGCCGGGAACAGGAAAAACAACACTGGTAAAAACTTTAGCCGCATCGATACAAGCTGATGATAATGTGGCTAAATTTCAAAGAATACAGTGCACCCCTGATTTACTTCCCTACGATATTACAGGTGTTGAAGTTTTTAATATGGCAAGTCAAACTTTTGATTTTGTCAAAGGCCCTGTGTTTTGTGATGTTTTGTTGGCTGATGAGTTAAACAGAACCCCACCCAAAGTTCAATCAGCATTACTTGAAGTTATGGCCGAAAAGCAGGTAACTTTTGGTAAAAAAACATATCCTTTGAGTGATTTGTTTTTTGTTGCGGCAACTCAAAATCCTGTAGAAAGTTTAGGTGTGTACCCATTGCCTGCCGCACAGTTAGATCGCTTTATGTTTTTACTTTCAATAGGTTATCCTGAGTTTGAAGCAGAGCTTGAAATTTTACAAACAGATCCAAGTGAAGCTGTGCTTCCTGAAATTTCAACTGTTGTTAGTATTGCAGAAATAAATCAATGTAAAAAAGAGCAGGCAAATGTTTTTGTTCATCCTGCTTTACAGAAGGCAATTATTGAAATATGCAATATCACTCGAAAACACCCCGGTATTGAGCTTGGCGCTTCACCTCGTGCGGGTTTACAACTTTTAAAGGCTTCTAAGACTCTTGCATTGATTGAAGGTCGCACTTGGGTAGAAGATATAGATATAAAGGCTTTAAGTTCACATTTATTTGCACATAGGCTTATTCTTAACGATAGAAATATTGACGGGAAAAAATTGGTTGATGAAATTGTTTTAGATGCTCTAAATAAGATGGATCGTGTTGAAAAATGGGAAAAACCTGATTTTCAAAAAACATCTGAAAATCCAAGTATATCTTAGGCAAGGTGAATTGTGAAGTTTAGATTAACACTTCGAAGCTATGTGTATTTATTTTTTTCTGTCTTTTTTTTATTGCTTGGTTTATTTCGAGGTGAAATATTTTCAAGTATTGCAGGAATTTTATTATGCCTGTATTTTTTTTATGCTGTTTTAGCGGCAACTATTACATTGTTTTTTTGGAAGAATGAAAAACCTATTGTATCTGTGCAAAAAAATGAATTTATAATTCTTCCATTTAATCTTCGGAATAACAAAAAAAATAATAATTCCGGAAAAAAAAATATGTTCCCGCTTATTTTTCCGGGATGCTCTGTACAGTATGTTTTTGATTTTAGAACAGAGGAAAGCGAGGCATCTGCTTCTACAGAGTGTATTGTCAATTTGAGGCGGAATTCCGAGAGTGAAGTTTTTGCACCTAAAAAACGGGGCAAATATTTTTGCAAGTATAAATTTTTGCGCATAATAGATATTGCTCATTGTTATGAATTTATTTTACCGCAAAGTGATATAAAAAATTTACCGGCTTACTTTGTATTTCCTAGACCTAAAAGAAAAAAACATTTTTTAAATCCACCACTTCTTTTTGCAGACGATATAAATAAAAAGAAAACTATGCAAAGAAATGATGAATTGTATGATGTGCGACAATATTTTCCGGGTGATGATACCAGAAAAATTAATTGGAAAGTGTATGCACATCTTAATGATTTGACTATTCGGCAGGGAGAGTTTTTACCTCCACCGCAAAAAAGATTTTCTGTATTTGTTGATTCGCCTGTAATTGAAATGTCGGAATTAGCCGAATTTGAAGTTGCGAAATTTGATGTTTTTATCAATCGAATTGCAACTTTTTTGCTGTATATGATCCGTCAAAACTATAGTTTTAATTTTGCAGTTTTAGAAAATAATAAAATTGTTTTTGAAGAAATTTTAAGTGAAGATAATAATGCTGAAGAAAGACTTTTAAGATTGCTTTCTGTTCCACAAGTTTTATTTAAATATAAAAGTGAGCTCAAACCTAATATATCCGTATTTGAACTTACCAATAGTGTTGTAAAAAATGAAGGTTTAATTTATTTCATGTATGCTAATTCGGGAAGTGCTATGTTTCTTCCAAAAATATTTTCAAAAATTCGTGAGAAAACTTTTTTTTATGTTGGTCCTAATTTTTTACTCCCTGAAAAAAAAAGTTTTGTTCATAGATTTTTATTTGAAACAAAAAAAATAAAAAATGAAAAAAAAATTATAAATAAATTACATACTAATTTAGGTGTTGTAATTAATGATTTTAAAAAAGAGCGGTATTATGCAGAGAAAATTTAAAATTTACCATATTTTGCGTTCACTTTCATTGTTAATGATTTCTTTAATTCCGGCACTTTATTTTTCGGAAATTATACCTCTATTGGTGTTACCTGTGTTCACAATTATTTTGATTTTTAGTTGTCTGTTTATGAAAAATAAAAATGTGAAAGCTTTTTCTGCATTTATTGTACTTGTAATATCATTTTTATTATTGTGGATAAGTATCATGTTTTTATTATGGCTTATTCAGTCTCCTCCTGTTGATGTTTTGTATATTAGATTAAAAATGATTTTACCTTTTTCTATATTACTGGCAGTTTTTGTTTTTTTTACTACTTCTGTAAATTTAAATTCCTATGCATATAGAAAATATGAACCCATTATTTTTATTATGGTATTTGTTTTTTCATTTTGGTCACAAGGCCGATATAATTTGCAAGTTTTTGACCGTACAATTACAGCGATGGGATTTGCTGTTTTGTTTTTTTTACTTACACTTATACAACTTTTTTTATGTTTTAATTTCAGAAAAAAAAATACAGTCTTTTTTGCAATATTCATTCCGTTTTTTTTGGGCCTTATGGTTTTATTTTTGTATTTTTATAATATGCGGGCTGTGTCTAATACAGGTGGTATTTTAAAACAAAGTATGTTTAAGTTTGATTTTTCGGATTATTTGACATTGAAAGAAGAAATAAAACTAACAGATAAACTTTTGATGATTGTTCATACTCCTCAGGAAGATGCGCATAATATGTTAAGAAGACTGTATCTTTCAGGGTGGTCGCCCAAAAAAGGATTTTTTGAAAAAAAAGCTCCTGATGAAAATGCTCAAATTTTAGATTTACCCGGTAGACCGACTTCTATTGAGTATAAAGAATTTCCAAATAGAAAGAAGGTTAAACAGGAATATTTTTTGGTTAATTTGGGAGCCTCATCACTTATTGCAATGGATTATCCTGTCATGGTATATCCGTATGAAGTTTGGGATACAGTACGGTTTAATTCTGCATATATGGTTGAGAGTATGACATTGGATATTTATAATTATGATTTAACGGCAGATTTTCCTACAGGCGATGTAAGTGAAGGGCTTTCAAAAGATGACTTAGAATTTTATACTTCAATTGATTTGGAAACTAAGAACTGGATATTACCTATTGCGGAAAAAGCTGTAAAGGATGTAGACGGTTATTATGATACTATTCGTGCATTATGGGAATTTTTGGCAGAAGGTGAGTATAAATATTCGCTGAAGCCGGGAAAAGCAAAAGACGGAAATCAATTGAAATATTTTTTGACCGAATCAAAAAAGGCATATTGCTCTTATTTTGCATTTGCATATTGTTTAATGCTTCGCTCGCTTGGAATACCTTCGCGGGTTGCTGTAGGATTTTTTATTTCAGAAAAATCTGAGATTATGAATTATTTTCCTGTTCGTGCTAATGTAGCACATGCTTGGGTTGAGGTCTTTTTTCCGCATTCAGGTTGGGTTTCTTTCGATCCTACTACTTCGCAAGTTGCAGAGGGAGAGGGTATCGAGTTTGGTGAGGCTACTGCTGATGATGAATTTAAAGGGTTATTAAATGAAATATTGGAAAACAGGGAATTTTTAAAATATAAAAATGAAATTGATGAACTTTCAGATGAAAAGAATTCATTTACAAAAGTTGTGAGCAATTTTTTAAAAAGTCGTTTTACTTTGTTGACTATAAGTTTTTTTATAATATTGTCTGTTTGTATATTTTTATTTTTTCTTTACCCGTATTTTATTATACGCTTTTCAAAAAATAACAGGAAAATAATTTTGACAATTTATAAGCTGGCACAAAATAAAAAATGCACAACACAGGAATTATTTGTTTTAATGCAAAAAGCTAAATTTTCAAATGAGTGTACAGAAGAGGATGTTAAAAAAGCAAAGCATTTATTTAAAAGTGAAAAAAAAATGTAAGAGGGATAAATAATGAAGAAGGTAATGCTATTTTGTTTTTATTTATTAGTGATAGTCTTTGTCTTTGCAAATTCAGCTAATGATGATTTTAAAAGAGCAGAAAAAGCTGTAGAGGCAGAAAACTGGGATAAGTCCGTAGAGCTTCTAAAAAATGGCATTAAAAATTATCCGAATGATTACAGGTTTGCAAAGTTACTTGCAGGAGTTTATTATGATAAAGAGCTATATGAACTTTCGTATAAATATTTTAAGTTGGCAAAAAAAATAAAACCTAGTGCTTATGATTTATATTTGGATTTATCGGATGTTACCGCAAATCTTAATATGGAGCAGGAGTCTTTGAAATATATTCTTAAATATTTGGATTATAAACCTAATTCTTTGAGTGCTATATCTTCATTGGGATGGTTATATTTTAAACTGCATGACAGTAGGCGCGGAATTAAATTATTGGAAGACGCTATTAAAGAATATGGCGGATACGGCTCACTTTATGCTACACTTGGAACTCTTTACAGTGAAGTTTATGATTATAAGAATGCAAAGCGTTATTATAAAAAAGCAATTGCTTATGCAAAAAAAAATGATTTAGATGCCGCAGCGTCAATTTATTATTACAATTTGGCAATTCTTGAAACTGATTTTTTTAATTTTGAACAAGCGTATTCTGATGCAAAAAATGCAGTAAGTTATTATGATAAACCGGCTACAAATACAATGTTAATTGAGTTGGAGCTTTTACGATTTAATTTTCAAAGAGCTTTAGATATAGTTCAGAAAGTAATAGCAAAAGATAAAACTCCTATTTTAGAAATGGATTTAATTTCAATATATCTTCAAACAGGCCATTGGGAAGAAGTTAGCGGAATAATTCAAAAAGTAAAAAATAGAAAAAACAATGCGTGGATTGCTCATTATGGTTTGAGTCTTTTAAAACATAAGGCAAATATTTATGAATCGGAGCGTATGCTTTATTTGTATAAATATTATGAAGAAAAAAGAAAAATAAAAACAAATATTTTTGAAAAAATAAAGTCATTGAAAACAGAAATGGAACTTTATTCAAAATATAAACATTATGACAATGTATTTAAAGTGTATTTAACAAAAATAGCCGATGAATTTAAACCTTCGCTAAAAACTAAAGACTATGATATTTCCTATGATGTTTATATAAATAATTTTTATTATGAAATTTTTAAAGATGATCCTTTTAAAGCATTAAAGTATTTGGAAAAGGCGGAAGCAATTGAAACAAAATTTATACCAAAGCTTCAACCAAGATATGATGCAAAAAAAGGTGCTCTTACAAAAGACAGAACTCTTTTAAATTCAGGAATGAAAAATCTTGATTATGACTGGGAAAAAACAGAGCTTGCTGAAACTTTTGTAAAAGCAATTAGCATTACAAACAGAGCAGAAAAAAAATTACGCTATTTGTATTTACAAAGATTGTTTGATTTAAATCCTGTTATTTTGGTGCAAAATGATATTTGTTTGCCTGTTAAATTTAATGCAAGTTCGAAAAATAAAAAGTTTAATTCAAAAAAAATGATTGCGCTTTTTAACGGAAGTCGTTTTAAAAAAGATAATGAATCTCCTCTTAATGTTTCCATAGAAATTGACGAGCATAATATTAATTTGCAACTAAGTAATAAAGGTGGTGCTGTTTTATCAAAGGCAAATTTTGTTTATGATAAGATTACAAAAAAAGAGTTGGTTAAATCTTACAATGATTTTATTAAAAAAACATTTACTGTTTATCTTAAATAGTTTTTTTTAAAATTATAATTATTTATAATTCAACCCGACGGGCTTGCATAATCTTTCGCTCTTTACTTAAAAATTTAATCGGTGTTTTACGCTATCGCTTCAACCACCTTGTTTTAAAATTTAATTGAGCGAAAGGATAGACAGCGCCCGTCCAAATCAGAATAAACTGTTTATCAAATCACGCCGGTATTCTGTTTTCTATAATTTTCTAGGCGACTTGCGTGGTTTTATAAGAACACCTGAGTGAGAAGGTTAAGTAAATCATTTATTATATAGTTGTTTTGGAATTTTAATTTAAATTGTAAATGATAATGATGTATGATTTTTCATTTCCGTTCAGTACGCTTAACCTGATTTGAAGGCCGCCGTTATCCTTTTGTTTGATATAGTTAATTAGAAAAGGCGTCTCACTGTGTGAGACGCCGTTTATTTTTCCAAGTAGAAAACAAAAGATTTAAGGCGGACTTGGGTTGGGAGCGTTAGCGACAAATTTTTAAAAAAATATCGCTTACACGCATTAAGTTATCTTGCATCTTCTGCCTTTTTTAGCCACTCGAAAAAATCGTAACCGTTTACATCACTTTCAGGGTTGAAAAATTTTCCGTTGATTAAAGGGATTATGTCTTCTTCAACAAGTCCTAAAACGGCATCAAAAAATTCCGAGCCGATAGGTACATCAACAATTGGTGATTTGGTTTTGGTTTCATATCGTCTGCTGTATTTAGAGAGTTTTTTACTGTCAGTACCAACCAGCAAATGCCATAAAAAAATTGCGGCGTCTTTTCTTCGTGTTTTCCCGTTTGGCAAGTCAACATTTGCACGATACCAACCGGAGGCTTTTAGTCTGTCTGCTAACATTGATGTTTTCCATTTTGTGTTACCGGTTATTGTATCAAAAGCGTTTGTATTATCTTGGGCTAAAGCAGTCATGTCCAAAAGTGAAATTTGTGATTTAGCAATAATGTCTTCGGAGTTATTGTCAACATCGTCTCCGAGCATGTATTTTGAGTAGCTGCTGTTTCTTTTTTCTTTGTAAAGATTGGTGTACACTTTTGGCAAGAACGGTAATGATGCGTCAAAGGCAGCGATTGCTAATGCGTATTCTCCTTTTTGATAAAATATATCTCCAAGCTCTGCCCGTAGTCTGTAGTAGTTTGGGAATGTTTCGAGTGCTGTTTTCAAGTAGTCTAATTGTTTGTCTTGAGGTTTCATTAGGCGAGAATTAACCAGAATGGCATATTCATCGGAGTTGTTGTATTTGATAGCTTCTGCGGCGTATTTTTTTGCTTTTGATGTTTTTCTTTTTAAAATACAAAAGTCTGCATAAATGGCATTCAGCTTTGCAAGATAATTTGAATCCGTTGAAGGAGTGTTTAGTAATTGTGTTAAGTCGATTTCAATTTCGGCTAATTCTGTTTTGTCGTTTTCAATGTATTGTGTAATAAGTCTTTTTTCAATTTCATTCAGTTTTGGTACGGTTTTTTCTTTTAGTTCACTTGAGTACATTATATCTTTTTGGAATGATGCACAACTAAAGAAAGATAATAGTCCTAAACTTATAAAGAAAATTAAAACTTTTGATTTCATTTTTTGCCTCCTGAGCATGCGTAAATTTTATTGTCTATACCGTATGTAATAATATCTATATTTCCGTCTCCTGTTACATCTATAAAATAAGGCCGGTTGGCTCCCGGAATTGGAAAGCCGGGTATTTCTTCCAATGAAGAATTATATGCATATATGGAATTTCCTGCACCGGAGATAAATATTTCATCAATTCCATCTTTTGTAATGTCATAAAGTGTAATTGCGTAATTATTTGCTCTTCCTGTTTTTAGAGGAATTGCATTTATTACATTACCTCTTTCATCCAGTTGTTTTAGGAAGCTGTTTTCTGAAATAAGAAATATTGAATGAAGATTTTCAGAGTATACAGGTTGGGTTTTGCAGGCACTATCCAATTGGTTTGTAATTATTTGACGCTCATTTGAAATATTGTCGTACATTTGATGTAGCGAAAACATTCCTTCTTCGGTAATATTTGCAATTAATGTTTCGCCTTTTTTGTTTTTAAATACAACCGGTTGTACTGCAGATATACTGTCTAATTCTATGTTGGATATTTCTTCTTCAAATTCGCCTTGTGTGTTAAATATATAAACTGTGCTTTCAAATGAGCGGGGGAGGGCGATGACTTTATCCTCAAAGCAAATAGGAGATGTTTTCATTTTAGTGTGCATTTCAAAAGATTCGGTGATTTCTCCCTGTTTGCTTATAAAGCATAGTTTAGGCTCTGCTCCTGATGCAAATACAATGCCGTTTCCGGTTAGGACGGGAGCTTTAATTGCTTTGGTCGATGTTATAATTGGAAAACCGTTGTCCGATTTTAAATCTGAATTCATTTTATAAACTGTGCCTGCCTTTGTCAAAGCCCAAACTGAATCCAATTTATTATTTTTGATTTCAAGTGTAATTTTTACTTCTGCATCGGTTGCGATTTTTTGGACTGAACCTGTTGCCAAGTTCATGGCCAAAATTGTTTCTTTATGTGTCCAAAATGCAAATGGTGTTCCTGCTTTTGTTTTTGCACAGTGTATGTTTCCGTTTGCTTTTTCAGATAAATCTTTTGGAAAACCTGTAACAGCTTTTAACGGTTTTTCTGATGTTTTAATTGCGAAAAAGTCAATTTTTATCTTGTCGTCAGAAGCAAATTTAAATGAAAATAAACCTTGTCCGTATTTTTGCAGGATAGAGTAAAGTGATCTTTGACCTTGCAGGAAGAAAGGAATACTTCTTTCTAAGTTGTAGTACATAAAAATCGATGTTTCGGGAGATATGTTTTTAATTGCAGATTGCCACTTTTTATTTTTTGTAAGTTTTGTTTTTGATGTTTTATAAGCGGCTATTGCTTCTGAACTGTTTGAAAAAACAATAAAGTCTTTTTCTATAAAATAAAAGGGTCTTGGAAGTTCAATTTTGAATATTTTTAATAATCCTGTAATCCAGTGTGGAAATACAATTCTGGAAATGCGTATATCGTCAATAATTGCAGAGGATTCTTTGTCAACAAAAATGGTTTTAAATATTTTTTCAAATACGGTATTACAAGATTTAAAATCTTTAATTTCCGCAAAAAATACAGGATCTTTTATGTTTTCAATGGCAAAAACTCCTAATTCCTTCCCCATCCACGAAAATATGATTTTATCTATAGGTTGTTTTAAAACTAATTTAGCCATTTTATTTGCTGTTTGGTAAGTTTTTTTTGTTTTTTCGTCAAGGAAGGGTTGTAAATTTTTCCAAAGATTTTCAGGCGTGTTTATATTCAAAAGGGTAAAGTATTCTGTAGTATCAGGCAGTTTTTTTAAAATTTTTGGAACAGAGCCTCGAGTTCGTAATATCTCTTGTAGCTCAGTACTTGTACTTTTCCATTTTGCCTCTCCGTTTAAAACTATATTATTATCAAGAATGTCCAGATTGATAACGGATAGCCCTTCAAACGAAAGTTCCGTCATAAGGTTTGTTAAAATTGGGTCATTTTTGGGTGCTAAGTCTTTTAAAATATTAGCATCTGCTAAAATGTTTAGTGTTTTCTTTTTTGCTTTTTTCAAATTTCTTTTTAATGCTCTTTCTGTTTTTCCGTCATTTTTTTGTGTTGATTTTGCAAATTTTGTTTTATCTGAAATAAATTCAGCGATAATAAGATTTTTATAGGCACGAATAAAAATTTTATCACCGGTTGGCAGGGGGTAAATAAAATATTGTCCTCGCTCGTCATTTTCGACTGTAATTTCCGGAAGGTTGTCCAAAATTCCCGGCATTAGCTTTAATGCCAGAGGGCTTAGACGAGTAATTCCCGACCTAAAACCTAAGTCGGCAATTGCCCTAATATGAATTTTATCCGGTGATTCTGTGGTATAGAATGCTGCATCTAAGCGAATATTTGTTAGAAATTTTAACCATCTGCGTTTTAGTATTTCATTGGAGCGAAGAGAGCTTATGAGGTTTTGTGCCGGTGAAAGAGCCGAGTCTGCAAGTATTGCATCAATTGCACTCAGATAAAGCATTTCATCAAAAAATTTAGATACCGAGGGTATATTTACATAACCTATAAAACTATCTTCAAAATGAGACTCAACTGAGTCTCGAGCGATTGCGGAATATAAAAACCAACCGGCAATAACAATAATTAAACCTAATATAAATCCTGCAATGCCCAGCAAGAATCTTACAAAAATATTTTTCTTTTTTTTGCCTTCTTTTGAATTATTTTTATTCTTTGAAATTTGCTTTGAAACACTATCTTCTTCCTTGGTATACTCGGTATTACGTATAGTAGGTTCTTGAAATTCATTATTTTTCGTTTCGCTGCCTTTATTATTTATTTCTGTATTGTTACTATCCTCATCTATTATATCGTTGTTTATATCGTTGTTTTTTTCGCTCATCAGCATCCCCCTGAAATTTGTATGAGTCTATCATATCATATTAAATTTTTCAAGCGGGGGAGATGATAAAATAACTAAAAGTCGATAAATTAAGATTTTTTCAAGAAGCTTTGACTTTTTTGTTATTTGCAAAATTTTATATGAAAAGAAAATATTCAGAAAAATCGTTCAATTGTATTGACTTTGGTAATTTTTTATGATACAATCACCTAATATTTTTTTAAGGAGTGCCGAAAATGCCATGTGGTAAAAAGCGCAAAAGACGTAAGATCGCAACGCATAAAAGAAAGAAGAAGCTGAGAAAAAATCGGCACAAGAACAAAAAGTAATTGTTCTTTATTCGCTCTTTATTGCAATTTAAAAAAGGGGTGTCAATGGACGCCCCTTTTTTAAGCGATTCTGTTGGGTTATTCAATGTCAGAAAAATTATTGGAAAGAATTCAATCCCCGGATGATTTAAAATCTCTCACTAATGCTGAAGTTAAGATGTTGGCATCTGAGATCAGACTTAAAATTTTAAATACAGTGGCTAATAATGGTGGTCATTTAGCAAGTAATTTGGGTGTTGTTGAATTGACACTTGCTTTACATCGAGTTTTTTCCACTCCGAATGATGCTATTATTTGGGATGTAGGACATCAATGCTATGCACATAAACTTCTCACGGGTAGAAGTAATCGGTTTGATTCTATCAGGTTGAAAGACGGCCTTTCCGGTTTCCCTAAAAGAGATGAGAGTCCTCATGATTTTTTCGATACGGGACATGCGTCTACTTCAATTTCTGCCGCTGTCGGCATTCTTGCAGGTAGGGCTTTGCAGGGGAATTCAGGTAAAGTTATAGCTGTTATTGGTGATGGTGCATTGACAGGTGGTTTAGCTTTTGAGGCTCTTTCAAATGCAGGTGGGCACAGCAAAAATCTGGTTATAGTTTTGAATGACAATAAAATGTCAATAAGTAAAAACACCGGTGCTTTGTCTCATTATTTGACAAGATTAACTGTTAGACAGGGTTATCAGAGGTTTAGGTATCTTTTTGATACTTCACTTGAGCGTATTCCGCATATTGGCTCAAAGGTTTTAGCCGGAATACGCAGATTAAAACGGGCGTTAAAAGGACTTTTTTTTAAAACAAATTTTTTTGTGGACTTTGGTTTTCAATATGTTGGGCCTCTTAGCGGTCATAATCAACAAGAGCTTGAAAAAGTTTTTAATGATGTAAAGAAAACCGAAAATCCTGTTGTAATTCATATTCAAACATGTAAGGGGAAGGGATATGATTATGCAGAATATGACCCGAGCTTGTTTCATGGCATAGGTCCTTTTAATTTAAGCGATGGTAAGGTGGAAAAATCACTTGATACAACTTTTTCGAAGGCGTTTTCAAATTCTGTTTTAAATATCGCTAGAAATAATGAAGCTGTTGTTGCTATTACTGCCGCTATGTTGACAGGTACCGGATTGGCTCCTTTTAAGCATGAATTCCCCAATCGATGCTATGATGTAGGTATTGCAGAAGCTCACGCTGTTACCTTCGCTGCAGGTCTTGCAACAACAGGTATGAAACCTGTTGTTGCAATTTACAGTACATTTTTACAACGCTGTGTTGATCAAATCATTCATGATGTTTCAATTCAGGATTTGCCTGTTGTCTTTGCAATTGACAGAGCCGGAGCCGTTCCTCATGACGGTGAAACTCATCAGGGACTTTTTGATATTAGCTTATTGCGTACTGTTCCTAATTTTTCTGTGATGTGTCCTGCTTCTGAAAAGGAATTGGGATTAATGCTAAGTTGGGCGTTTACACAAATTCATCCTGTTGCTATAAGATACCCCAAAACTGTTTGTCCAAAAGAAAATGATGAATTTTTAGCACCTATAGTGCCGGGTCAAGGTGTATTTGTGCAAAAGAATCCTAAGTCTAAAATTTTGATGGTATGTACCGGAGGTATGTACAAAGAAGTCAAAGCAGCGACTGATAAATTGGCATATAAAGAAAAGTATGCTGATATATATAATTTACGGTTTGCAAAACCAATTGATATTAATTATTTTTTAACTGTGGTTGAAAAGTATTTAGCAGTTTTATTTGTTGAAGATGGTATAAAATTAGGTGGTATATCCGAATACTTGGTTGGTATAGTAAATAAAAAAAGTCCGAACATTGAAACTAAAATTTTGGCATTTCCGGATATGTTTTATCCCCAAGGCAATCGTTCTGAAATTTTAGAATTTGCCGGTATGTCAACTGAGCATATAGTGGATAGTGTGGAAAGTTTTATAAATTGCTCCGAATTTAATTCACATAGTCGTAATGAAAATTTTTTGAAAAGTAATTATTAGGAGATAGTATTGAATATGAATGAAATTAATAATGTATTGAATTTTTATACGACCTATATATGTCCTGTTTTAGATGTTTTACTTCTTGCCGTTGTATTGTATAGCATATATAAGTTGATGGCAAAAACTCAAACAAGTCAAATTTTTCGAGGGGCATTTATAATTTTGCTTTTGTTTGCAATTGCTTTTATTTTGCGATTAAATACTATGCTTTGGTTACTTAAAATTATTGCTCCGGGTCTTGTTCTTGGTGTTGTGGTTGTCTTTCAACCTGAGCTTAGAAAATTCTTTTTTACAATAGGGCATACAGAATGGTTTCATTCTGAAACACGACCAAAGCAAACACATATTGATACAGTTGTTACGGCCGCAGAAATTCTTTCTGAGCATAGAAGAGGAATGCTGGTTATCTTTTCAAAAAAAAATAGCTTGAAAGATATTGTTGATACCGGTACCAGAATAAATTCTGAGCTTTCTTCTAATTTGCTTGTAACAATTTTTGGACATGATACAGCTTTACATGACGGAGCTGTTGTTGTTCAAAACGGAAAATTGATAGCGGCCGGTTGCCTTTTGCCCCTCTCCGAACAAAGTGATATAAAAAAAAGTTTTGGTACACGGCATAGGGCCGCTTTAGGTATATGCGAAACCACAGACGCCGTAGCTTTAATTGTATCGGAAGAATCAGGAGCATTAAGCCTTGCTTATGATTCAAATTTATATTATGACCTTAGTTCAAAAACTATCATAAAAAGATTGGAATCAGTTTTAAATTTAAAAAACAAAATAATGGAAAGCGATATGGACGGTGAAAATGAAATTTAAAAAGCGATATTCTAAAATATTAAAAAACTGGCCGGTTAAGATTTTATGTCTTATTTTTGCTTTAGTTCTTTTTCAGTTTTATAGAAGAAGTCTATTGGATAAAAGATACTTTTCTGTCCCTTTAACTATAGAAAGTAATAACCTTCTTCCGTCTTCAAATTATCCAAGGACTGTTAAAATTGAGTTGTGGGGTGAAGCTATTGGAATTTCCGGTATTCACAAGGAAGATGTAAAAGCATATCTTGATTTAGAGCAATATGGTGATGAAGGGGAACATAGAGTTCCTGTTACAATAAAATTGACAGGAAGTGCATTAAATATAGAGCCCCTTGAGGTTTCTGTTGACCCGAAAGAAATTAAAGTTAATTTAGAGCCCGGCGTAACTAAGCGTGTGCCTGTTATACTTTCAATTAAAGGTAATCCTGCTGAAAATTATGAAATTTCAGAAGAAGTTATAAATCCGCCTACGGTTGAAATAATAGGTCCACAATCCGTTATGGAAAAAAGTACAAATATGTTGACGGAGTCTATTTCTATTGAAGGCAGAGATAAGGATTTTGATGGACAGGCTACATTGTTAAACATAAATCCTTTTGTTTCAATATTGGGAAAAGGTCAGATTTCTTATTCAGTTAAAATTAGGGAAGCATTAATTATTAAAGAATATAAAGGTGTTGTAGTAGGTATTGAAAATTTAAACGACAATCTTGAAGTTACAAGCAATATTCCCACAGTATCATTTGTTATAAACGGAAAAAAAAAGCTTTTAAATTCATGGACTGTTAATGATAATTTTCTAAAACTTGACTGCTCCAATATTACTGAACCGGGTATCTATGATATAAATGTTAAAGTAGCTTCTTCTAATAAGTTTACTGAAATCAAAATAAATCCCTCTATAATTCAGCTTGTAATTGAAGAAAAAAAAGAAAAAGATGCCAATTTATCGGGAGAGACGCCATAGCATGATTTTGGGAATTGGAATTGATACCGTAGATGTAGATAGAATGCAAAAATGGTTAACAGTAAAAGGTTTACCGGAAAGGTTTTTTCACCTATATGAATTGCAAGTAGCGTATGAAAACACTAAAACAACAGCACTTACACTTGCCGCAAGATTTGCGGCAAAAGAAGCTTTTGGTAAAGCATTGGGCACAGGATTATCAAATATAAAATTACGCGATATATGTGTCAAAAATGATACTTTAGGAAAACCACAGCTCTATATAACAGGGACTGCAAAAGTGGCGGCCGAAAAAATGTCTGTTGACGCACTGCATATTTCATTAACACATGAAAAAAAAATTGCTGTTGCAGTTGTATTACTGGAAAAATTTGTGTAAAATAAAAGTGGAGGTATTCCATGATACGGAAAAAAGAAGCTAAAACAGAAAAAAAAAATGTCAGTATAACATATTACGGCAAAGAACAGTTTGACTGTCCTGTTTGTAAAACTAAATTTAAAAAAGAAGAGCTACATCAAGGTGGCGGTCGATTGATTGCCGGTGAAATAACAGATGAACTGCACAGACTTTATCAACCGTCTGCAAAATACGGTGAAGTCTTTCCATTGATATATCAAGTTGTAGTATGTCCAAAATGTTTATACGCTACATTCCCTTATGATTTTAGAGTGCCATCAAGTGAAGTTATAGAAGAACTTTTTGAGACAATGCACAGTAGACATGAATCTGTAAAAAACTTATTTCATAATCTTGATTTTACCGTACTAAGAAGTTTAAAAGAAGGTGCCGCTTCTTATTATCTTGCCATTTTATGTTATGAGCATTTTCCAAAAAAGTTTTCACCAACAATTAAACAGGCTATATGTGCAATTCGTGCAGCTTGGCTTTTTACTCAATTAGGCGAAAAATTCCCCGAAGAAAACTATAATTACCTCTCAAAACTTTTTTATCAAAAAGCTACTTTCTTATACAGGAAAGGATTATTGGGAGAAGAAAAAGGTACTGAAAATCTTTCAAATGCAAAGAACTTCGGCCCTGATACCGATAAAAATTACGGATATGACGGTGTTATTTATATGACCGCTCTTTTGGAATTCAAGTATGGTTTTAAAAAATCGGAAGAGCACAGAAAAATGAGAATGACAAAACAAAAAACATATCTTGCTAAAATGTTTGGCTTGGGACACTCAACAAAAGAAAAACCGGGACCGCTTTTGGAGCATGCACGGGATTTGTATGATAAAATTTCTGCAGAGCTTGAAGAAACTTCATGATTCACTGTGCTGAAAACAGAAATATACTGCTAACTGTGTCCTATGACGGAACCAATTTTCATGGTTGGCAAAAACAAACCAAACAAGGTGTTGAAACCTTTAGAAGCGTGCAGGGTGAAATTGAAAAAGCATTACATAAAATTCATAAACATCATGTTGAATTGTTTGGCTCAGGCAGAACCGATTCGGGTGTGCATGCCATTGGACAAGCTGCCAATTTTTTTACCGACATAAAAAACATTCCTGTGAATAATTTTATCCCCGCGTTAAATTCATCTCTTCCAAAAGATATTCGCATTACAGATGTTATCGAGGTTTCTAATGACTTTAATGCCAGATTTAGTGCAAAATCCAGAACATATAGATATTTTATAAACTGCAAAAAATATCCGCCTGCACATGAACTTACATATTCATGGAATATACGCTATCAGCCTGACATAAAAAAACTAAACCGCATGGCTAATTATTTAAAAGGTGAATTGGATTGCACAACATTTTCAGCTGCTGGTGATATGAGTAAAAGCAAAAGTCGATACCTGCATAAAGCTGTGTTTTTTTTTGAAAACGAACTGCTGGTTTTTGAAATTCAAGCAAATGCTTTTTTATGGAAAATGGTTCGCTCGATTACCGGAACAATTTTAGACTTGGAAAAAAAGAACGCATCTTCAAACGAATTTAAAAAAGCACTTGATTCACGAAACAGAAGAATGGCAGGTGTTACTGCTCCTGCTAATGGGTTATTTCTTTGGAAAATCGAATTTTAACAAGAATAAAAAATCTAACATTCAGATAAGCTATAATTTATTCTTCTGCCCTTGAATAAACTTAAAAAAAATGATAGTATCAATAAATATTTTTAGAAAAGAGGTTTTTATGATTCGTGGTGGCGATATAGCAAAAGGTACAGTATTATTAAACAAAAATGCCCCGTATTTGGTAGTTGAAAGGGAATTTGTTAATCCGGGTAAAGGCTCTGCATTTGCTCGTGTAAAAATGAAAAGCCTGAAAGACGGCTCTGTTCTGACTCAAACAATTAAAACAGCCGATAGTGTTGAAGATGCAGTTGTAGATGCGCATAAGGGGCAGTATCAATATAACGATGGCGAGCAATTTATTTTTATGGACACCGAAAGTTTTGAGCAAATATATGTTCCTGAAGATATTGTTGGTGATAAAAAGTTTTTTTTACGTGAAGGCGATGAGTACGAAATCTTAATTTGGGAAGAGCAACCCATTGATGTAAAAATTCCTACTAAGATGATTTTTGTTGTTGAGCAAAGTGAAAATTACATTAAAGGTGATACTGTCTCGGGTGCGACCAAACCGATTGTTACCGAAACCGGACTTGTGGTAAGGGTTCCGCTTTTTATAAAACAGGGTGAAAAAATCCTTGTAAATACGGAAACAAAGGAATATCAAGAAAGAGTAAATAAATAAATTGCACTAAAAGACTTTAAAACTTAAATTTACTTTTTAATAACTCAACCCTCAGTCGCCGCATAATCTTTTTTCCTTTACTGATTTTAAATTTGAGCAAAGTCTCTAAAAGAGCCTTTTTTCTT
>PDWI01003782.1_pt1 | contig 21732 bp, 18 predicted proteins | sample 1430891 | NCBI WGS metagenome assembly PDWI01 (sample SAMN01162508, study PRJNA174530) | Oral metagenome, whole genome shotgun sequencing project. | biome: Marine environment; feature: Marine mammal; material: Swab sample of the gingival sulcus; isolation source: swab sample of gingival sulcus... | reverse complement strand
TACCAATTTAGACGTTTTGCCCGAAGGGGTTAGTCATCAATTAGCAGAGCAATTACAGTTAAAAAACACGAAAGCCATTGATTCAAGCCCTGTTAGTTTAAGGAAAATCAGTGTTTTTGTACCAAGCAATTACGTTCAGGAGGTTTCTTTAGCCATGTTCGATGCCGGAGCCGGACAAATCGGGAATTACGACCATTGTAGTTTTTGCTCGGAAGGCGAAGGTCATTTTAGGGCTTTGGAAGGCACAAATCCATTTGTCGGAGAACAGGGGAAAGACCACTCAGAAGCCGAAACCAAAGTGGAAGTTATTTGTGCCGATTATTTGGTTTCGAAGGTTATTACTGCTATGAAGCAAAAACATCCTTACGAGGAGGTCGCTTACGATATTTATCCTTTAGACCTTAAAGACAACAGAGTGGGACTTGGTAAAATTGGTGTTTTGGAAACAGAAATGAGCGAGGCCGATTTTTTCGATTACGTCAAAAAACAGCTTGATATTCAAAATTTCAGACACAGTCCTTTATTAAATAAAAAAATTAAGACGGTTGCGGTTTGTGGCGGCTCGGGCAGTTTCTTAACTTCCAAAGTCAAGCACAAAGCCGATGCCTACATTACTGCAGACATTAAATATCACGAATTTTTTGATGCAGAAAACGATATTTTACTCTTGGATGTAGGGCATTACGAAAGCGAACGTTTCTGTAAAGATATTTTTTATGATATTATTAATAAAAAATTTAGTAATTTTGCAGTTCATTTTTCAGAGATAAATACGAATCCTATAAATTTTTCATAATATGGCAAAAGCTAAGGTTTCTAAAGAGTTAAGCGTGGAGGAAAAACTTCAGGCAATGTTTCGCCTACAAAAGGTTGATTCCGAAATAGATAAAATAAAAATCCTAAGAGGAGAGCTTCCTTTAGAGGTTGAGGACTTAGAAGACGAAATAGCCGGTCTTCAAACACGGGTCGAAAAACTCGAAACAGAGTTAAACGATAACGAAACTGCCATCAAAAATAAGATGATAGAGATTGATGAGGCGAATGTTCTTATCAAAAAATACGAGGAGCAACAAAATAATGTTAGAAATAACAGAGAGTTTGACGCCCTATCTAAAGAGGTTGAGTTTCAGAAATTAGAAATTGAACTTTGCGAAAAAAGGATTCGCGAGTTTAAAGCTAAGGTTGAGGAACTTAAGCAAAGTTTAGAAAACTCGAAAGCTCTTATCGAAGATAGAAAAGAAGGCTTGGAGTTGAAAAAGGTTGAGTTAGAAAGTATCACTCAAGAGACTCAAAAAGAGGAAGACGACCTTCGCTTAGAGTCTGAGAAAATTTCTAAAACTATTGAAGAACGCCTTTTAACAGCTTATAACAGAATTCGCTCCGGTGCTAGAAACGGACTTTCTGTGGTAACTGTGGAAAGAGATGCTTGTGGAGGTTGTTTTAATAAGATTCCACCTCAGCGTCAGTTAGATATCCGTATGAGAAATCGAATTACAGTATGCGAATATTGCGGTCGTATCTTAGTGGATAAAGATATTGAAATTCCTTTGGTAGAGTTAGAAAAACAACTTCAGTTAGAAAGAGAAAAAGCCGAAGAAGCTAAAGCTAAACGTACTAAGCGAAGAACATCGCGAGCTAAAAAAGCGTAAGCTTTCTATAAAAAACAAAAAAGACTGTCCAATATTTAGGGCAGTCTTTTTTATTACTTGTACTAAAACTATTATTGTTTAACTAATTTTCCTAAAAAACTTCCCACCTTAATAAAATAAATTCCCTCCTCTAAATCAGAAATCTTTAATTTATAATAATTCTGTTGCTCCAAAGAATATTGCTTTAACAATTTCCCTGTAATACCATAAAGTTCAACGGCTTCAATTGCAGCTTCGCTTTTTATAACCACAAAATCTTTAGCAGGATTAGGATATATATCAACATTCTTGCGAGAGTTAATTTGCTTTACAGATGTATAAAAATTATTGCCATAAATAGTTCCGGTTGTATCTCCATTTTTAACATAGCCAATAAGGTTTGTTGCACCCCAACTATAATATCCAAAATAAGATGTTGAGGATAAACCGAAGCCTACTCTCCATTTTTTAGTATCGGTATAATATACTGTGTTTGGAACTATAACATTATCGAAATTTTCAGCCGGAGCATAATTAGGTTCCCCATACTCATTGTCTGTATGGAAGTTCTGTTTTATTGTTCCGTAAACATAAACCGGTCTATAAAAATAGGTGTTGTTTCCTAAAGGTTGCGATGAGCACCCCTTATATAACTCCCTGTTATATAGATTAGTAATATGATTAGCAGAATCTATAAAGACAAGCGTATCTGTACAAATATAACTCGTGAGGTGCATAACCTCTGTATCATAGCCTGAGCCAGATTGAAGTAAATTTCTTGTCAATCCCTTTTCTACAACATAAGAAATTGTATTTCCATAAATATATCTAGACAAAACTCTAAGCCTAGTATATTCTTCTATATTACTAGGGTTACCTCCCTCTAAATAATAATATTGGAATACGTCACCTACTTCAAACATAAAGTAGTCTTTAAACTTAGGAACGATATACCCTTCTCCTCCTTGCAGTGTTTCTACTCCTTTTAAATAGTATGAAAGACCATCAGAAACATCGAAGCGAACAATTCCATAATTCTTGGAAAGGATAATGGTGTCGTTATTAGATAACTTAATGTATCTAGTAGAGTCGTTTACACCCCATAACATACTCTCTAAACGCTTTGAAACAAGTTGTGCTGTAATATTATTAACTGTATCGAACAACCAAGTTTCATAGAGCCCCGCATTAGACAAAATTGCAAAAGAACGCGGTCCGTAAAAACGATATTGATGCCCCATTTTTTGAATCCTATACTGTAAGAAAGTAGGTTGGTTAATCAATAATGCTCCAGACAAGTCGCCTGAGCAGGTATCGCATTTTTGAAACACTTTATTCAAATAGAAAGTGCTATCGGTGTTTTCTACCGATAATGAATCGGCATACACAGAAACATCGTAAACAGTGTTAATAGCATAATTATAAACATAATCGGGATTGATTAAACTCCAATTTTGACCAAAACTAAATAGACCTAAAATTAGAAATGTAATTACTAAATATATCTTACTTATTTTCATAACCTTACTTTTTAAATACCTAAACTTTAAACTAAAAATACGCATTAGAAAATCTTGATTTATAGTAATCTAATGGTTTGTAGCGAATTTCTAATGAAAAATAAGAAACTTACCCGATAGACTATAGCATTCAGGCAAGACTTGCTAGTCTCCTTGTGTTTCGTGTAGTAAAGAATAATCCATAACTATTATATTTTTGCTAATTTAACAAAAAGAATCAATAAAATCAAAGAAAATGTCATTATACACAGGGCAGGGCAAACGCATTACTTTTTCGTTAATTTGATTTTAATGTTTTTAAAGAACATAGAAAAGACCTAACATTCGTTCAGAAATTTGTGTCTTACATCTTTTTAATTATCTTTGTTTATCGTAAAAAATAATTGTTAAAAGTCCTTTTAATACTATGAAGTTCAAACTACTTTTATTCGTTTCCGTTATTTTGTTTGCTTGTACAAACTCTAAAAAAGAACCTGTTTTATTTTTCTCTGTAGAGATAGAAAATGCTAATGGAGATTCTCTCTTTATTCATACGGGAGAAGATGATGAAGTTGCTGAGTTTATGCTAAAACAAGGGATACTCGACAAGGAAACCTTGAATCTTGCAATGGGCTATTATCGGATAAGCGACGGTAATGAAGTAACCCCTTGTTTTTTTAAGCCGGAGTTCGACCTTCATCTTCGTTTAAACACTAAAGAATTCGATGAGAGCATCCAATATACCGGAAAAGGAGCGGCAGAGAATAATTATCTTGCCGAAAAGTTTTTATTGGAAGAAAGCTTCTTGCACGTCAATAATTATGCTTATTATGCAGCCTTGGAAGAATCTGCATTTTTACATTTTTCAGACTCTATTTATCATTTAAAATTATCTTTATTTGATAAACACAAAGACCAATTTTGTAAGGAGTTTAAGAAATTAGAGTTTGCTTCTTTAGAAAGAGAATATCTCTCGAAAATATCCGATTATGAATCTATGCATCAATATCTTACAAAAGACCGTACTTTTAAAGTGTCCGATAGTTTTCCCGATGCATTTAAAAACATTGATGTTAACGACGAGGAATTGCTACTGATACCTTATTACAGTGGTTTTATAGGAGATTTTGTCTCAAAAAAGGCAAGAACGCAATATAAAGCTGCCGACTCAATCTCTTATTTCACGGTGTATCTTAATACTTTGGATACCGTAATAAGTAATTCTAAAATAAAAGAGAAATTAGCGTATGATTTTGTACAGTATAACTTCAATTATGCCAAAGACAAAGAATATTGCTATCAGAAAGTGAAAGCGATGATTTCTAAACCGGAATATTTGGAGGAAATAAACGATATATACACCCGACTAAAGAAGATTGAAAAAGGGGCTATTTCCCCAACTTTTACGCTTTACGATGTAGATAGCAATTTGGTTAAATTGGAAGATTTTAAAGGGAAGTTGGTGTATATAGATATTTGGTCAACTTGGTGTGGTCCTTGCATCAAAGAAATTCCGCATTTATTAGCCTTAGAAGAAGAGTTTAAAAACGAAGATATTGCCTTTGTAAGCATCTGTGAAGATAATGACAGAAATCGATGGAAATCAATTGTTAAGAAAAACAACTTGACAGGTGTTCACTTATTTATTTCTGAGCAAAATCATCCTTTTATAGAAGCTTATCTTGTTACGGGCGTGCCAAGATTTATCCTTTTGGATAAAGAAGGGCGTATTATTGACGCGAATGCTAAAAGACCGTCTAACAAAGCAATAAAAGAATTACTAAAAGAGTGGTTAGAAAAATAAGCGATGCGTAAGGCTATTATTGATTTAGGAACAAATACTTTTAACCTTCTTATTTCCGATGTAGAGGGCGACAAGGCTAATATCTTATACAAAACTAAGCAACCGGCTAAGTTGGGAGAGGGCAGTATCAACGACGATATTATTAATGAGAAAGCCATAGGCAGAGCCATTCGGATATTAAAAGAATACAAAGCAACTATCGACCATCATCGGGTAGATAGTGTTCAAGCCATTGCCACATCGGCAGTTCGGAGTGCTCGTAATCAAGAGGATTTTGTGAATCGCGTTAAGGAGGAAACCGGTATTTCTGTTGATGTGATTTCGGGCTTGGAAGAAGCCGATTGGATTTTTAAGGGCGTGTCTAAAGCCTTTAAAAAAGAACGTTCTTTCGTTATCTTGGACATTGGTGGAGGCAGTACCGAGTTTATTTTTGTAAAAGATGGAGCGGTGGTCGAACTTAAAAGTTTTGATTTGGGAATGGCAAGGTTAATGGAAAAATTTAAACCTTCCAACCCGATGACAAGTTCCGAGATTAAGCAAGTCAGCGATTACCTCGAAACACATTTGCATCATTTTTTAAACGGTTTAAAGATGCAGGGCGTTAAGACTTTGGTAGGCTCGTCCGGTTCTTTCGACACGGTATTGTCGATGGTAGCACATCGTTTTTTTACACCTAAAGCTTTTGCGAAAAACCTTAGCACCGAGATTGCTTGTGAGCATTTCAATGTTATCTACGAGATGCTGATACAATCCACTCTCGAAGAGCGAAAGGAAATGCCGGGAATGAGTCCAATTCGGGTTGAGATGATGGCTTTGTCGGTGGTCTTTATTAAATTCGTAAAAGAATATTTGGAGATTGACACCTTAGTTCAGTCGGAGTATTCTCTAAAAGAGGGGATTTTATTTTCAGAATAATTAAACAGAACAGATTGCGTTACTTATATCATATTGGAATACAGTTATTTGTTGGAGCCATAAAATTCGCTTCGCTCTTTAACGAGAAAGCCTATTTATGGGTTAAAGGACGGCGAAATTGGAAGGTAAATTTAAGCAAGGCGGTGCAAAATCATCCGAACGTATATTGGTTTCACGCAGCTTCCTTGGGAGAGTTTGAACAAGCACGCCCTTTAATGGAGCGAATCAAGGCGGAAAATCCCTCTGTATTTTTATTGCTGACTTTTTTCTCGCCCTCCGGTTACGAGATTCGCAAAAATTACGAACACGCCGATTATGTTTGCTACCTACCTGCCGACACCATCGTTAATGCGAAGAATTTTATAAAGATTATTCAAGCTAAAAAGGCATTTTTTATCAAGTACGAATTTTGGTTTAACTATATGCGTGAGTTGCATCGTCATCAAGTTGATTTGTATCTGATTTCGGGTGTTTTTCGACCAAGACAGATGTTTTTTAAGGTGTATGGAACTTGGTTTCGTAAGCAGTTAAAAGCTTTTCATTTTTTCTTTTTACAAGATGATGCTTCGCAAAAAAAACTAAATACGTTGGGGTATTCCAACAGCATCGTAACAGGAGATACTCGTTTTGACCGTGTCATTAACGTATCAGAAAACCCTTTGGAATTGCCTCAAATAGAACGGTTTGTAAATAACAAGCCTTGTTTGGTTGTTGGTAGCTCTTGGCCAAAAGAGGAAATTTTAATAACAGACTACATCAATCGGCATCCCCAAAATAAATATATTGTTGCTCCTCACGAAGTGGACGAAGCACATATTCGTCAGATTATAGGTCTTTTAAAAACAAAGACTTTAAGGTGGTCAGAGGCTCAAAATCAAGATACTATAGAAGATGCTTCGGTTTTAATCATAGACCAAATTGGCATCTTAAATTCGGTCTATCGCTTTGCTGATATTGCTTACGTTGGAGGAGGTTTTGGAACGGGGTTGCATAATATTTTAGAACCTGCTGTTTATGGTGTGCCGGTCATTTTTGGAAATCAGCACTCGAAATTCCCCGAAGCCTACGATTTAATTGATGCCGGAGGCGGGTTCAGCGTTCACAATCAAACTTCTTTAAACGAAATTTTAGATACGTTTTTTCAAGACGATGCTTATAGAAAATCTTGTGGAGATAAGTCAAAATCCTTTATTTATAAAGGAAAGGGAGCTTGTGACAAGATTTGGGAGACAATTAACCTAAACCCTTTTTAACTTCTTTGGACTAAGTGTATACCTTTGCTATCAGTCTGTAGAATTAATTTTTGTTACCTTTGTCGCAACTTATATCGAACAAGCATTAAATGAATACAGATTCTATATTATCAAAAGCCCTTAAAGGAACATTTCTGAGTTTTGAGGAAGGTTTACATATTTACAAAAATGCAGGGACACAAGATTTAATGTTTGTCGCTAACGCAATTCGAAAACAGCTTCATCCTGAGCCTATTGTCGGTTGGCAAATAGATAGGAACATCAACATTACGAATGTTTGCATTGCACAATGTAAATTCTGTAATTTTTACAGAAAAATAAATGCAGAAGATGTTTACACCACCGATTTATCGGAATACAAACAAAAAATTGACGAGCTGTATGCGATAGGAGGAAATCAAGTCCTATTGCAAGGCGGATTGCACCCTAAATATGGCTTAGATTTTTATAAAAACTTATTTTCGGACTTAAAGTCGATGTATCCCGATTTAAAGCTACACGCTTTGGGTCCTGCAGAGATTCATCATATTGCTCGTTTAGAGCGAACAGATTACAAAACTGTTTTAGAAGAACTTATGGCTTCGGGGTTAGATAGTTTACCCGGCGCAGGAGCTGAGATTTTAACCGATAGAGTGCGAAAAATCTTATCGAGAGGTAAGTGCAGTTCGCAACAATGGTTAGACGTAATGCGAGAGGCACATCGCTTAGATATGCTAACTTCGGCAACGATGATGTTTGGGCATATCGAAACCATTGAGGAACGCATAGAGCATCTTATATCTCTTAGACAAGTACAGTCCGAAAAGCCGGAAGGAGCTACCGGATTTATTTCTTTTATTCCTTGGCCTTTTCAAGATGCAAATACCGAATTAAAAAACAGCTTGGGTATTCAAAATTCTGTTTTAGCTGAGGAATATATCCGAACAATTGCCATTGCCAGAATTATGCTGCCTAATATTCCGAATATTCAGGCTTCTTGGTTGACAGTTGGTACGGAAGTCGGGCAAATTTGCTTACATTCAGGGGCTAACGATTTCGGCTCTATTATGATAGAAGAAAATGTAGTCTCGGTAGCGGGAGCGGATTACAGCCACGATAAAAACTCGATTCAACAGTCTATTTTAGATGCCGGATTTGAGCCTAAACTAAGGAATCAGAAATACGAATATTTACAATAAAGAACTGCAAACGTTTGATTGCAGAAATTATACAACAATCACATTTTAAATATGAAATATATTATCATAGCCGCATTGGCTTTATTTTCAAGCACAAAGGTGTACAGTCAAAAAAGTTTACACGATTTTACGGTTAAAGATATTGACGGAAAAGATTATCCGCTATCTCAATTAAAAGGTAAAAAAGTAATGATAGTAAATGTTGCCTCTAAATGTGGGTTAACGCCTCAGTACAAAGGCTTACAGGAGCTTTACAGCAAGTATAAAGATAAAAATTTTGTAATTATCGGGTTTCCGGCTAACAACTTTATGAAGCAAGAGCCCGGAACGAATGAGGAAATTAAAAGTTTTTGCACTTTAGATTATGGCGTTACCTTTCCGATGATGTCAAAAATATCGGTTAAAGGAAAAGATATTCACCCTTTGTATAAATGGCTGACCAAAAAGTCCGAAAATGGTGTTTTAAGCTCTAGCATTAAATGGAATTTTCAGAAATTCTTAATCGATGAGGAAGGACATTTGGTTGAATCGTACAATCCTCTCAAAAAACCACTTTCTAAGGATATTACCGATTGGATAGAAAAATAACAACTTTTAATTAAAAAATGTAATTTTGTCTAACTTTGTTCGTTTAAATAGGAAATGATGTTGGATTGACTTTTGACACGAACATTATCGAAAAAATTTAAACACAACGTAAATTAGCTTAGATGAAACATTTTTTTGTAATAATATCACTTTTAATTTTCCAATTAGTTAATGCTCAAAATGTTGGGCAAAAAGATTCTATTGTCAATTACACCGACATCAATGGGCTTAAACAAGGCAAATGGACAAAGGTTTTTGCCAATAAACAACGTGCCTATATTGCTTATTTTAAGAACGGTAAGTTGTTTGGAGAATACAAGCGATTTTACGAGAATGGGAAACTGAATCTGGAAATTAATTATGATGATAATGAGTCGGGATACGCCAAAATTTATTACGACAATGGGATTCTTGGCTCGGAAGGTATGTACATCAACAGAAATGTTAAAGACGGACTTTGGAAATATTATACCGTAGATGGCAAATTGGTTGTTGAGATTAATTTTGAAAATGGGATTCCTCACGGAGATGAGATAAAATATTGGATTAATGGAGCTAAGTTGGAAAAAAAGACTTGGAATCACGGTAAAATGGTAGGCGTTTGGTCGCGTTACTTTTCCGATGGCTCTTTTTGGTTTCAGATACAGTACAAAGAGGGTAAGCGAGATGGTGTCGCTCAAATATTTTTCCCGAACGGAAGAATGTCTGTAAAAGGCAAGTACAAAAGCAATCTTAAACACGGAAGATGGGTTTATTACGACAGAGATGGAAGGATTGTTCGTGATACGGAGTTTACAGATGGTGTCCCTGCCGACGAAGCTAAAGTTGATTCTATGATGACCAAAAAAATAGAGGAATGGGATAAAATGAAAGGTCTAATTCCTGACCCCAGCGAAGAAAATATGATGAATTACGATAAACTTTACGGACCTTTATCTAAGTAAAATAACCCTCTGTCATCCGTATAAGCATTTTTAAGTTGTTTTCTGACGCTTGTCGAAAATTGTCGTAATTTTACGGTTGTTAAGAAACATTAAACACCTATGAAATATCAAAAAATATTTTTACTGATACTTGCCTTTGGACTTGTTTTAGCCTCTTGTAATAAAGATGACGAAAGTAATCCGGATACGAAAGAGCAAAAGCCACACCTTAAAAACCCATACTTCCCTTTAGTTGTTGGGAATTGGATTGCATACCAAATAGAAGATATTAATATTGATGAGAAAAGTGAAGTAAACGATACGCTTTCCTATCAAATTAAAGAATTGATAGAGTCTGTTATCGAGAAAAACGACGAATATACAGATTATAGGTTGGAGCGTTATCGTAGAACAGATGCTTCTGAGGATTGGAAAATTTTAAATGCTTGGCAGATACGAAAGTACCCTCGCAGAACGCATAAGACAGAGGAAAATATTGAGTACATCCGCTTAATCTCTCCTGTCGAAGTAGGTAAAATGTGGAATGGAAACGCTTTTAACATCTACGATGATAAAAATTACGAAATAGAATCTATACAAGAAGGAAATGTTTTAGACGAGACACGCAATATTCTAGTTGTGTCTCACGGAAAATCGGAAAGCCTTATTGATAAAACATTTGAAGAAGAGAAATATGCCGAGAATTTAGGTTTAATATCTAAAATCGATATCAATGTTCTTTTAAACATCGCTCCCAACAAGCCTTGGGAAGAGAAGATTAGCAAAGGAACTATTTTTCGTCAAACCATTATCGACTATAAAAGATAAACTAGTATGAGGTTTTTTAGCGGTCTTATATTCATATTAATAGCGAATGCTTTGTCGGCACAATTGGCTCCTAATACTTACTGGATTCAGTTTGCCGATAAAAACAACAGTAATTACAGCTTAAGTCATCCCGAAGCGTACCTTGCTCCTCGCTCCATAGAACGGCGAGAAAGATACCACATCGCTTTGGATTCTACCGATTTGCCTGTAAACGCTTGGTATGTGGATTCCGTAATTGCCAAAGGAGCATTGATTCTGAATACATCCAAATGGTTAAACGGAGTTGCTATTTACACCGAAGACTCTTTGACTTTATCGTCTATTTATCAGCTTCCTTTTGTAAATCAATCGGTTTCTACTTCAGATGCTTTTACAATGCTAACCACTCCTTTTAACGACAATTCAGGCATTACAGAACTAGAGGACGAAACTTATGATTATGGCTCGGCTCAGGCTCAAATAGATTTGCATCAAGCCTCCATTTTGCACGAAAATGGGTATCGGGGCGAGGGTATTTTAATAGCAATGTTAGATGCCGGTTACAGAGGTTTGGACACCATTCCTGCTTTTGACAGCCTTTTTACAAACGGTCAGATTTGGCATACTTGGGATTTTGTAGACCACGAGTCGAATGTTTATGACAATCACTATCACGGAAAGGCTTGTTTATCGACCATTGCTGCCAATCTCCCCGGAGAAATGATAGGAAGTGCACCCAAGGCTGATTTTTTACTATTTAGAACGGAAAATGAGCATTCGGAATATAAAATTGAAGAGATTAATTGGCTTGCCGGAGCAGAAATGGCAGATAGTATCGGTGCAGACATTATAACATCGTCTTTGGGATATCATCATTATAGTGCCCCCTGTAAATCTTACACTTGGGAAAACTTAACGGGACATTTCGCTCCCATCACTAAAGGTGCTAATATTGCCGGAGATAAAGGCATTTTGGTATTTGTAAGTGCCGGAAATGAAGGTGCTAAAAGTTGGCGTAAGATAACCTGCCCTGCCGATGCCGTAAACGTTCTGACAGTAGGAGCTTGTAATAACATAGGCGTTTACGCCGGTTTTAGTTCTCGAGGAAATACGGTAGATGGTCGTATTAAGCCCGATATCACATCTGTAGGAAAGGGCACCAATGTGATAACGCAATCTACACCTACACACGGCAATGGAACATCCTACTCTACCCCTTTGGTGGCAGGTCTTTCAGCTTGTTTGTGGCAAGTGAATAGAGCTAAGAATAATTTTGAAATGATAGACTTAATTCGAGAGCATTCCAGTCAGTACAATGCACCCGATAGTTTGATGGGCTATGGCATTCCTAATTTTGCAACCGCATATCAAGAAATAATGGTCGATACAGAAGTTGTTAAAGGGAACGAAGAACAACTTCTAAAAGTGTTTCCATCGCCCTTTACAGATAAGATAAACTTCAAATTTTACGCTGTTGAAGAAGGTACTGTTCAAACAAACATCGCAGGTATTAATGGAACTTTGATTTACACCGAATCTTTCGAGGTAGATTCTAACAAAGTAAACGATATTCAAATCAATTATTTGGCAGGACTAAAACCGGGCGTCTATATTGTTTCGCTTATCAGTAACCGCAATCGTTTTGTAAGAAAAATCATCAAGACCGAAGAAGAGTAATGGATTTAAACAAACCTATTTTTCAGTGGTTGTGGCTAATTGTATTGGCTTTTATTTGGGGAAGCTCTTTTGTCTTAATAAAAAAGGGACTTCAATCGTACACCCCTGTTCAAGTGGCTGCTTATCGTATGCTTTTTGCCTCCATTGTTCTACTGCCAATCGCTTTAAAGCATATACAAAAATTGAATCGCAACAACTTCATTTTTATTTTGGAGGTTGCTCTTATCGGAAATGCAATTCCGTCTTACTTCTTTGCTTTGGGACAAACGCATATAACAAGCTCTTTAGCCGGAATTCTGAACTCCGTAACACCCATAGCAACCTTAGTGATTGGGATTTTAATTTTTCGCACTTCTTTCCGATGGATTAATGGCATTGGTTTACTAATGGGACTTATTGGAACAGTCGGCTTATTATTAGTTGCCGATAACAGAGTAGAAGGCGATATTTTTTATGCCCTCTTAATCGTCTTAGCAAGTATTATGTATGCCTTTAACCTAAATGTGATAAAGTACAAATTACAAAACATAGGTGGGGTTGCTCTAACAGCTTTGGCATTTCTTTTTATTCTTCCAATTTCCGTCTTATTTCTGCTTTTTAGTGGTTTTCAAGCGACACATAATTTCGAGTTAGCAAACGATGCTTTGTTTTACATCTTCTTATTAGCAATGTTTAGCTCGGCACTTGCAGTTGTCGGATTCAATATTCTGGTTAAATATACCTCTGCTATTTTTGCCTCCTCGGTCACATACATTATTCCCGTCTTTGCAATTATGTGGGGTGTTGTAGATGGCGAGCAGATTTTTCCCGGACAAATTATTTGGTTTATTGTTATTATCCTAGGAATTTATCTAGTAAACAAAAAGAAGTAGTAGCACTACTACTCCTTACGACTTCGTTTACGGTCTAACTCCTTAAGCAATATCTTACGCATACGGATATTCTTCGGTGTAACCTCAACATACTCATCATCTTGAATATATTCCATACATTCTTCCAAAGACAAAATAGTTGCCGGAGCAATTTTAACCTTTTCGTCGCTACCAGAGGTACGCATATTGGTCAACTTCTTGGTCTTAGTGATATTAATCGTCAAATCTTCAGCCCTATTGTTTTCTCCAATAACCTGACCTTCGTAAATATCAGTTCCCGGATGAATAAAGAAGAAACCTCTGTCTTGTAACTTGTTTAGTGCGTAAGGAATAGCAGTACCTCCTTCAAGAGCCACCAATGCTCCATTGATACGTCCTGAAATATCGCCCCTCCAAGGTTGATACTCTTTGAAACGAGAGCCTACAATCGCTTCTCCTGCCGTAAGATTCATCAAGGTTGTTCGATAGCCTATCAAACCACGAGCCGGAATCTCAAATTCAAGGCGTGTACGCTCGTCCCTATTTTCCATAGACAGTAATTCTCCTTTCCTTTGATTGGTAAACTCAATCACTTTTCCGGAGGTTTCCGAAGGAGTATCGATATTCAATATTTCGATAGGCTCGTGCTTTTGCCCATCAATTTCCTTAACGATAACGTGCGGTTTTCCTACTTGGAACTCATAACCCTCTCGTCTCATTGTTTCTATCAAGATGGCTAAGTGCAAAACACCTCGCCCGAAAACAATATAAGAATCGGGAGAATCGGTTTCCTCTACCCTTAACGCCAAATTCTTTTCTGTTTCGTGAAACAAACGATCGCGAAGGTGTCTAGATGTAACATATTTTCCATCTTTTCCGAAAAATGGGGAGTCGTTAATAGTAAACAACATACTCATAGTTGGCTCGTCAATCGGAATTGGAGGTAAGCCTTCGGGATTCTCAAAATCAGCAACCGTATCGCTGATTTCAAAGTCCTCTATTCCGGCAATACCACATAGTTCTCCACAAGAAACTTCTTGCGTTTTAGTCCTGCCCAAACCGTCAAAAACAAACAGTTCTTTAATTCTTGATTTAATTTCAGAGCCATCTCGCTTAACCAAAGTCACTTGCTGCCCCTCTTTTAAAGAGCCACGGGTTACTTTACCAATCGCAATTCGCCCGATATAACGAGAATAATCTATCGAAGTAATTTTTAATTGAACCGTTCCTTCGTTAAATGTCGGAGCCGGAATATCTTCTATAATTTGGTCTAAAAGAGGTGTATAATCGCCTTCTCCATCTTGCCAATCGTGCGACATCCAACCGTATTTGGAAGAACCGTAAATGGTTGTAAAATCAAGTTGGTCTTCGCTGGCATCTAAGGCAAACATCAAGTCAAAAACAGACTCTTGCGTCTCTTCCGGACGACAATTAGGTTTATCAACTTTATTAATAACAACAATGGGTTTCAACCCCAACTCTATGGCTTTAGAAAGCACAAACCGTGTCTGAGGCATAGGACCTTCAAAGGCATCTACCAAAAGTAAAACTCCATCTGCCATATTTAAAACACGCTCTACTTCTCCTCCAAAATCGGCGTGACCGGGCGTGTCTATAATGTTGATTTTATGCCCTTTGTACTGAACAGACACATTCTTCGATAGAATTGTAATTCCGCGTTCTCTTTCAAGGTCGTTGTTATCGAGTATCAACTCTTTCTTTTCTTCGTGTTCTTTAAAAAGTTTACACTGATACATTAAACCATCTACCAAAGTTGTTTTTCCGTGGTCAACGTGGGCTATAATAGCAATATTTCTGATTTTCTGAGAATCCATAGTTTCTTGTCTTATATAAAAAGTTCAGAAACAAACCATATTATTTTAAAAATCAATCGTTTAACTAAACAAATGATGCTTATTTGGTTCTTTTCTGAAAAAGTTTTGCAAAGGTAGTCATTAAGAACGAATAATAAACACAAAGCTGCATTATTCGGTTATCCACCCATTCTGCATACCAATCAAAAAACGTAGACGAAAAGTGCTTTTCTAACAATATAATCATATATTTGCTTATCTATTCAAACATAAAAAAGATATGAAACGTATATTCATCATCATATTATTAGGGCTAACGTTTGTACAAAATGGTCTTGCACAAGACGACTTTACACCGGAATATTCTGATGTTAAAAATAGGGTTAACCTAAAAATTATGCCTTTGTCTTTAGTCCACCCAATGCATCATGTTAGATTTGGACTTGAATTTATTTCTAAAAAGAAGTTGGGCTTTGGCATTGATGTGGGAATTGGAAATCAAGGAACGTTTGAGTTACCTTTCCGCCCTAATATGACGTTTAGCACTACTAATACTAATAAGTGGGGGCAAGATTATGAGTATTTTGAAATAAAACCCGAGGTAAAACATTTAATTGTCAACAAAGAGCGTTTTTTCCTTTATTCTGCTTTGGAACTTTTTTATATGCAGATGGAAACAACGATGAAAGATAATAAGTTCGAGCAAAAGGAAACAGAATTGGTCCTTTCTTACGACCAAGCGGAATTGTCTAGAAAGGAATATGGTTTTCACGCTAAAGTTGGGTTTAATTTAATAGCCGGACCTTTCAATTTCGACTTTTTTGGAGGACTAGGCTTAGCCAAACGAAAAATTGATTACTCTAATATCGTTAATCCTGTAAAATATGATTATTCTTATCATGATGAGTGGCTTAAGCCTTATCTTTACGAGCAAAATAGAACAATTCTACATTTTACTTTAGGGTTTAAGATAGGTTATACTTTAATAGGATATTAACCATATAAACTCCAAAAGATTTTTCACAAAGCGATTATGTTTCAAAGACAATCGTTTAAATTAACAACAATCAATATGAAACGTTTATTTATTATAATATTAGGGTTTTTAATGACTTTCCAAATGGCATCGGCTCAAAAGCAAGGTACAGAGGTTAAAAACAGACTTAATTTAAAAATAATGCCTTTATCGTTAGTGGATAATATGCCTCGTGCCAGATTTGGTTTGGAGTATATCTCTAATAGTAAATGGGGTCTTGGTGTTGATGTTGGATTGGGAAGTGCGGAGACCTATGTAAGACCTTTTGGGCATTATAAATGGGGAGATGATTATTCTTTTTACGAAGTCAGACCGGAAATTAAGTATCTGTATGTCAACAAAAAGCATTTTAATTTCTATTCTGCTTTAGAGATTTTTTATATGCAAATGAACGCTACAATGACTGATGGGAAATACCAACAACGGAAAGAAGAGGTAATGACGTACTACGACCAAGCGGATTTAAGTCAAAGAAAATACGGTTTTCACGCTAAAGTCGGGATTAATTTAATAGCGGGTCCTTTTAATTTCGATTTTTACACAGGTATGGGTTTTGCAAAGCGTAAAATTGATTATTCCAATGTTGTAAACCTCTCTCAAGGAGGATACTACGTCAATGAATGGGGTTGGTTTAACAATCATTTATATGAGCAAAACAGAACGATTTTGCATTTTGCCTTAGGCTTTAAGATTGGTTATACTTTGGTAAAACATTAATACGATAAATTTAAAACATTTACAAGGGCTGTTGTTTTATAAAAAACGAAAGTCCAATAACAACAATCAATATGAAACGTTTATTTATTATACTATTAGGATTTTTAATGACTTTTCAAACGGTATCGGCACAAGAGCAAGGTACAGAAATTGAAAATCGCCTGAATTTTAAATTAGCACCTTTTTCTTTGATGCAGAATATGCACCGTGTTAGATTTGGGGTCGAATATATCTCGGACAGTAAGCTCGGATATGGTATTGATGTCGGGTTGGGAAGTTACGATACTTACGTAATGCCATTTAACAATCACGAATTTGGAGATGATTATTTATTTTACGAAATAAGACCTGAAATAAAATATTTAACTATCAACAAAAAATACTTTTTTACGTATTCTGCGGTAGAATTCTTTTATATGCAGATGAACTCGACAATGCGTAACGGAGTGTATCAAGAAAGAGGAATTGGTCCTAGTCATTCTTACGAAAAAGCCTATTTAGAAGGGCAGAAATATGGAGGTCATATTAAATTTGGAATTAATATAATAGCCGGTAATTTCAACTTCGATTTTTACACAGGTATTGGCTTAGCTAAACAGGTTTTCGAGTATTCTGAGGTGACGCTCAATCCTACCCCTTCCTACATTGATAATGATTACAACGCATTTAAGCCTTACTTGCAGGAGCAAAATAAACTGATTGCCAACTTCGATTTAGGATTTAAAATAGGTTACACCATACTAAAAAAGTAATTACTGCGTTTAAGCGGTAATAAAATTGACTTACTTGGATATGAAGAATTTTCTTTTTGTCAGTTTCCTGATGCTTATATCTCAAGTGTCTTTTGCACAGTCTTACACGATTAGTGGCTTTGTATCAGATGCTTCTTCGGGAGAGCGACTAATGTATGCGTCGGTGTACGACAAAAACAGCAAACAAGGCTGTGCAACTAATGAATATGGTTTTTTTACGCTTGTTCTTAAAAATAAAGATGTCAATTTAGTTGCTTCTTTTATTGGATATAAAGCATTTCAGAAAGAAATTCAACTAAACGGCGACCTAAGCCTAAACATTGATTTAAGCCCGACCATCACCTTGCAAGAAGTGGTGATTACCGATAAAAAGGCCGATGAATTGGTACAATCATCTCAAATGAGTGTGGTGGAAATGCCGATGCAAAAAGTCAAGCAACTACCTGTTTTTATGGGTGAGCCGGATGTAATGAAAAGCTTGCAATTACTCCCCGGTGTGCAAAGCGGACAAGAAGGGGCTTCGGGAATTTATGTGCGAGGCGGTGGTGCTGACCAAAATCTGATTTTGTTAGATGGTGTTCCGGTGTATAACACCGACCATTTATTCGGATTTTTCTCGGTATTCAACCCCGATGCCATTGCTTCTACTAAACTGATTAAAGGAGGCTTTCCTGCAAGATACGGCGGACGCTTATCTTCGGTGGTGGACATTCGTATGAAAGAAGGAAACTTGAAAAAATATCACGGAGATGTGTCTATTGGGCTTATTTCCAGCAAACTCAGCGTAGAAGGTCCTATTGTTAAAGATAAAACAGGATTTTTGGTTTCTGCCAGACGAACTTACTTAGATGTTTTGGCTCGACCCTTTATCCGAAGCTTTAGTGGTGAAGATGCTAATGCAGGTTATTATTTTTACGATGTTAACGCCAAAGTACATCATAAATTTGGAGACAAAGACAAACTTTTTTTGAGTGTTTACACCGGGCGAGATAAGGCTTACGCTAAGAGTGAAGAGGATTATACAGAGAACGGTAGCAGCTACGATAATAAAAGTAAATCTCAACTTTTTTGGGGAAACCTAACTTCTTCTTTAAGATGGAACCACGTTTTTAGTCCTCACGTTTTTGCAAATACGACACTTATCTTTTCGGATTACCGATTTGTCGTATCAAGCAAGTATGAGGGAAAAGTCAATAATACGCTTAAAGACGCTTACGAATCTAAATTTACATCCGGCATTCAAGATATTGGCGGAAAAATAGATTTTGATTTGAATTGGTTTCAAAATCACGCAATTAAGGCAGGGGGTAATTATTTGTACCATACTTTTAAGCCGGGCGTTAGCACTTATTCGATGGAAGATAGCGGAGAAAGCCGTCACCAAAAAATTGGTAATAATAATATCTATGCCAACGAATATTCACTTTATATAGAGGATAATTGGAAATACGGACGCTTTTTAACCAATTTTGGGTTGCATTATAGCGGCTTGGTTTTAAAAAAGAAGTTTTACCATTCATTACAACCTCGCTTAAGCACACGATTCTTACTTAACGAAAAGATTTCCATTAAATTAGCGTATGCTCGAATGCAACAGTATTTACATCTGCTAACGAACTCAACCATTGGTTTGCCCACTGATTTATGGATGCCTTGTACCGAAAATATTCCGCCTCAACTGTCCGACCAAATTGCTTTGGGAGCTACTTGGAACATCAACAATATGTTCGATTTAAACGTGGAAACATTCTATAAAAAGATGGATAACTTGATTGCCTATAAGCAAGGTGCCAGCTTTTTCGATATTTCGGATAATTGGGAAGATAAGTTGGAAGTTGGCAAAGGACAGGCGTATGGTATAGAGTTTCATCTTAGGAAAAATTACGGTAAACTTAGCGGTTGGATCGGTTATACTCTATCTTGGGCGTGGCGAGAGTTTGATAACTTAAACTTTGGAAAGCCGTACCCTTATAAATACGACCGACGACACGATATTTCCATCGCCTTAACGTACAAAAAGTCCGAAAAGGTAGATTTTGGAATGACTTGGGTGTATGGCACCGGCAATGCAATGACTTTAGGATTAGCAAGATATAGAGAGTTTGATGGCAAACAATCTTATGGAATGTGGTATGATGGCATAGAATATTACGACTCTAAAAATGCTTATCGAGCACCGGCATATCATCGTTTAGATATTTCGGCTAATTTTCATAAACAGAAAAAAAGAGGCAAAAGAACTTGGTCGATAGGCTTATACAACGCTTACAATAGACAAAATCCGTTTTATCTTTACTTTGGTCGCGATGAATATAACAAGAGGCAGTTAAAGCAAATAAGTTTATTCCCTTTGATTCCGTTTATTCGTTACTCGTATAAATTTTAAACAGATGAAAAAAATTACAATATTAATAACCTTAATAAGTTTGATAGTCTTAGTTTCTTGCGAAAAGACTCTTAAGTTCGATTCTAAATATCAGAAACCGAGATTGGTCGTTAACACCCTTGTTTTAAAAGATTCTTTAATTAAGGTAGATATAAGCACATCCAGAAGTATTCTTGATGATGCAGGAATAGCGGATGTTTCTGGAGCAACCGTAAAGCTGTATAAAAATGACTCTTATCTTGAAACCATCAATGAGGTAAATGGGAAATATATATCAACGCATCAAGCGGAAGAAGGCGCTACTTATTCGATAGAAGCAAGTGCCAATGGTTTTAAAACGGTAAGTGGAGAAGCTAAAGTTCCATACCGCGTTCCTATTTTGTCTTTAGACACATCGAGTATTATAAATGAATATAATAGTAAAAGACTTGAGTTTTCGCTTAAATTTCCTGTCCAGACGTATCGAGATGAATATTTTCTTTTACGTTGTCGCTTAAACTCTTCCCCACAACAGTACAATGATCCCTATCCTCGTCCCTCTTATGTATTTATAGAAACTAAAGATATTATTGCAGAAGGCGAAGGCGGTAGTGAGATTTTATTTTCTAATCGCTTAATTGATACCGACTCCTACACTTTTAAAGGAGATATCTCGCCTTACATTAGGGATACTTCTTATATAGTATTCGAGTTATTTTCCCTTAATAAAGACATGTACGACTATTTTATAACACTCGATATGCACCAATACGCACGAGGAGACTTTATGATGGAGCCAGCCATTGTATACTCCAATACCAGCAACGGAATGGGAATTGTGGGAGGCGGTGCTGTATCTGTGGATTCGATTCAGGTAATGCCCATACCATTTATGAATTAATATGAGGCTAATTGTCGGTTATATCTCTGTTTAATGCGGCAAACTTGTATCTTTATAATCTATTCAAAATCAAACTAATACTTAATATCAGTCAAAAATAAGCCCTGAGCAGGAACAGACACCCCTGCTTTGGAACGGTTTTTAGATTCTATAACATCTACCAACAATTGCACGAACCATATTTCTAAGGAATCGGTCAGCTGATATTTTAAAAATCAACAAGCCATTTTCTTCTCTCCAAAAAGCCTCTGTAATACAACAGTTATTAGTCTTAGTATCGGTGTGTAATTTGCTAAAACTTGTAAAATCGCGATATTGCAGAAGTGTTTTTGCAGCCTCGTTCATTGCGTCAATATCCAAAGGCTTTGGAAAATAAGTGCTTACTTCTCGCAAAAACGGATTTTTAGTAGGCGTAATCCGGTACTCGTAAGTTCTGGAAGAAGCATCGAAGCGAGCGTGTTTATCGCTCTCAACAGGATATATATCGAAAATAACAATGTCCTCTCCCACTAAATGATTCAAGCCGAAAATGGCTTTGCCGATATCGAAAAAGGTACTCGTTTCAAAATGGGCGACAAAAAAAGATGCGTGAACGCCGGTGTCCGTTCGACCTGCTCCTATCACAGATATAGGCTCGTTTAACTTAGTGCTTAAAGCATTTTCCAATACCTCTTGCACGGTAATGGCATCGGGCTGTCGTTGCCATCCGTGAAAACGGGTTCCTTTATATGCTAATTCTATAAAATATCTCATTTGCCTTTTCAAAGCAACAAAGGTAATGTTTTTTAAGATTGGGGTTAGATTTTTAACTTTCAATACCACGAAGTGGTTTGCGTTAGGGATTGAAGCGGATATCCTTTGGCGAGTTCACGTGCCAAAGATATGAGTGGAAAGCCCGACCCGAAGGGGAACGCCCAAATTAAAGACACATCGTTTTTATGTCATTTATTCATTATCAACTTCTACAATTTCTAAATCATCATTAAACACTTCTCCCGTTGATAACTGTGGTGAACAATAGAGC
>PDWI01003730.1_pt1 | contig 21744 bp, 16 predicted proteins | sample 1430891 | NCBI WGS metagenome assembly PDWI01 (sample SAMN01162508, study PRJNA174530) | Oral metagenome, whole genome shotgun sequencing project. | biome: Marine environment; feature: Marine mammal; material: Swab sample of the gingival sulcus; isolation source: swab sample of gingival sulcus... | reverse complement strand
TCTAAAATAGACATCACCATCTTTTATGGTAAAAGAAAAGTTTTTAACATCTGGTTCTGCAGGAATAGTATCAATATTTTCGATTTCGCTTTCACGTTCGTAAGGCTTTATTTCTTCGCCCTTAATCTTGTCTGCTGCCTTATTAAGTAAAGTTTCAAAGTCAGCTCCATTTTCAAGTACGCAAGCACTGTCTTTACCAAACTGAGTAGTAACTTCTTTAATAGTTCCTATTACCATATCAGGATTATTAACGAAATATTCGTTTATACTAACATCATCAAAGTCATCTATCTCAGAAGTACCTGCAAGATATTCAAAGCCTTGTTCTTTAATGCTTAATCTATCTCTTTTCTGCAAGAAAATAATATCGCTTGTTACATCAGTTCCAGCATTCTTTTTAAAGGCAATGTTTGGTAGTCTTATCGCACCTAAAAAATCAGCTCTTTCAGAGATATATTTTCTGATTTTAGGGTCTTTCTTATCGAGCGTACCTTTAGACGTAACAAAAGCAATAACACCACCATCACGCACTTTATCGAGCGTTTTAGCAAAGAAATAGTCGTGTATTAAAAAATTATCTTTATCATATCTTTTATCGTTTACCTTATAATTACCAAAAGGGACGTTACCAATAGCAACATCAAAGAAATTATCAGGGTATGAAGTTTCTTCAAAGCCTTTGATTTTTATATCTTCCTTTTGATAAAGCTGCCCAGCAATTCTACCTGTTAAATCATCAAGTTCTACTCCATAAAATTTAGAACCAGCCATTGTATTAGGAAGCATTCCCATAAAATTACCCACGCCCATCGCTGGCTCAAGTATATTACCATTTTTAAAGTTCAAGTTGTCTAATACTTTGTAAATACTTCTAATAACGATAGGCGAAGTGTAGTGAGCGTTTAAAGTAGATGCTCTAGCACTTTCGTATTCAGCATCTGTAAGTAAGTTTTTAAGGGTATTATACTCTTTATACCAATTATCTTTTGTTTCATCAAAACAATCAGGAATTGAGCCAAAACCTACATACTTAGCTAAAATTTCTTGTTCATCTTTTGTAGCAAGTCTGTTTTCACTTTCTATTTTTTTAAGCGTTTTAATCGCAGCTATGTTCATAGCAAATTTTTCTTTTGGCGAGCTAACGCCTAAGTTATCATCTTTGATTTTAAAGTTAATTTTTTCTGGTTTTACAGTAGGCTTAATTTCAACAACACTACCAAAATCTATTTTATTATCATTGTCTATACGAGTAAGTTTTGGCATATCTTTAGCAAAAGGTTCAAATTCTTTCAGCCTACTAGCAAGATTTTTATACTCTGCTAATTTTTCTACTTTTTCAGCCTTTGTAATTTCGCCGCTTTGTAACATCACTTCAAAAACATAATCAGCAGTAGCATAAATATGTTCAGCGATTGTATCAGAGTCATAACCTATATCGAACCTACCACCATAGCTAAGGTTATCAGCAAATTCGATTAGAAAATATGTCTTGTCATAGCCAAGTCTATTTTCATCAATTAGTGCCTTTTTATGCAGATTATAAATAATTTCAGCACCTTTTGAATAAGGCATTTTAACATTAGTAGGTACGTTTATATTCTCCGAAAAATCAAAGCTAATAGTAGGCTCTTTTAACTTATTAAAGACTTTAGTATCGTCTATTTGTGATATATTAGGGTCTTTAAGCAAGGCAATATCAACTATTTCTTTTTTTACATCATCATTTAGGTCGTCTTTTAGATAACTTATGTTTCTATCAGCATCTATATGAGCAAGTTTTTCGTAGTCATTAGTATTTTTATCAATTTTAGCCTTATTCCATATCGTTATTCCATTACCAAAATGTCCGTAGCCTATATCAAAAGTATTTTCCTTATTTTTTTTAATAGTATCCTTTACAAATTCCTTACTTTCAGTCCTAAAGATAGGAAATCCACCATTATACTCAAACTCCAAATCTCTAAGCTCTACTTCTGTATCTGTTATTTTTTCAATAATATATGGCATACCATCAATTTCAAGCTTTGTACCTATTTCAAGTGTTATATCAACTTCTTTACCTTGAATTTCTTTATTTTTCAATAATGACTGTTTAAGTTCATCAAGTTCATTTTGGACATCACTAATAAAAATATCCTTATGAAAACCACCACCAAAAGCAAGCTTCATTGTAGGGTCGGTTAGCACTTCATTTAGTAAAATTTTCTCATCGTGAAAATTTTCTATAATATGTTTTTTACCATTATAATTAATTTCAAGTCCGATTAGTTCATCATTTGATATTTTAGTTGTTGTATCAATGAAAACTTCTTTTACAGCTACCACTTCATCTAGTTTCTCTTGTTCTAGGCTTTGGGCATCGATGAGTAAATTTTCATTTAAAGGGTTTTCTCTAACTCTTTTCTCAAAGTTTTTTTTATCAAGTGTTTCAGTAAATAAAGGGAAGTCATTATCCCTAAGTTCAACCTCACTATCCGTAACTTCAATTAGTGTATATTCTTTTGTACCGATGAAAACAGTATTTCCAAGATTATAATCAACTTCTTTTGGATTACTCTCAGCTAAATCTTTTACGCTATCACTTTCTAACTCGCTTAATTTTGTAAGTATTTTATTTTTTTTATCGTCTAGGTCATCATTTTCGATATTTGATACATAATCAGTATAGCTTTCTATATTACCTAATGTAAGGTCATTATATATACTACGAATATGTTCTTCTCTTTCCTCTACATCATAACCAACTTCATCACGATACTCATATAAATCATCATCAAATGCAATATTATCTATTTGCTTAGCTAAATCATAAAGTACATCTTCAGAGTCTAGGTTAGCAATCCTTTCATTGTCTAATTTATCAAGCCTTTCATTATCATATTTCACCATTATTTCAGCTGGTAAAAATCTTTCATCATCAATTAGTCTGTCTAGTCGCTTAGCCACTTCATTCCACTTTAGAAGTCTTTTATCATAAGGCTTAAAAATATTACCCCTTGATACTTCTATACCTTTAGCATCGTGATTTTGATAAGAATTATCTGCATTAAGGGCGTGAGTAGAACCTCCAATGCCATACTCTTTTTTTAGAAAATCAGCTCTTTCTTTTAATACAGAATTCTCTCTGAAAAAATTATATATTCTTTTTTTGCCCTCTCTAAAGCCACTACCTTTACAAAGCATTTCATCAATCTCATCTTCTGTAATAAAAGCCTGCGTATCAATATCAAACTCATTTACAGCCTTAAAATCAAGATTAGGTAATAATAAATAACTTGTATCTCTTAAAATATCCTTATGATAGCTTCTAGCTTTCCCATAATCAAAAACAGGTTTAATTTCACTTAAAATATTTTTAATTCCCTCAGAACTTTCAAGTTCAGATTTTAAAATATCACTATCTTTAGGAATTGAGCCTGTGCCAAGTCTGTCAGCGTTTAAATATTCTCGATAAAATAGAGCTAGCTTATCAGATAAAGTTTCTTTTTCATAGTCCATAACCTTGTCAAGTTCAGATTTTGGCATATATAAGCCTTCGTCAAGTAGCTTTCTTATTCTTTTTGAAACATCAGCATAACTTAAAGTATAAACACTATTTTTACCGATAACGCCATCGCCTTTGGCAATTTCTATGCCTTTTTCTTTATCAAACCTTGCAGCATATTTTATGCCATCTATAATAAAACCTTTGCCACCTTGATAATGCTCTTGTAAAAACTGAGCATTTTCCTTTAATGGTCTATCTTTCATAAAAAATGCAGCTATTTGCAGTTTGCTATCCTTAACATTTGCTCCAGCTGTGATTATGTTATCAATTACATTTTGCGAAATTAAAAAAGAAGCCTTAGATCTTACTTCGTCTTTGGCTTCTTTCTCAATTACTTCTAGCTGCTCATCTTCTGTTTGAAAATCAAGAATACTAAGCTGCTTATTTAAGCGTACACTATCTCTTTTAGTATCATTTCTTCTACCGAGCTTTTGATATTCTCCATTAGTCCTATCCACTTCATTTGGTCTATTTCTTTCAGTTTCTCCGTTACTCCTAAGCTCTCCATCATTTTCGGTGTTTCTAGTTCTATCATTTTCTCGGCTCTCCTGTCTATCTCTGCTAGATGACTCGTTAAACTCATATCTATCTTCATCGCCGTGTATAGACTCTCTTTGTTCTCTTTTAAGTATTTCTCTCTCATTCTGGCGTATCTTCCTAGTTTCACCTCCATCTCGTCCATCACTATGTTCGGCACTAGAATTTCGCCCACTAGGCTGTATGTTAGCCCCTGTTTCTCTAGGTCTGTCGTTTTCTCTATCGGTGTATAAATTTTGTTTTCTACCTCGTATTTTTTGCCCTCTATCGTTACTATCTCTTTCATATTCAGCTTCTCCTTTCATTAAATTAGTTTCACTATCCTTTTCTAGTTTAGACATTTTATTGTCTATACTAGAAGTATACCTTAAATTTTTATTATCTTCAAGTGTTATTTCAGATTTTTGTTTTTCTTTTTCGATTACACCGATATTAGCATTCATTTCAATCATAAAATCCTTTACGACTTTTGATATTTTAATACCAATACTTGATATAAGATTAATATTATTAAACATTGTAATATCTGAAAAAGAGTCCTTATTTATAATGTTATTAGCATCAAGTTCCATTCTATTTAGAAGCACATAACTAGCCGACGATGATAAAATGTTTTTTACAATAAATCTTGTATCATCTTCACTAAGATTTTCAAAAGGCGAGTCTATTTTAAAACTTTCAATATCTAAAATAACATCATCTACAAAGGTATCTGCATACTCATCAGCCATTTTAATAACACGTTCAGCAAGAGTATTTTCAACTTCTAAATTTTCTAAGGTATCACTATGATTAAATGCTTTCTCTGTTCTTTTAAAAGCTTCATAATGTCTAGCTTCATCAAACTTAAAAAATCGTACATCTTGTTTCGTGTATTCAGTTTTCTTGGTATCTTTAATATCAAATACATATTTTAGTTTTAACTTTTCAGGATTAGAGTAGTCAATCAGTGGAATACCTTTAGAACCTTTCTTTATCCAGCGTTTATATGCTTTGTTCCAAAACTCAAAACTTGCACACGCTCTCGCTTCTGGTCGTTGAACGTGAATAAGTAGCTGTTCTTCAAAGCTAAATTTATATAGACCACCAACGGAGTCTAAAAATTTTGTATAGTTATCAGTATTAGAAACAACTTTATTTGCTGCATCAAGTGATAACTGTTTAATATCAAATATTTTATTCATACAATCTCCTTTTTATTTTTAAATTTTTAGAGTTAATTTTAAGCGACATTTTGAATATCCACTAAATATTATTTATCATTTCTTAAAATCAAACTTATAGTTAACATACTTTCCGTTAACGAAAATACTGACATCGGCATTAAATTTCTTACCAGTCTTTTCTGAATAAATATCTTTAATATAGGTTTTTCCGTCATTCAAAAGTTCTTTAACCTCTTTTTTAGTAAGCTTTATTTTCTTTTGTTCTAGGAATTTATCATTTTTAAAAATACAGAAATCACAATTTTTATTAGAGCAATAATAGTTTTTCTTACCCTCATAAACATCAGCTGAGCATTTTAGACATTTACCTAGACTTTCTTTTAGATTTTTATCTTTATTTTCAAGATAAATAGGTTTGTTTTTTATTACAAGGTTTTTAATCATATCAGTTACATCAGCTAAAAAGCTATCATTCTCCTTACCAATAGCTATTTCAGTAAGCTTATTTTCCCATTCAGCTGTAAGTTTAGGCGATTTTAATTCATCAGAAACAACATCTATTAACTTATATCCCTTATCCGTAGTTTTTAGATTTTTTTTATCACGAACAACAAAACCACTTTTAATAAGTTTTTCAATAATTGCAGCTCTAGTTGCTGGTGTACCAATACCTTTTTTCTCAGTATCTAGGTCTTTATCAAGATTATCATTTCCTGCTCGCTCCATCGCTGAAAGTAGGGTATCTTCTGTAAAATATTTAGGGGGAGTAGTTTTGCCGTCTTTTATTTCAACTGATTTAATAGTTAAAACATCACCGCTATTTAATTTAGGTAATATTTCAGCCACTTTATCATCTTTTTTATCATTTAGATAAGTACTTTTATACTGATTTTCTAAGTCCTTAAAACCATTTTGAAGTATAATGTTTTCTTTTGCCTTAAATAAATCGCCATCACATTCTAGTGATATAACGGTACTTTCTTCAATGTAATCATCACTAACTGAAGTTAATAATCTCATTTTAACAAGTTCAAATATTTTTCTTTCAGAACTTGGCAGTTCAGTTATAGCACTATCAGTTGCTGAAAGAGTAGGAATTATTGCGTGGTGGTCAGCAACTTTTTTATCATTTAGAATTTTATCCAGTTTTTTAGCATCAACTGAAAAACCTGCGACTTTATTTAAAGTATCAGCCATACTTTCATTTAAGTATCTGCTATCAGTTCTAGGGTAGGTTATCAGTTTTTTCTCGTAAAGCGATTGAGCATAATCAAGCGTTTGTTTAGACGTAAAAGATAAAAGTCTATTTGCTTCTCTTTGGAGAGTTGTTAAGTCATAAGGAAGTGGTGTTTTGCTTGTCTTTTTCTCTGATTTTACATCTGTTACCACTAAACTTTTATTTTCTAGCTTAGCTGATAAACTTTCAGCTTCTGTTTTATCACTTATTTTCTCGCTACTAGCTGAAAAACCATCTAAAAGAGCATTTACAGTATAGAATTTTTCAGACTTGAAATTATTAATTTCACTGCATCTATCCGTTATAAGTCTAAGGGTAGGTGTTTGAACTCTACCGACGTTTAAGGTTTCAGTGTAACAAAGACTAAAGAGCCTTGTTGCATTTATTCCTACTATCCAGTCAGCCTTAGCTCTTAGTAGTGCCGATTTATAAAGATTATCAAACTCTCTGCCGTCTTTTAAATTATCAAAGCCATCTTTAATACTGCTTTCTTCCATTGATGAAATCCATAACCTTTTAAATGGTTTATTTGAGCCAATTTTTTCATAAACTAGCCTAAAAATAAGTTCACCCTCACGACCAGAGTCTGTTGCACAAATAAGTTCGTCTACATCTTTATCAGTTATCAGTTTTTTTAGCACATTAAACTGTTTCTTAGTATTATCTAAGACTGTAAACTTAAACTCACTTGGCACAATAGGTAAGTCATCAAAGTTCCATTTTTTATAGTTTTCATCATAAGTTTCAGCATTAGACAGTCCTACCAAATGCCCAACACACCAACTAATGATATAGGCATTTCCCTCAATATAACCATCTTTTCTATTTTTAACGCCCAAAACTTTAGCGATAGACATTGCTACGCTTGGTTTTTCTGCAATTACTAATTTTTTCATAAATTTATCCTTTCGTTTTAAATAAAAAAGGGGGTTTTACTCCCCCTTAGGTCTATTCTTCTGTATTTTCAGTAGTTTCGCTATCTTCACTATCATTTTCAAAGAAATAATCATCACTAACTTCTGCATCATCTTCGCTATCGTATTCATCTACTGGATTATCATTCTTAGGCTTATAAACTTTAAAGTAATAACCAGCTCCACCGACTACAAGCATTATTAAAACAATAAAGATGATAGAATTATTTGATTTTTTTTCTGGCTCTTTTACTTCTTCTTTTAGTTTTGGCTTTTCCTCTACCTTTTTAGTTTCCTTATCATCATCTAGTAATAAACTCTTAGGCTTTAATTTTTCTTTATCTTTCATTTCGACCATATTAAGTAGGTCTAACTCAGATACTTCTGTTAAGAGCATTACATTATCCGTCTTTTTAGAATGGTCAACAATGATATGAAGTGTTTTACCAGACTTCGTTTTAAATGAGATAAACTGTCTTGAAATTTCAACGATTTTACCATTTTCATCAAGTCCTTTTACTTTGAAATCATCGCCTTTTTCGTCTACATTTTCATAGACAGTACCTTTTGATGAGCTTTCTTCTGTTGCCAAATCAGGCACTTTTACCTCGTCTTCTTTCTTTTCCTTTTCGCTTTGTGCATAGCTATTTGTACTAAATCCTAAGACTAATACTAGGATAAATAATATGCTAAATAGTTTTCTTTTCATTTTTAACCTCGCTTTCCTTTACTTTTACATCATTTTTATTACTAATTCCGTTATTTTTTACTTCAAAAGGCTTCTTTACATCTACCGCTTTATCAGAAGCCTTATTTTTATCCTTATCAGCTAAACCTAAATAGTTATAGACAGCACCTCTTGTAATCTTGCTATATTCTTCAAGGCTAATATCAAAAAGTAAATAGTCTTTATGAAGATGCGTTTTCTCAAACTCAATCGTTTTCGCTTTTTCTTCTTCCATTTTCTTTTGAAGTTCAGCCATTTTTTCTTGTAATCTTTTTTCGCTTTCATAACTCTTTAAGAGTTTTTTATCAAGCTTAACATCTTTTAATTTATTGTTTCGCATTGTTTCCTCCTAATCTTCTTTAATTCGTCCAAAGCCATAAAAATGTTCTTTGAAATAATCTGTGTCAAATTTAGAAAACTTTACAGGATCACCTGCGTGTACCATAAAGTTTTCTCCTGCGTAAATTCCGACGTGGCTGACAGTTGTCCCACTGTCATAAGTTTTTGTAAAGAAAATCAAATCACCAATCCTTAAATCTTCCTTTTCTACTGGTCTTGATAAATCGTATAAGCCTTGTGCTGATACGCTGCCAGTGTCAAAATAACCAGAGTGCGTATATGAATAACAAACAAAACTAGCACAATCGAATTTATCTGGACCAGTAGCACCAAACTCATAAGGTTTCCCTAGATGCTTGTTTATTTCTTTAAATAAAGCACTTTCTTCGTTACTTAAATCTTTAGCAAGCGTTCCAGTAGGGGCAATAATTATCTCTTTGTCTTTTTCCTTTTCTGAAATAACAGTATCTTTCACATCAGGTTTGTTTTCAGTAACATCTGCTACATCAGTAAATTTACTAGACAAATAAAAATAAGGGTTTAGTAGATTACCCTTATCGTCTGTAATTTCTATGTGTAGATGCGAACCAGTAGACATACCTGTGCTTCCCATTTTTGCAATTACTTCTTCTTGTATAACCTTATCACCTTCATTTTTCACTAAGCTATTACAATGTCCGTATAAAATCCTATAACCATTTTTATCTTCAACAATAATATAATTACCATAACCATCATCGTCAAAGCCAGTTTTAACAACTGTACCCTCAAATATTGAGCGTAAATCAGTTCCCTGTGGACTTCCTATATCCATACCAGTATGAATATGAAGCTCTTTTCTGATAGGGTGAATACGATAACCAAATGGCGAAGTAAGTAGTGGACTCCAGTCGGCTCTTATCGGACTTGGAAAGTTTGTAAAATTCCCTTTAGTATCAAGTGTTATATAATAAACCTCCTTTTCTTTTTCTGTTAAATTTACTAGGTATTCATCTTCTAAGTCTTTAGCTTTAAGCGTTGTGATTAGAACATACCAGTCGTGCGTGGTAGTTGACGTATGAGTATTGCCATTAGCATCAGTATAGCTGGTTGTTGTGGTATAAGGCTCATTTACGACTTCTCTTGAAAGTGTATATTTTTCCTCAAAAACACGCTTAATTTCGCCATTAACCATAGACTCATCAAACTCGCCATACTTTGCTGTTAGATAAGATATTAGTTTATGTGGGTCGTGTTTAATATTATCTAAGTTAAAGCGATACTCGTCATAGTCAGGGTAGTTTTCCTCCGTTTCTTCTATATCTTTAGTTAGTAGTGCTTCCAGTCTTGTAAATTCTAATTCAGCTTTAGTAACTTCTACATCACTAGCTTTATAACTTGATGAAGCTATCGCTGAACCAGTAGCAGCAGCCATTGAACCGACAGCTGAAAGGATAGAAACTATTAGTACAATAAGTAGCAAAATAGCAAGAATAATAAGAAGTATTTTTTTACCTTTTGCTCTTAATAGTAACTGGAGTTTACCTTTACCTTTGGTAAATAGCCTTTTTCCCAAAGAACCATACCTTTTTTTCTTGTAAGAGCGTTTAATCTTTTGCTTTTGATAGAACTTATTTAAGCCTTTTGATTTATTATACTTTTTGCTTTTTTTAAGTTCTTTCTTTAAACCTTTGTTAAAACTTGCTTTTTCAGCTTTGAAAGCTGTCTTTTTAGCTTTTTTAACTGCTGATTTTTGTTTGTGATTAGTATATACGCTTTTTACGTTACTTGCCCCATCTTTAAATTTTAAAGTAGACGATGCAGCTTCTAGTGATATATTATCTTCTTTTACATCATCAAGCTTATATCTATAAAAACTAGAAATTTTATCTTTTGCGATACTACTAGATAATGCTCCGACTGTTAAAGGATTTATTTTGATATTTTCTTCGTCTATTTTTTTTGTGGGACTAGCTTTATTATTAAATGATAACTTTGATTTTTTCTTTTTCGGCTTCACGCTTTCAGCCTTAGTTTTGATAGGTTTTTTATTAGATTTAACTTTTACATCTAGCTTTACATCATCATCAAAATTTAGCTTTGTACTTTGTTTTTGCCTGTCTTTGTCTTTTTCATCTACATCATAAGCCGACTCAAAGTAATCGCTATCTTTAAAGTCATTATCGTGCCTGTCATCAATACCATCATTATCTGTATCAAGTGAAAGTGGGTCGTAAATTTCAGGCATAAAAAAAGATGCCTTACTTTTCATTTCAGCATCTTTCTTCCTAATATTTTTAATAAGACTTTTCTTTCGCTTATCTCTTTTTCTAACTTCTTCTGTAGTTCTACTTACTTCAGTTTTTTGCGTAAAAATTTTATTAAAATCAAAGTCCTCTTTAGAACGCTCTTTATCATTTAAAACTCTATCTTTTGTTATAGGCTTTTCTCTAGCATTTTTATCTAAACTTTGCCTACGTTTTCGTTTTTTATCTCTTTCCAAATTATCACCACCTAACTACTTTGCCTAATTTCTTCTGGTTTTGTTGTCATAATAGAGTAGAGCTTACTTTCTTTAGGGAATTTATCCACGAACGGAATAATTACGTTACCATAGAAAAGCAGTCCTTCTCCAGCTGATGAATTTGTTACATAAGAAAGCTGGTGTTTAGAAATATTAAGCTGATTAGCAAGTATTTTTCGATCACCAGCGGCTTGGTTTAGCATTAGAATAAAATCAGAGTTTTCAAAAATATTTTCAATCTCTCTTGAAGCTAGTAAATCCTTAATGTTTTGCGTTAAGGCTGTCGGCATACCTCCCCATTTTCTAAAACGCTTCCAAATTTCAACGCTATACTGTGCTGTTTGTTCTTCTTTCAGTAGTAAGTGAAATTCGTCTACATAGTATCTAGTAGCCTTATTTATCGCTCTATTTATTGTAACTCTGTTCCATACTTGGTCTTGAACAACTAACATTCCAATTTTTTTAAGCTGTTTACCTAAGTCTTTAATGTCATAACAAACAATACGATTACTTATATCTACATTTGTCTGATTATTAAAAATATTGAGAGAACCTGTAACATAGATTTCAAGTGCAGTTGCAATTCTAGTTGCTTCTTTTTCTGATTGTTTTTTAATCTCATTATACAAGTCCTCAAGGACTGGCATATTTTCTTTTTTAGGGTCAGCTAAAAATTCAGTATAGACAAGCCTTACACATCTATCAATAATGGTCTTTTCAACTGGTTCAAGTCCATTTTTACCACCAATAATAAGTTCAAGAAGAGATAAAATAAAATCTGATTTTAACGATAACGGATTTTCATCTTCTGAATAATCAAGGTTTAAATCCATCGGATTGATATAGTGTTTACTTGTTGGCGAGATTTTAATAACCTGCCCATTAAGTGCCTTAACAAGTGGGGCATACTCGGCTTCTGGGTCGCAAATTATCACATCATCATCAGTAATTAAAAATGAATTTGTAATTTCTCTCTTTGCTGCAAAAGACTTCCCAGAACCAGGTGTGCCTAGTATTAAACCGTTAGGATTTTTAAGACTTTTTCTATCCACCATTATGATATTATTTGATAGTGCATTTAATCCGTAATATAGACTCTCACCAGTCATAAAAAGTTCTTGCGTGGTAAAAGGGATAAAAATTGCTGTAGAACTTGTTGTTAAGGCTCTTTCTATTTCCACTAAATTATTACCAAATGGTAGACAGCTCATTAGTCCTTGCTCTTGCCTAAAATCAAGCCTTTTAAGTGAGCAGTTATACTTACTAGCAATGCCACCAGCTTGAAAAATAATGTTTTCTAAGGTTTGTTTTTTATCTGCTGTGTTTAAGATAAGAATAGTGATTAAAAACATTCTTTCATTTCTTGATTGAAGTTCTGCAAGTAGTCTTTTAGCATCTTCACCAAAGGTAATTAAATCACTTGGAAGTATGTCCATATCATAACCTCCACGAACAGCCTTTTTATTTTCTTCAATCTTCATCTTATCAATATCCGTTATTTTTCTTTTAATCATTTTAATAGCTGCTGCTTGCTCAATAGATTTTATATGAAAATTAACAATTATATCACTTTCCATATCTAAAAAGTCAGCTAGCATTCTATCAGATAGTTCTGGTGCTAGTATTTGTAGAAAACTAACTGCACCATAACTTTTAGAGATTTTAAACATCTTAGGATTTGAAAAATCAAAGGAAGTAGGGGCAATTATATCTTTTGTACGCATACCACCATTTTTTACTAAAGACCAATCAAACTTTAATCTTTCGTCTGTATCAGCGTTAAGCATTCTATAAAGAAGTTCAATTCTTTCTTTACCATTTAGTGAAAATGCTTTTACTCCCATAATCTTAAAATTATTAATAATATCCGTTTCTATTCTCTCAAGTCTTGGCTTTGCAATTTTAAGACTTTCAGCTTCTATGGTAAAAGTAATATACTTTGTCTTTAAAAGTCCGTTATTACCTTTAGCCAACTGATTTTTAAGCATATTAGAGTATTCCTCTCTAATCTCATTAAAATCATCATTTTTATTTTCAATGTTTATTGACTCCATCATTTCTAAGCCTTGACCTGTTTGATTTAAAAAAGTCATTTGAATAGAGATAGATGAGTCAAAGTAATTTAAAAAGCTAGAATAAGCTTCAAATATAAGCGTTTTATCTTCATTTTGTGCGAGCAGGTAGTTTATATCAAAAAACTGAACGGTTTTAGAATATACACCTTTTCTTATTTCGCATATCCCATCAGGTAGTATACGCCTATAAGTTAGGCTATCTTGAACGCTTCTAGGAATTTTATCCTTGCCTTTCTTTGTAGTTTTTTTCAGCTTTGTTTTATCTTTTCTAAGCATTTTTTTATTTGTTTTCAAAGCTTTCTTATTAGCAAGAAGCCTTTGTTTTTGCGTTTCATTTCTATCTTTCATCTAGTTTCCTCCCTTCTTTTTCTAGGTAAGAGTAGAGATTAACTGATTTATATACTCTTATCTTTGGATAGATAAATTTTTGCCTTATAACATACTTAGCGTATTTTTCAAGTGGTAGTCCGTCTTTTTCAAATACTCCAGCCATAAAAAATGGTAAAGCTGTTATCATAAGTAGGATTATCGCCATTTCATTTCCTACAAAATTTCTAGTAAAAAAATAGACGGGTATACCTACTAACCCGCCTAGTGAAAAAGATATAATTTGTCTTTTGGTAAGTCCTAAAATCACCTTAGTTTTAACTTTAGATAAATCTTTAGGAACTGGTACATAAGCCATTATTTTTCCTCCCTTTTTTTGATGATTGTATCAAGTATTTCCTTAAACTCTTGCGGAGTAATCTCATACTCGATAATTTCATCATTATCATCATCTAAACAGCACCCACATTCACAAAACTGATTATTTGTTTTTTCACTGCTTTCTTCTTCTGGAGTACAAGGGTATACTTCGATGACACCTGTTTCTCTTAGTAAATTAAATAAATTTTCAAAATTTACTTTTCTTTGCTCATTTTGTTCTTGTAAATATATGACTACTTCTCCAATATAGCCTAATTCGTTAATTAAGTTCTCATTGTCTTTTTCAAGAGTATAAATTCGCTTTGTAAGCTGCTTATTTTTCTTGATTATTTTTTCAATTTTTCTAGTAATGTTAGTTTGTTTTTTCATAGTTTTATCCTTTCTTTTAATGTGCATTAAGCACTGATTTTGCAATGCTTCCTGTTTTAAATAAGCTAAACACGAGTAGCACAGTATAGCCTAAGATTGTCCATATTGAGTAGTGAATATCTTCTGTTATGCTAACTGTATTAACAAGTGCTGCATATATTCCTACGCAAACCATAATGAAAAATCCTTGCACAGCTAATGCAAAAATAGACTTTATATAGTTTGTGCCAATATTTCCCCATTCTTTATTTGTCATTGTTGCAAAGGGGATAGGTGCTAGGGAAGTTACAAGATAAATTTCCATCATTCTGCCATATAAGATTACTGTTATCGCTACTGCTAAACCATTTGTAACGATTTTCACAATAGCAATTTCAACAGCCAGTCCCATAAGTGAACCAATAGAATAATTTTGTAAATTTGTTTCAATCGTCGCTAAAACAGAGTCCATATTAAGTGCTGTTGCTGAGGTTATACTTCCAGCTGCATTATTTACCATATGTTGACCAACATCAAATACTGCCATTACAATATCAAAAGTGTTAGTTAGTAGGTAAACTGCCACAAATGTTTTGAAAAACCACTTGAAAAATATCCAAGTATCTAAATCGTGGAGATTATTTTTCTCTACAATAAGAGTAATTAGTTCGTAGCAAACAACAAAAGTTAAGATAAGTCCCGCAACGGGAACGACAACATCATCTGATAAGGTTTTTATCATACTAAATATGCTGCCGTTCCAACCTGCAGGTGTTTTTCCAACTTCTTCTGCTATAATTCCTACGCTTTCATTAACATCAGTGAACATACTCGCTAAACTATCAAGTACAGAGTCGATTAGCGTTTCTTTTATAAACTCCGTTAGCTTATCAAATAAGCCAAACATAAATCACACCTAGTTAAATAGGTTAGCTAGTAATGGTACAAGCTTAATGCCAATCAGGGCAACACCGCCACCAGCCATAAGCTGCTTCATTCCTTGACTCTTTGCGCCAGGATTGTCATTACCATACCCTTCCATTAGGTTAATTGCTCCCCAAATACCAAGTCCTGCACCTAGTGCTGTAACAAGTGTTTGTAATACTCCTACTGCTGAATTAAAAAATGCCATAATGTTTTTCCTCCTTAAATTTAAAATCATTTTCCAATAAAAAAAGGGCAAAGCTTTTTAGCCTTAACCCTTAAACAAAATTTCCTATATTTAGTTCTTATTAATCCGTTGGACTTCTAACCGTATTCATTTTATTACCACCTTTACTTTAAGAAACTTTTTCTGTTATCTCGCCACCACTAAATACTTCAACTACATCATCAGCTTTTGCTCTATATACAGTCGATAAGCTTTTTTCTATATCATAAGCATTTTTATCATCATAATCTGATAGCATCTTATAATTCTTGTGCCTAGTTATATCAAATTTATCTGATAAAAAAGGACGCACACCACGAAGCTGCATTATACATTTACTGCCGTCCATTACAGCAAGTTCATCCATACTCATAAGTTCCTTACCAGTCTTTTGATAATTAAGTCCAAACGATTTTTCTCTGCCACGATTTTCTGAATTATTATATAAGTCAATCGTTTCCTTACCGAGCGTTTCAACAAGTTCTTTCAGTGTTGTTTTTTCTTTCCCGCCCAAGAAAAGTGTAGTGTCGCAATTACCTATTATCGTATCACTATTATCTTTATAGATTGCTTTAAGCTGACTCTGTGCTTGCAGAATTATACTTGCAGAAATTTCTCTTGACCTAATGGTTGCAATCAGTTTGTCGAAGTTCGGAATTTGACCGATATTTGCAAACTCGTCAAGCAATAGTCTTACGTGTACTGGAAGTCTGCCACCATATTCATCATCAGCCTTATCGCAAAGTAAATTAAAAAGCTGTGAGTACATCATTGATACAATAAAGTTAAAAGTAGCATCAGTATCAGATATAATTACAAAAAGTGCTGTTTTTCTATCGCCAATCTTGTCAAGTTCAAGTTCATCTTCTATCATTAAATCTCTAACTTCTTTAATATCAAAAGGGGCAAGTCTAGCACCACACGATATAAGAATACTTTTCGCAGTCTTTCCTGCTGCTAGCTTGTATTTTTTATATTGTCTTACTGCAAAATGCTCAGGCTCCAGTTCTGCCAACGCTTCAAACTGTAAATCTATTGCATTTTTAAAGTTCTCATCGTCCTCTCTAGTTTCTGATAAATCTAAAAGCTCCAGTAAAGTAGAAAAATTCTTTTCACTTTCTGGAGCTTCGTACCATATAAGAGCGATAAGTGCTGTATAATAAAGTCTTTCAGCTTTCAGCCAAAAATCTTCACCTGCCTTTTCGCCTTGACCTTTCGTGTTTGTAATAATTGTATTTACTAGCTTTAGTATATCTTTTTCACTTTTAATATAGACAAACGGATTATATCTCATCGACTTTTTAAAGTTAATTGTATTTAAAACCTTAATAACATAAGGCTCATAGATGATATTTCCATTTTTATCTTTTGCATAAATAGGTCTACCTTTTCGGTCTTTAATTTCCTTGCCTTTTTTATTATATTTTCTTTTAGGTGAACCTTTTTCAAGCATCTTACCACACTCAACTAATATGCTACCCTTTGGGTCAGTTACTACGTATGATGAGTGCATTTGCATTATGTTAGGCTTTACAAAAAATCTAGTTTTTCCACTGCCAGAACCACCGATAACAAGTACATTTTTATTTCTTGCATTCTTTGGAATTTTAGGACGTGAGTTCATCATAAGACTTTCAGTCTGCGTTAGGATTACATTATCATCAAAGAATTTATCCATAAACGGAAGTATATCTTTTCTGTTTCCCCATCTTGCAGAACCATACTCACGACCTTTTCTGAACTTTTTTGCGTTTTTTCTCCTATACATCACAATAAGATAAATTAAACTTGCACCTATTATTCCAAAAAATAAATCTCTTAATTTAAAACTTGGAACATAAGAGTCAAAAAGTCTATCAAAATAATTCATCATTTCAAATATTCTTAAAAACCAGTCATCTACATTTATTCTAAAATAAAGAAAAGACAGCTTATTGAAAAAGTAAGCTATCATAATATAGGGAAGATTTCTTATAATTAGTTTTTTCTTATCTGCATTTCTAAATTCGTCTATAAATTTCATCATAGGCTTTGCTCCTTGCTTTTATGTTTATCTTTTCCGATATTCATTTTATTAGCCATTTCTTTAAATTCTTTCATTTTTTCAAGTAGGCTAGGTTTATCTTTAGACTTTGCTTTCAGTTTTGTAAATTCATTTAAAGCGTGGTCAATCGTATCAACGTCTTTGCCTTTAAAAAAGACTACATAAGTCGGTGGCTTAGTAGTCTTATCTTTCTTTAGAGCATATTCAAGATTATATTTCTTAGCAATTTTTTCAAAGCTCTTTATTTCTTTTTCTTCCTCAAGTTCTGCTGTTTTAAGTCCGTCATACTTCTGAGAAAGTTTTTTCACACTCATTTTTTTACCTTTAAAATTTCCACCTTTCTGTATTTTTCTATGGTTTAAATACATTTTTATAAGTTTTATAAAAATATTTATATTAAATTTTGCTGCTTTTATTGCTATTGCTACTGTTTTATTAGTTACTTCTTCTTGCATATTTACCTCCTAATTTTAATATCTACTGCCATAAAGCATATTATTTACAGCTGTATCGTAATAAGTTTCTTTTGTCAGATAAGCGTTATAAATCACTGTAATTAAATAGCTTCTGATATTTCTTATATCACTTGGATTTTTGTCTAAGGTTTCTAAAATATAATCAATATGTTCCTGCTCAATTTTCAAGAACACGCTTTTAACTATTTCTGCTAGTTTGGACGAGCCATTTACATTTATGTAAGTATCTTTTGTAGTACATACATCAAGCATTATATTGAAAATGCTATCTACTGTTTTAAACTTAGTAGGGAAGTTATCTCTATAATAATCATATTCAATATTTTTCTTAATCAGCTTTTCATAAAATTTATAATCTTTAAGTTCTGAGTTTATTTCATATCCATCTAATCTATCATCACGTATTAGTTCTATTTTTTTAGCTAATTTAAGTTCAGTTTCGTCAGATAAGATAGGATTGATATTATTTACATCAGTATCGTTAATATTAGTCTTATTAATATCAGTATTATTAGAGTGTCCTTTTGACATTTCTTGAAGTTTCTTTTCGACATCTCTTGAAGTGTCATTTTGACACTTCTTGAAATTTCCTTTTGACATTTCTGGAGTGTCTTTTTCGGAGTTCTTACTTTCCGTTTCTAAGTTTTCCACAGAGTTATCCACAAATTTATCAACAATAAAACTCTTAACATATATCTTTGAGGGTCTACCAAGACCTTGTCTTTTTTTCTCAATAAGTCCTATTCCTTTTTTAGAGTCAAGTTCAGCTAAAACTTTAATGGATTTTTTATTTCCCCAGTTCATCGTTTCCATAATATTCTCAATCGTAAAGTAAATAAAAACTCTATTTTCATCATCAAGCCAACCATTTTTTAAAGATAATCCCATTCTATCAAGTAAAATTCCGTATAGCACTTTGGCATCAGAACTTAGATTTTTAAAACTATCATCTGTAAATAATGCTTTTGGTATTCTGTAAAAAGAAAACTGCTCAGCTTCTTTGCCATAAAAATATTCTAATACCAATTTGCTCATTTAGTCCTCCTTTCAGGTTTTGGGCATAAAAAAACCACAAAAACTTTATTTTGTGGTCATAATTTTGTGAATTTCAAGATATTTTAGGCAATAAAAAAACACTTATTTATTTTTAAGTGTCTGCCTTTAATTCAGTATTTAAAAGGGATTTGGTGTATTCCTATTCTTTAAATTGTAATTTCGCCTACATTGAGTATGCTATATCTATAGCCGCATTAAGTGCAAGCAGGTTGGTCTGGTCTGCTATAGACTGTATCATTTCACTGGCCTTTGAAATATTTTCAGCACTCTCATTAGTTTCCATTATAATCTGACCTATATATTCTGCTTCTGCCTTATTCTTATCACTAAGTTCACTTAAACTAGTAAGAGATAATTTACCCTCATCCTTCTTATCATTTATATTTTCAATAGCATGTTTTAGCTCATTTAAAACATTTATCATCTCAAGTATAGACTGTTAATTTTCCTCAATATCTCCTGCTGCATCTGTTGTATCATGAGCCTGACTAGTAGCTCCCTCAGCTATATTTCCAACTGCTGAAGACAATTCCAAAGATGCTGTATTTGTATACTTTACTATATCAGCAAGCTCTTTGGAGGTATTTGAAGTATGCTCAGCATTGTAATTTATATTTTTAATTATCTCTTTTAAATTGGAAACCATAAGTCCCATAGACCTCATAATTTCGCCGATTTCATTCTTTTTATCGAAGTATCTTTCTGCAGCCTTCCTCTCACCTTTAGTATCTAAATTATAATGTGCTACCTTATCCATAACAGTTTTAATTATATTTAAAGGTTTTATAATACCATTTGTTATAAAATAAGTGATTATAGCACCTATTATGGATGCAATAATGGCACATATGATGATAACCTCAATGAGTTTTTTTATATTTTCATTTATACTGTCTTTAATCTTGGCTTCAGATACACCTGAAAATAATATACCAATGACCTTGTTATCAGCAATTATAGGCTTATAGGCTACCAAATATTTTTTACCTAGAATACTAGCTTCCCCTAAGTAATCTTTTTGTTTCATAATACTCTTATAAACTTCTCCATCTTTTCCAAGAGTAGTTCCTATAGCCCTTTTACCATCTTCCTTTTTGATATTGGTACTTATTCTTTCAAAATCATCGCCCTTGGCAACAAAAATAGTATAAACTCCCTCAGTTAATTCAGCCATCTCATCAACTAAGTCATAGTTTTCCCTAATTAGCGTACCATCTTTTCCAAAGAGATCATCTCCCTCGTAGGAAAAACCACCATATTGCATTTTCACAAGTCCTTCAAAAATATTTACATTAGATGACAATCTATTATTAACAACACTACTTTTTAGTTGATTGGATGCCATATACACTGTACTTACAGATAAAATAACTATAATAAATAAAATTAAAATTTCGTACTTTAATATTAGTTCCTTTTTCAAACCCTTCATAATAATACCTCTTTCCCTATCAATTGTTCGCAAAAATATTTTGTACTATTAAACATATGACAAAGAGAATATCGGTTTATCTTTATAAAATTATTATATCTTTTCTATTTTTTTCTGATTTTATTAGGACTATATGTTTATTAAATCATTCGACTTTATATTTATATATTATTCGCAAAGTATTTTGTACTCAGCATAACCTTTTGCATCCATTTCTTCAAATGGAATAAATTCAAGAGCTGCACCATTGATGCAGTATCTAAGCCCCCCCTTTTCTCTTGGCCCATCATTAAAGACATGTCCTAGGTGGTTATCACCTGCTCCAGAACGAACTTCTATCCTCTGCATACCAAACTGATTATCCTCTAAATAATTTATCTTATCAGTAAGTATAGGCTTAGAAAAACTAGGCCAACCACAGCCAGAATCAAACTTATCCTTAGACGTAAATAGCGGTTCTCCACTAGCCTTATCTACATAGATACCCTTCCTGTATTCGCTTTCTAACTCGGATGTACCAGCTCTTTCAGTCGCAGCATTTCTAAGTACATCATAACTTAAATCATCAAGCTTTTCTTTTAAGACTTTATCATCAGGGTTTTTATACTCTCCCTCTACTACTGGCTGATATGCCATGGCAAGATTTATATGACAGTAGCCACCTGGGTTCCTATCTAGATAGTCCTGGTGGTAGGCTTCAGCTGTAACGAAGTTTTTAAGTTCTTCTCTTTCCACAGCGAGCTCACCAAGCTTTTCCTCTTGATCCAGTCCTATACTGAGTTCCGATATCATTCCCCTGTTTATTTAAGCTCTTAGGGTCTATGATTTTAAAATAGTGAAGCAAAAGTTCCTCTAGCGAAATCATAGAAATATCATAGTCTATCTTCACAGTCTCAGCATGGCCTGTGCTATCTATCCTCTGGTAATCAGTATCATCACTATCACCATTCGCATATCCACTGACAGCATCTACCACACCATTTAATTTAGAAAAGTAGCCCTCTACTCCCCAAAAACAACCACCTGCTAAATAAATCGTCCTAATATTTTCTTTTTTATAGTTCATAAATTTTTCTACCTCTTTTTCCTTAGTCAAACTGTCATCAGATGAAGCTTTGACATCCAAGTGACTATCTTCTCCTAGTTCCCAACTCTCACTACTATTAGAACTTTTAAGTCCTTTTTCAAGCGAGTCTTCCTTCTTAAGTTTATCATCTCCACCACTTCCAAGCTCGCCAGTCCCAGAACAAGCAGAAAAAATAAACACTACAATAAATATACTTAAAATAATCTTTTTCATATCTTTATTATAGTGTAAATATATAAATATTTCAAAAAAATAATAATAAAAATCTCGCTATATAGGCAAATCTTAAACAGCGAGATTTTAAATTAAATTTTCATAATTTCTTTTTGAATAAATAACCCTAGCTATGCTTACTATTTTCTCTTCCTCATTTACACAATAAAAGACTATATAATTAC